>Ga0326733_1000043_pt1 | contig 55233 bp, 63 predicted proteins | sample 14_GP2_308_FD_207946 | JGI IMG/M metagenome (GOLD analysis project Ga0326733, IMG submission 207946) | Glacier ice microbial communities from Ngari, Tibet, China - 14_GP2_30.8 | ecosystem: Environmental > Aquatic > Freshwater > Ice > Glacier | place: China: Ngari, Tibet | collected 2018-07-17
GAATAAAACCCTTTATAGAGTTGAGCAAATTGCGACATTTGAACGCTTTATATTTGAATGACACTTGAAAAAATATTTTATGATATTTGTACAACAAGAAAACTGACTTTTAACAATCAATATGTTGTTATGGCAAAAAGGCTTTGTTATTGTTGTTATGTTGGTTCTGGTTTTATTGACGGTTTTACTTCATCGAGAAATTGAAAAGGAACGCAAAGATTTGGAGGATGGAAAATATGAAAATTTCAAAATAGGATTCTATATGACTATTGCTAGTACTCTGACTGCTTTTGCAGGAACATTATTGGTGAATACATTAGTGCCTTACAAGGTTCATGAATTTATCAATTCTACTCGTCCAGCAAGCGGAATTTCCAAGGTTTTGTAAACATACAAATAATCATTTTTCAAACATATATCAAATTGTTCCGAAGATGCCTTTTCCGTCTGAAAGACCCCTTTTGAAGAATTCAACCACCATTCTCACAGCACTGTTATCAAGATGTTTTGAGGGAATTGTCCATTCTTGTAATATTGATACATTCTATCAAGAATTTATTGGTGGTGGATGTGATGATCCAGAAGAAGGTACCCCCTTGCTATATGTTTCAAAATATATCAAAAATGGAAATCTTGTACCATACGCAGTTTATGGAGAGGAATTGGATCTTAGCAACATGGTCACCTTTCCAGATAGGATAAGTCAAGTTTATTGTTACAATACAGGATGTCCAGATTGGGAAACGTGGATCTTGTGTTGTAAACTAGATTGTGGCATGTATATCCTTTATACGGCGAGTTGCTGCTACACAGGATTCAATGCATCTGGGAGTATGAAAATTATAGTTTCCAAATCACTTCCAGCATTAATTCAATTTGGAATGACTGATCCTCAACGACTCATATTGTTTGAAAAACAACAACTATTAGACAAAAATTAATTATATATTTGCATAGGGATAGTGTGTAACTGGAGGTGCTCCAGCACATGTCCACGGGCCTAGAAAAGATGGTTCACATGTTTCATCGACTGCAAAACCGTTTTTTACAACAGAACCAGCAGCAATCTGTCTATCTTGAGAAATTGCTTTGCCAGTTGGGATGACATATTGTTGATAAATCCCCAGAGGAGCAGATCCTTGAGATACTGGTGCAGACTCGATAGCACGGGCAAAATTACGTTGCTGTACACCTTGGACCAATTGGACACTTTGTCCCGCGTGAGCAGTGGCTAATTGTAATACAGGCATAACATGATTCATGTTTTGAACTTGAGGAATTTGAGTCTGAAAAGGATAAGTCGTTGGTAATTGACCTTGAATCGAAGAGACAGGGACTTGCACAGGGACCCAGACAATACGACCTGACATGACGGAACAGTAGTAATTTGTCGGAAAAAAGGAAGTCGCTTTGATTTCTTCTTGGTTTACGAAATTAAAATAACTTTTCACACACTCATCCACGCACTCCAATATCCGTTGTCGCTTTGTAAAGATGACTACTACTGCTACTGCTCATGTTACTTCATCGGATTCTGAATATGATGATTCGGATTGTCCAATTTCTACGACACCTTCTGTGGTGAACAATGTAGAATGTAATCTCCCAGGTCTTTTTGTTCCAAACACGATGCCATGTTTTGGATCAGGTCGGCATGTCATCAAAATCCCTGAAACAATCGAGACGATCCCATTGAACCAAAATGATATGGGCGAAATTGGCAATACGACATCCATTTTGATCAATAATGACGTACATTTGAGCAAGATGGGAGCAATACAATCGCCGCCAGTCTTGGGTGATTTTGAGGAATTCACGGCTGATACTTTCTACAACCTGGTGTTTCACTTTCAAGGAGTTTTTTGCGGAGATTTCGCTCGATGTATCGTAGATAATGCTTGTTTAAAGGAAGGTCTTTGGGTAAATGTTGTAATGCCAGACGCAAATCAGTTGGCACTTCGACACTATCTCATCACTAGAGGGTGGAATCTCAAGACTCTCAAGGAACCTGATACATACGAGGTTCTTTGTGGATCGAATCGTCAGATTACGCTGCATTTTCGAACGTTTTGCAACGAAGCAGATGTGCCTTTTGATGTCGATGTCAACCTGTTGACGTTTGATGGCGAGGCCATTCGTTGTCGCAAAGGAACCAATCTCAAATTGATCAACATCTTGGAGAATATTGCGGATCACAAGATGGAGATTGTTGGATTCACCGATACTGTTGAATCGGCACTTTGTGTTCGCAAAGTCATCGATCTACTCAAGGACAGTTATACCTTGCGTAACTTTCAGAGATGCGAAATCTACCTTAACTGGAAGAAGTAAATATTTCCGTGTTCTGCAATTGTCTTGTCACGCTTGTTACCTCACTCATTAGCAACCACACTGTTGAACATTTCCGATTTTCCATGTCTCAAATATCAAATTCGAACATTTCGATTGCGAGTTGGGTGTATGATGATGCATTGCATCATATATTACAATACCTGGTGTTGCATGAATTTGCTACTGTCTCCCGGGTCTCCCATAGATGGAGAGCATCGACACGTAAAACCCAACCAAGAAGTGTCACCCTCATACTTTTCACACCTCATGCTCTTGAAATGAATATCAAAAATCCCATGTATCGTCACGTGACAGAACTTCGAACTGTTTTAAATGCAACCGATGCATATATCTCGATCGTCGCAGATATTATCAAATCCTTTCCAAGACTATCTACGTTGGATATGAGTGGTGGGATCATTGGCCAAAAACAAGCCGATTTGGTTGCTGGTGCCATTCAACAGAGCAAGAATCTGACTTCAATCAATCTTTCCAACGGCGATATTGGGTATTATTTTAATTCGTCTATTCCTAAATCCATTCTGTATTGTAGCACTCTCACAAGTGTAGATCTGTGTGGCAATAGATTGCAAATCAGCGATCTAGAGATACTTGCACAAGACATGAGACAGAGCACCAACTTGGCTTGGATGTATCTTTCGTCAAACCGCATCAATGACCAAGGCGCTATGATTATTGCGGATGCGCTCCGTATCAACAAAAGTCTAATACAAATAGACCTTTCAGATAATAGAATAAAAGACACGGGCGTTGCCGCTTTGAAAACTCTAGTTGAGTTCAATATGATTTGTAATCCAACACATTCAGGATGGATGACGTCATCAACCCTTCGACTGACTCGCATTTAGTTGCATACAAACAAGGACATTTGATTAATCCTATATAGACACTCGACATGCAGACGAACGGAACTAAACAGTTTTTATTCATATGTTGGTCACCGTCATTAGTTTCAAAACACCACTCGATCGTTTCCAATCATGTCGGGCAAGATCTTTGCGAATCAAATTTATAGGCACTAAGGCCCATTGTATCTGATCAAGGGCATTGGTACTCATACCGAGACCGACACGTTATATATACGGCACTTGAACATAAAGTTGCTGAACAAAAAGTTCCTAAACAAATTTGGCTGAGACCCGTTGGGATGTTCCAGGACCACGAAGGAATTGTACAACCTCGATTTACTATTGTCGGAATTTCTGGATCTGTTTGGGAAGTTTCCGATTGTTTAGCGTAACTAGGATACTGCATACAACGCACAACTTGTCATTTCTTTGAACCCTCGACAGTTTCCGTCTTACTCTTTAGAAACTATGCCATACCTTGTTCGTTTGAATGTTGGTATCCAAAAGGCTTCTGAACCAGTTGACTTTCCTCAATTGGTAGTCGATTTCACAAGCCACGCAAATTATATCGAATACCAATCAACAAATTTCAAGACTCTGGTATCTCAGATCAATCACATTTTATGTCACGGATTGATGGTGGATGAAACCCTAGGTTGTCTCTTTAGAGACACCATCTCCGATCCAACACATACAGCACCGATCGATCTCGTCGCTGCAATTGTCACTCACGCTACTCGCTAAGTTTTATTAAAAAAGTTCATACAATGTGTAAATTTTAAAGAAAACTTGTTACTTTACAAAATCTTCAAGGCATGGGTAGTATCCAAATCGCGTCTTTTGCTTCTTTGACGGTTGCTCAAAGTCATCTGAACAAGGACTTTTGGACGCTTCTTCATGAACTGCCACTATGGTGACAATATGAGAGGCAATATCATTTTTGAATTTTGCCAATGAGCAATACTGCTCATATCCGTCGGCATCTGGTTGTTTACATTCGACCATATCTCCTACCATGCGCGCATATTTCCACCCCCACCCTTCATCGTAGAGACAACAAACAGTTCCAGTATTGTTGACTCCAATGCTTTGTTGTTGAATCTGGGGCACATATGCAGAATGAAAGTTTACCCGCACATGAATCAGATTGAATGATCCCTCGATCGATGAGGACTGTTTTGGGAATCACCCAAAAATGGCCTTTATAATTCGTCGTGGCATCACGTGTTCCTCCAACTTCCACAATTATAAACTCGAATGGATCATCCTTGGAATAAGGTCTGAACATTCGAATTGAATGAACTTTCCCAGCGGACTTATGACAGCCAACTTTGTAACTGGATGAATTCTTGTTATTTAGCGATACATATTTCAGTTGGACAGGGCGATTGTTGATGAATACATCCACCGAATCACCGTTGGTTTCATTCCTCGCCAAAATGAAATTGTGATTTGCACATTCTCTTGAAAGCCGGTCAATCATGTCCAACTCCTTCTTGCATGTAGGACTTACTTTCATCATGTAGTCAATTGATATTGGTATCAACTCTTGGATCTTGGCCCAAAACTTCAGTTCTTTGGTGAACATAAACGCAGCATGCTTACTTCCTTCTGACTGGAATGAAAATGAATTAACGCCCATATTCAATTGTTTCTTGAAAGCCGTTACAAACCATGATCGTGTTACATCTACCATAACTATCAACATGTCATCTGGGTAGTTTTGGAGATTCGCATAGTATCGCTTTCCTTCTACAGCGCTCGTTAGGGTTTTCACCTGCAGAGACTTTCTTCGACCGTCTTGTAAAGTCACCACAATATCTGTTTGGTCTCCAGTGAAACCAATTCGTTCAATGTGACTGTAGCAATTCAACATTGTAAGTTTTGACACGAACCATTTCTCCGTGTCATCGCCTATTCTAATACACTGGGATCTTGGAGGGTTTTCAAGTTTGTGCCTTTTTGCATCAGGGTGTATTTTCGAGCGAGATGATTGGTGACACAAAGCGCATCCGTGAGATCTCTTGGTATTAGTTCTGCTATCGAGTCGCGATTCATAAGTATGTCCATTTTTACAGACCCAAACGATCATTTTTCGTGAACTTGTACCAATACACTCAAAATTATGTTTGTTTGATGGTGACCATTCTTGCTTCAAATGAGGATGAGTATCCTTTAGTAACGTTTTATTTCGAGTGGTATGACATTTTTTATCAGGACATCTTGACATGTCGTGGTTGTGAATACAAACCCAATATGTTCCTTTCCAAATTCGCACCACCCCCTTCTGTATATATTTGAAACCTTCAACTCTTTTCGCGATCGGTGGTGCTTCAACAGCCTGGTATGATGAATTTTGCGCGATGCAGTCACTAAAAGTTCGTTTCTTCGCCATGCTGGCAAATGTCAATTGAGTTGTTCATCATAAACCACCAAAAATTTAATCAATCTCTTTTAAATTCGTGGAAAGAGTAATAACATATCGACTTTATTCTCATAGATACTTGGTATCAGTCATGGTCAAGTTTGAAGTGAAACCATTCCCATGGAGTACGGTCAAAGCAAATCGTATCTTTGCATTGTTTGGTCGACGTGGTTCGGGCAAATCTACGGTCAGTATTTAAGAAGAGTATAGAGCGCGCTTTGCTGATTTTGATGAGCCGCGTGACAATGCTCACTGTGTGTCTTGTTTGTATCGATTTTTAGATGGAGCGGTGGATGACTTGGAAGTTGGACAATTTGAATTTTGAAACAACTGGCAAGAAACGTTGGGACTTTGGTCTTGGTGTGTCGCCTACGCGTGAATCTCAAACATTCTTCAAAGAAATCTTTGGCCCTTGTCTGGTACGAGATAAATTCGACAAGGAACTCATTGATACTGCCATCAAAATTTCCAAGGCACTTGACAAGCGAAATAAAAAGCGAACTTGGCTGGTGAATGTGGACGATTGTGGGTATGACAAGGATGCTCTCAAAGGTGAGATTATGCGTGATCTGTTCATGAATGGACGACAGTACAATGCAGATGTTATCTACGCGTTTCAGTATTGCATGGATCTGACGACTGATATGCGTGCACAAATTGATTATGTGATGTGTTTTCGCGAACCAAGTTTGCCCAATCGTGAACGATTATGGAAGAACTTTGGAGGTGTTTTTAAGACTCTTCCAGAATTTAGTAAAGTGATGGAGGCATGCACTCAAGATAATGAGGTGATGATCATTGACAATACTAGCAAGAGTTCCAATCCAGAGGACTGTGTCTTTTTCACCAAAGCAAGTTTAAACGTTCCTCCCTATGTGATTGGACGACCTATCTTTCGAATGTTGACAGAAATGTGTTTTGATCCCGACGACAAGATTGATATTTTGAGTTCGTTGGATGGACCTCCTGTCGGCACAGCCGATACAGGACCATCAGCCATAGTCGCTTCCATTGCTTCCAAAGTCAAGAAAACAACTGGAGTCAAACGAGGTCGTAATGAAACAGATGAAACTATCACATCTGTACAGAAAAAAACTTTTGAACAAGTTGAAGAAGAAGAAGACTCTAAACGTCAAAAGATAGAACAAAGCATGCAAAGCATGCAGGGCATGCAGGGCATGCAATTCGTGTAGATGTTGAGTTTGCAAAAAAATACTTATTCATGTTATATTATGTAACGTTGCGTAATTCAATAGCATCCATGCACATGCACCATTTTATTGCTTAATCGCGGTAAGCATGACGGCAGTGGTCCTCACAGACCGGTCGCGGCATAGCGCACGGGCGAGGCATATGACAAGCGGGCTTGGGAGCAGCACAGACGCACGGTGCCGGAGCCGGAGCCGGAGCGGCACACACAGGCTGAGCCTCAGCGATAGGGGCCAGAGCCGACACACACACAGTCTCATAACACTTCTGCGTCACAATACGCTCCTGCTTGTGGCTCTGAGAACTGACCAGGTTAGTTGCGCATCCAGAAGGGAGAGCCTGAGAATAACACGACATGTTGAAAATTGAGAAATGAGAATCAAAGGTTGAAACGAGTCTTATCTTTTAAACCAGAGCCAAAATAGATGTCATTTGACCAAAAAATTTGAAAACTCAATTGTAATTTATAGAATTAATTCTCAACACATGTGCATGCCTAATCTTGTTTCTCATTTTCCAAAGTTTCAACCTCGTCAAGTCCTGCTGCACGGATGAAATTAAAACTCTGTGGAGCAACCATTGAGGCACTTGGAGCAGGAACATCAATCTTGAGTTGAGCATTTCTTACAGAACCTGGAGTGCCTTTGGTCCCAAGATCAACAACCTTGATTTGAGCAACAGGAGTTGCCGACAATGCAATGGTTGGAGTTTGAGCAACCACACCAGCAACAGGAGTTGTAGCAAGATCAGGGGTCGACTGCGGTACCGTAAGACTAGGTGTGGCAGGTTTGACAAGTCGAGTAATGGTAGCCGGAGGTAGAACTCTTGCACTAGCACGAGGACGAGTTCCAGAGGGAGGAGGCAATGCTACCGATGGCGTAGGCACTGATGGCGTAGGCACCGATGACAATGCTACAGAGGGCGTAGGCACTGATGGCGTAGGCACCGATGGCGTAGGCACCGATGGCGTAGGCACCGATGGCGTAGGCACCGATGACAATGCTACAGAGGGCGTAGGCACTGATGGCGTAGGCACCGTTGACAATGCTACAGATGGCGTAGGCACCGATGGCGTAGGCACCGATGGCGTAGGCACCGATGGCGTAGGCACCGATGGCGTAGGCACCTGACCAGTTAAAGTGGGCTCAAAGAATGTAAGAGGGTTCAAAAGAGGAGTCTCCGCGGAAGACATCACAGGAACTTCGGGTGTCTGAACAATAACAGGAGTAATTGCAGCAAGAGCCATATCCTTGTTCTTGCGATCATTGTCCTTTCGTTCTTGGTAAACCTTGAAATTTGCTGGAGTCATAACGGGACCCTTTGGAGCAGGTGTTTGCACTTGAATGGGAGTAGGTCCCACGCGAGGTCCCTTGTGAACCTTGCGAGGGCTAAGAATGACCCCCTCTCCTGCGGGATCATCGATAGGAAGTGAGATTACGAAAATCGAACTCAACTCCATCAGCACATGACGCAGTGTATTGATAATAAGGGCATCTTTCTCCAGAGTACCTAGAGTCAAGTACTGGCTACTCATCACTTCGGATGAGGTGGCCAACTTGCTAATAAATTTATGATAAAATGTACGAAAGGAAGGGCGAGTAACCTTGAGACGACGCTTGGTTTCACGCTTGTATGTTTCCTTGACGTATGTCACAAAGGAGTCCCAGAGAATGTTTGCCGCCTCGGCAAATCGAGACGTACACACATCAACTTCCTGCATAAGAATATCTTCATTCCAATCACGGATAGCACGGAGACCGGCTTGCCATGCAGCAACCAACTGAGGCTCGGCAGAAACAGCAGTCTTGGTCACTTTGGAAAGAGAAAAAAAAGTTGCATCAGCAGCGCTCGTCATGATCAACTTGAGTTGCATTACACGCTCATCGGAAAATAGTCCAGTGGACTGAACAACAGGAGTTGATGCGGAAAACATTGTAAACACAACAAAATAAAAACGATTGGATTGTGTCTGCTTACAAACATCTAGAGAAAGACAAGAATAAACAAGAAAAACAATATTACAACATTCCCTTTCCGTTTTTCTTTTGTATCCATTCGAAGACGGAATGGAGTGCTGGTACAAGCAACACAATTCCACCCGCGGAAAGACTCAGTAGAATAATTTTTCCTAGAGAAAGTTTCGGTTCCTCTAATTCATTGGACTTGTGTACCTTGACGAATTGGGGTTTGAGTAGCACCAGTAAGATACATACAACAACTACGGTGGTGATTGCAATACCATTCTTGGTTTTGGTAAGCCAAGTGATTGTATTTGTCAGTTTCTTTTTCCCTTTTTGAACTGCTTGAGAGCGAGCCTCCAATTGCCGCCGTAGTTCTTGATTTTGTACAACTTGCTGCTGTTGTTCAATTACATTGAGCCACAAGGCATTCTTCTTATCAATAGAAGGTAAAATAACTTCAGAAGGAGATATTATGACAGGTTGAGTAGCACTCGTCGTAGAAGGTGCATACTGACCAAGGAGTGGTGAACCTTTCATTGGTGAATGAATTGTTGCAGTGAACTCTTCACAATTCGTAGAATCAAACTCATCCATAGCGAATGTTGGTGGTGAAGAATGAATAGTATTGTTTCCTAGTACGAATAGGGAATATATTTTTTTAAATGAGTACCGACTTATTTGTCATCGGCAGTTTATTGCAACTGTCATTTGAGCAATATGGAACTCGAGAATCTTTTAGTATCGTGGCACATGTCTCACACAAGAACCATAGTTTTTGCAATGGAAATGTGCATGATGTCATGATATCACTTATTGGCTTGGTACATTCAGAGCAAGCAGAGCAATAATACAGGATATTGGGGTGGATATACATTAGGTGATGCAACATATTGGCACGATCGTACTTGATGATTTTAGTAGGAGCACATTCATCAACCAGAACCATAGTATTGTGAGGCACAATTGATGCTATTGAAAAAGATCCTTTGAAAAAATTGTCTCTCAAATCATCCACACAATTTTCGATAAAACACCACGAATCCTCTTCCGATATACATCTTGTCGCCTCGTCAATTGCAAATGTTTCATTGGCGTTGAGTTTCTTGCGAGATTTCACAGGTTCTTGTGCCGATGCTCGTGGTCTTTTCTTGGTAGTAGTAATTTTGGGAGCCGACATTCATATAAATTAGACAGAGATATATCATGTAGTACAATCTATGGCATTGATACAATAAAATTTCAATCAACTCAATTTTAGTTGGGCTGCGAGGATCTTGCGTTTGAGTCTTCGACTCTTTTGAGTATTGTCTCCAAGAATATAATGAACCGCAAATTCACCAGCACGTATCCCATAATGAGGAAAAAATGTATTGTGTGTTAATGCCACGTGATTTTCCATAAGTGTGAAGATATGTCTCTTGTCTTTGATTCGTAGATGTGAGACGAATTTCTGCAACAATTGATTTCTTTCATGAATAATACTATGTACAGTATCTTTTGCACTCATATTCTATTCCCGAAACAAGAGCATTGATTGTTTGTATCAAATGATGGAGTATAAAAAATCTTTTATGTTTATTCTTCTAAACTGAAATTCTTTGGTCTCTGGAGAGACAAGTGCCTTTGATTTTTGTGCATTCGACGCACTCGTTGTACCATGAGATGGTCAATATAGTTTTGACGTCTTTTCTGTTGTCGTTTGACCCAGAGAATGGCTATACATAATGCAATAACAGCCACACACACTGTAACTACATTCCAATTGGTTGCGTCGCTGCCAAATTTTGCCGTGGTCAATGGCATTGTGCAGACTACAAATGCTGGTCTAGATTCAGGAATATATATTGGCTTTTGATACTTTGCAGCCTCACGAATTCCATCCAATCGTGCGCGTATACGCATATCCAAGTCGGCCAGATCGGGACCACTCATTTTATGTTGCTAGATTGGATGCAAAGCAAGGGTCTTATTCATTGTATATGAAAACAAATTTTAACATGCACAAAGATCTTTATTCTTTAACAGTGATTTGAGATACTTGTCAAAGTATTTGGGAGAACAGGTATTTGTGATTCCACATTCGGTGATAGGCACATCCGAGTGAGGAGGAGGAACCAAAAGATCAGAGCATTGTTGCAAGGGTAATCCGGTACAAGTGGATAAAAAGTTGACACTGAGTAGTGTCTTGATCAACTTCCACAGTGATTGGCGTGTCTGCAAATGTTCAGGATCCTTGTAGATGGCATCTCCCAATGCAGTGGCGGCACCATCAATATACTTTTTGAATCTGATAGTGTCGGAAACGGATAATGACCTCAGACAAGTATTCTTGTAAGCGGCCAGGACAACAACCAAATCTCGTGCATATATAGGCATATTAGAAAATTGCAGGATATGCAGGTTATCAAATTGAGCCATTTGAGATGGGGTAAACGAGGAAGGATCACTTTGATGCCTGTCAATATGATCATAATGATGGTCACCATAACCCATCGAACAAATGTTGAGAAAACTGGTTCCTGTTGCATGGCCAAAATCTGCCATTTTCACTTGATGACCATAATTGAACCATGTAAATGTCTCTCCATCAAATCTGAATTGATAGATTCCTGGAACGACCTTATCCACAAGGTTGTTATGTGGATAATTATCATTATGACAGAGACCCAAGATTGAGTTGAGACATAATAGACTCACAAGTTGTTGTCTACATATGGATACAGCCATCCCCAGCGAATCTATCTTGGGAAGGAACAATTTGAGATTGGAAGCACTATATTCCATAAAAAACTGTCGTGAAACACGTCCCTTGCGATCAAAGTAAGTGAGTGGATAAAACGGACAGACACCTTCCAGCACCATCAAGTTGACCAATTCCAACGTGGTTTTTTCTCGAACGCCCACACATTCACTATCTTGATTGAGTTCCACCGCACAGTTTACGTCATCGTCTCCATTCTCCAGACATATGACTGCATGGTCGATACGCTGTTGCGTAACAATTTCATCATCTAGGTCCTCCTCCAAACTGTCCATATCATCTTCCTCCAAAGGTATAATATCTGCCAAATGATGGATTTTCATAGCAATTGCATGTTCACCTAGAGCCGAACCGGAAAGACAGTACACTGTACCAAATGCTCCATTGGCAACACGCGACACCTCGAATGGGTGGATATTTGGACTGATTTCAGAGAGAATTGCTGGAACAGTCAGCATATCTTGAGTGTCCAAAGATTTGAGATGGTCACGAATCTGATGATAGAGTTGACTACGAAGCGTTATATCTCCTTGAACAATTTCAGGCGATATAGTAAAGGATGACATGATTTTAGGAAATAAATGTTGTTCGGATTTAGATGAATTCCGTAATTGCTGTGAGAGAAAACGAGAATGGATCTGTCGTCTCCGCTTTGTCTTTGAGGTTTTCTTGTTTCGATCGTAAACGTCATCAATTTTTTTTTAATTTCAGGTTTGGTGTGATAGTAGATCGTAATTCCGTTACCTTTTTTTTACCGATGTCGGTTCAAATTGCTGTTTCCGCGGAAGAAGTGAGACAATTGGAATATGATGTAAGACTACTTGAGTGGCAAAGTGAATACACATTGACAAAGGAGTTGTCAGACAAGACGTTTGAGTCGTGGGTTGCAAGTGTTCAAGCCAAGGATCCCAATACACGTTCCATTTTTGTTTCAATTCCAAGTTATCGAGATGAAGAATGTCCAAAAACACTACTTGACCTGTACACAAAGGCCTCATTTCCACAAAGAATATTTGTGGGGATTTATCAACAGAATGAACCCAACAACGTGGATTGTTTAAATTTGCTTCACAAGTTACCCAAAGGTGTGAACCAAAACATTCAAGTGATGAGAGTATCAAGTGGAGATGCACAAGGACCGACACATGCACGAGCCCAGATTCAACAACATATGTTTAGGGATCAGGATTATTTTATGGCCATTGATTCACATATGATGTTTACTCAAGGATGGGATGTCAAATGTATCAGTCAATTGCATCATTGCGATTCTGTCAAATCTGTATTGACGACCTATCCTCTGGATTTTGACAAGAGCAAACGAACTCCTATTGGATTTCCAATGGCGACTTGTATTCGTCTCAATGACTTTGATTTACAAGCACGTATGCCACGTCAAGAACGCATGGAATTCTATCAATCCTGTTCGCATCCTCTTCCAACAATTGGGTATGCTGCTGGTTTCAACTTTTCTCCAGGTGTAATTGTCAAGGAGGTGCCTTATGATGCATACACACCCTACTTGTTTCTCGGAGAAGAGAGTCTCATGGCATTGAGAATGTATACGGCGGGGTATGATTTATATTGTCCCAATGAAATTATTTTGTTTCATTTAACAACTCGTGAATATCGACCGTTGTTCTGGGAACAGTATCATGCCAAATTTGCTGCACCAATGAAAGAATTGGCGCCGATACCTCAATCGGTCAAAAACAAGCGTGCAGCATTGAAAGAAGAAAGTCTACTCAAGGTTCAGACATTGTTATCTGGTAAGACTGATCATATTCTGGCTCCATATGGACTTGGAATGCATCGTAACATTGAAGAATATTTTCATTGTATCGGTGTCAATTATGACATGCAAACCGTGTTTGCAAGGTCCAAGGTTGGATTGAGTAAGTATGCAAGTAATGAAGAACAGATGGCTAAATATGGAAGATCAGCCGCAGACTTATTAGGTATCGCGGCACCTCTTGGTAAGCAAGCATAGAAAAATACAATGTATATTATTGAACAAATGATTTACATTTACGCAAGTTGCTTAATGATGATAGTTTGTGCGATAGCATGTGTACTTGCACCATCCGCAGGTGTAATCGTTAGAGCAGGAGAATTTCCAGGAGGATTCAGCACCTGCAAGACTTGACCCACTAGAGTCGTAGTAATGAGTGAAGTTCCAAAGATAGGATGTCCTCCGGGAGTGGGGTTAGTATTAGCAGTCACCGTATCAGCCAATAGAGTTCCATCTAAACTGAGCATCAACTGACCAGGTTCAGTGGTATGAACATAGAAAGTAACTTCATACGTACCAATATTAGGTAGAACAAAGGCGTTTGCAGGAGTGACGGCTGCAGAAACAGGTGTAGATCGAACCGGAGCAACCGCAGATGCAGAACCATCACGAGGAAAAGGGACAGCAGCACCCGGGGCAACTGTTGCCACATAGTCATTTGGACCTCCGTTACCCGTACCAAGAGTGAGTCCATAAAATCGTGCAAACGAAATGACTGCAGCCAACCCATTTGCACCAGTAGCACTAGGTCCAGTCAGACCTTGAGCACCAGTCGGTCCTGTCACAGAACTATCAGTACCAGTCGGACCCTGAGCGCCTGTGGGTCCTGTCACAGAACTTGCCAATCCTTCTGCACCAGTTGCACCAGTCGGACCTTGAGATCCTGTAGGTCCGGTCACAGAACTATCTGCACCAGTTGCACCAGTCGGGCCCTGAGAGCCTGTGGGTCCTGTCACAAAACTATCTGCACCAGTTGCACCAGTGGGTCCTCCAGCAGGGCCCTCGGCACCAGTTGCACCAGTCGGTCCAACACGCAGAGGTGTCATAGCCATCGACTGAGAACGAAGTCCAAATGGATTGCAATACAGCAAACAAGCGGGACCAGTAGACATTTTGCAATAACAAGAAATTTGAAAACAATAAAGTTTCTTGTTGTTAACATGTAACCCAAAAAAACTTTACAAAGTATTATTTCCTTTGGTGTTCCAGTTTCCACATGGTCAAATATGGTTCTTTCAGAAGATCATCTGCTTTAAATTTGGGGATATTATTCACATTCACTTGAACAGGCAGACTAGTATTGCTGGATGTGGGGTATGTATATGACATCACATCTTCAGGATCTTTACTATCTTGTGGGTTGTAATTCGTTCGCAAATATTGGAATCCTAATGATTGATACAAGCACTTGGCATGGGTGTTACTTGTCAAGACATCGAGGAGTAATACTGATTGTTCATAACATGATTCGACATGAATATGAGGTATCATCGCTTGCATCAACATCCGTCCATACCCTTTACTTTTGAAATCAGCACTAATGCATACATTGTAAATTTTATTACATGATTTTGAAAAGGTTGCCAATCCAATCAATTGGTCTTGATTAAACATCATATAGATTTGTTGACCCGTCAAATTTACCTGATCTTCATCAACCCCAAACGATTCGCTTACAAACTTTTTGACCATGTAATGTAGTGCTTGCGGTAGTGAATTCGTTGGATAAAAGTCTAGTCGACAGTTCCGTCTTGACCATTCGGATGTGTCGTAAATATTTCCGTTTGATTCAGTCATTGCTAAAATCGGATAGGTTGATACAACTAGAAATTTCATTTTTAAACGATTTATTTTTTGAGTTGGATCCTCACAATCACACCAGTTATCATTTTGTTTTACAATCTGCAATAACATGTCTTCCGATTTCAAATCTAGTTCTGGTATCCGTGAGACACCCGAGGAATTACGTGCAGTTCTTGAAGACTTTCATCGTGTTCAAGAAGCAGTGTACACCAGTTCTATTCAAGATGACAGTACCATCAACAAGACTGTTCCAAGTTTGGCAAAAGACTTGGATCAGGCAGCAACTTTGGGTCAAAATGTACTTGAATTGAAGACTTTTATCGAAAAGTACAATTTACAAGGGGTTCTTACCGCAAGTCATGAATGGCTGATTAGTAGCGATATTTATCTTTATGGACGTACTGCCATCAATGCTTTGGTTGACAATAAGGATCATGTCATGGTTAGGGATCCCAATGTTGCCTATTATAGCGGATATTCCAATCAGGCTCGCTTCAAAGCACAAGACTTTGGAAAATGGTTGTATCAACACGGAATAAGGGGCATTGTAGTTGCAAGTAGTTTGGTGCATCCTCACGTGTTTCGCGTCACTGTGAATGGATTTGTATTGATGGATCTACAAACTGTGAGCACAAACCTGTTGAGACTGATCGATTTCTATCCCGACGCAACTGGAGTCAAATATTGTGGTCCTCTATGGCTTCGTATGAATTTATATCAAGAACTTGCTGCCCTCAAGTCTGGTATTCGTTGGCAAGAGGCATTTCATTGTTTGAAATTACTCAATGAATATGCTCCTATCGAGTCGTATGATCTCAAAGAATGTGTAATTTGGACGGACCAAGAGATGTTTGAAGATGAATTTGAAGAATATGTCCAGAATGATTCTCTTCATCAAGACCTGTACAAAGGTATTGTTGAATTTATTGCTCAACGCAAGTTGGTTGTGTTTGGTGCAAGTGCCGATGGATGGGAATCATTTGGATTGCAGAATAACGAATCGGAGGATCAAGATACGTTTATTACGACTCGTAGTAGAATGAATGATCCCGAATACTGTCTCCTTTCCATTGATGCAAACAAGGATGCAAATGCACTAGTAGTACATCTTCAACAGTTCTTGTATCAGGACGATACGAATATTGAGTTTAAAGTGATTGAAAAGCCACCACAATGGGTTTTTGAAGGATCATCATATGCCGTTGTCATGACCGAAACACTTTTTCAAAAAGATGGTTCTGTACGAGCAATGCAAGACACTCTGGTGGAGTTGTATGATACCAAACCTACAGATCATCATTTTGCATATCATATAAAGGAGGGTGTATCGATGGCAAATTTGTCCTCACTAACCAGTCTTCTTGCTCTGCAATATTATTGTCCTCCTCCAGTGCACTTGCGTAATCGAGTGATTCTCTTGATTGAGCGTCTGATTTATTACGAGTCAAACAATCAGGTCGATCCAACCACGGCAGTATCGTTTGGTCTTCATGATACAGACGAACAACATGAAGAAGACTGGATTCGAAGGAATACACAAGTGATGGATCGTATCAAACAAAAGCAAAAGCAAGATATGACATTTTTTCGATTCAGACCACAGTAATCTTTCAATACATACAATGTATAGGTTTATGTTTACAACTCTGTTTTGCGCTTTTTACTTGCTTGAGTTGTTTTAGAATTCAATCTTAAATAGTCGTGTACCACATCACTTCGACGCGCATGACCTGATCGTGACATGAGAAACATGAGTAAACACGAGTCATTTGCGTCTAATTTACAACATGCTTGACAGTATCGATAACAAGGTTCATTTGATAAATCGTCATAAGCAGGAACTTGATCTGGAATAGTATGAGAAGATATATTGTAGCGTTTACTAAAGATTACAAATTGGGCTTCTGTCATGATTTCCATCTTCATGATATGGCACGTATACGCTCTACATTCGTGACATTTCTTTTGACATGATACATCAAATGAATTACACTCAGTACAATAGAATCGTTCCGACATGTCGACGAATGATGATGATCTTAATAGGAGATGAGTTGAAAAATTATATATAAATTTTATTCAAGAATTCTAATTGATTTAAAGCCGTCGTTTGCTACATCCAGACACAACACAACATGGCATCGCAAGTACCACAGGCGCCTCCTATGATACGACCTTTGCCGGTCCAACCGATTTCAGCCATGCAGTACTTACCACCTACTCCTGTACCAGCCTATCCAATGATGCCCCAAACACAGCCTTACTATGGGATGCAGCAATTTCCTCAACAAATTCAACAGGTTGCATATACACCAAATGGCTTTTCCAATGGATATTCTAATGGATATCAACAATTTGTGAGGCCTCCTCCTAAAAAGTCAGACCCTAGATTGTGGTTTGGGGTTATTGCATTGATTGTGTTGGGTGCAGGTCTAGTTATATTTCTCAAGAAAAAAGAGGCAAAACAGTTGGTCGAAAAGAGTGCGACACCAATTGCACCTTAGGCAATTCTACGTACCAATGTCATACGACGGTTGTGGTGTAGTCTCCATGCAACAATCATTCCAGCCAGGACCAAAAATACAAGTCCCACATGAATAGGTTTGATTCCATTTTTGCGACATTTCAAAGATCGGCCAGAAGTCGTCTCGATGAAACAATTTGCATTGTCGTCAAACTTGTGCATATGTTGATATTTTTGGCGTGTTTGTTCTATATTTGTCCATTGTGGTTTGTCAAGTCGTTTGTTCACTTGGTTGTGAAAGTCAATGACAAATTCAGCCAATGTATTTCGTGATTTAAGAGCAACGCTCAATTGCGAGTCATGTTGATTCATATATTCTTGATAATGATTTCTACACATTTCGCAAGGCAGCATGAATCCCAAAGAATGAAAGAAATTGTATCCTTGTTCTTGTTGTAATGGTGATGGCTCAACAGGATACTCCTCTGCCATAATATGCAAGACTTTCCAAAGTAATGGTCCCCATACGCTGGAGTTGGCGGGACTAGTCATTCCTCTTTTGATCAGTCAATGTCAAGGTCAAAAACTGCTTTAAATATTATGAAACAATCTATTAAAACATATATATTTATCCCTCACTCGTATGGTTTACTTGGGCGCTTGTTCCAGTTTAGTTAGTCGCTCAGACAAACCAATTGTTTGTTCGTTTGAGGAAAGTTCTGCAATATCAAGACGTTGAGATAACATATTTGTTCGTTGACCAAACACAAAGTTTGCACCCACATCAAGACATGTCGTAAAGATCCAAAGACCAACAAGAACGGATTCAAATATCATGGTTAAAATACGGATTTGTATTTCAATTGTCAAAATCTAAAACTCAAACCTGTTGTCACTTGTCACAACTTGCAATCACTTTATTTGATCATGTCTTCTACAAATTGTGCATGGTGTGGTTCCAATAAAATATCCGATGCAAGTGTTCCTAGTCAAGGAATTTCATGTATCGGATGTGCTAGTGTACTATGTCTTGATTGTTTTGCGGAAAGTGTACGCAAACACGGAAGTGTAGGTGATCAAAATCCCGAATCACCTACCATTGAGATTCATATTCGACAAGTTCGCGATGAAAATCCTCATACAATTGCATGGACTGTCGACAAAATTCTAGCCAACCCCATCTGGACGATGCCCAACAACTCTCATAATTATGGATATTGGTCCAAAGAATGGGGTGGGTTTGGGATGACCCATCGATGTCTGTACTGTGAAGGTTTTGAAGAAGTAGATGACAAATTCGAGCAATATTTGGATCAGGTTGATGTTGGACACAAATCCAAATGGGCTGAAATCAATCAAGATGGAAACATTACTGAAAGTAACATTACTGAAAGTAACATTACTGAAAGTAACATTACTGAAAGCAACATTACCAACAGTGGATCAGACTTACAAGATCCTGGGTTTCAGTCACCCCATGCATGTAGAGGACACAATTATACTTCCGAATCCTGGAAATATATTGAACCGGCGGAATTGTTAGGGGAACAAATGGTTATCCCCTTTGAAACAGTGTTACCTAGGGCACACTCCTTTGGCGCTCCCACGCCATGCAATACTCCTGTTGAAGAATGTAGATTCGGACTATTACATTAATACACTAATTCCCGAGTGTGGATATGATGCATACAATACTCCTTGTTACACATCATGTAACGACACGACTCCGCTCGGTATAGGTGTTATGTGCGACAATATGAAGCCAGACTTCGGATCAGCCCTTTGATGACAAGTTTCATTTGTAATTGATTCTTCGAATAATTGAATTTAATTACATTTGTTTTTTTGCAAGCATTGTTATCAACAACTCAGTCCATCATCCAAACATTTTTAACCACAATGGATTTACGTCACTCAGTTGCATTGGATCGCTCCTCGGGCGTGTATAAAGGTAGTCAAACGGCGTCCGATCCTTCTAAAGGACAAGCACCTACACAAGCCATGAGTCATGATCTTTTGGATGGCAAAACACATGTGTTGTATGTCATGTACGATCCTTCTGGAAGACTTGATCCAAATTGTGCTGAAGCCGAGTATTATGCTAGTAGAATTTCATCCGTATTTATTCAGGATGCAATGAAGTTACAATCTCGTCCGGCATGGTTGACAGTGATCCCAACTCTGGCTTGTCTCAAGGAGTCTCGTGGCAACCAAGGGGCAGAAAGTGTTAGTGAACTCAAGCATTTGTTTGAACAGCAGGATCAAATCAAGACAATTGGAATCGCCAAACCTTTGGAAAGAGACGCTAATGGATTCCCGGCATATGCCGGTCTAGGAGGATCTATGACGAATTCTGCTATGTTGACTGTTGGAAGTGTTATTGGCTTGAAGAATCAAGATCCTAATCGTTATCAAGAAGGAAAAATGAGTGGAAATATGTCTGGTGATGCAATTCAAAATCTGTTGGATCGACGCCAACAACAACGTCCTTTTACTAATATTCCATTCTAGACTCTATCATAAAAATAATTTAATTTTGACTTTCTCATTGTAAAACAAGTTTGATCACTAGATATTTTTTTATTCATTTCAAACCTACTGCTGCTATGTCGTACAGTAATACGCCTACAATGATCAACTTGACTCCACAACATTCTATCAAGGGATCGACTATCTTTTGGATTTCCTTTAGTTGTATCGCTGCAATTTTGGGATTTTCCATGTTTATCAAACCCAAGTTGTTTGAAAAGTCAAGTGTGGCAGGTACTTGTCCTACAGGAACCAAATGTTGTGCAACTTGTGGATTTGATACACAAAAAATTGTTATTGGTGGCGTTGTTATCGCGGCTATCATTGGAATTCTTGTAGGTGTATATCTGAATTATCAAAGCAAGAACAATGGTGGTCAGGGACTGCAGCAAGGCGTTTTTGGTGCCTTGACAACTCCTCGATAAATTTGTAATTTAAATGTAAATAATCTCAAACAATTAAACATAAGTAGGCCACATTGTTTTTCTTTTTGAATTGAAGTCATGTCTTCTTCATCATGTGATATGAAAACAAAGCGTGGAGATCTGTGTCTCAATCCTGGATTTACTTCTGAATGTGGATCATATTGTGTCTTGCATCGTAAAAAGATTGCAAGTGAATTACTTAAAGTCTTGTACGATCTAGAGCAAAAATTTGTCACTCGCACGAAATGGCAAGGTGAATCCATAGCAATGTGGGAAACATTTTATGAAAGTTATCGAGGAAAGAAATACAATGTTTACAAAATATACGATCCAGAAGGTGTACCTGCACCAAGACAGGCAGTTACACTTGATTCATTTGAAGCGTATCAAGAGGTTGTGCTCAAGAATTTTGAGGCTACTGAATTAGGTGGACCCGCGTTGATTGTTATCGATAATCAAGATGCCAAATTGATCATTGAGCAAATTTGGAAAGTTTTATTTCCAGAGAGTCAAACAATTATTTCCTTTCAAGAACAACCTAAGCGCAATTGGTAAGTCTTTTCAAAATTGACTTGACAAATTTGACTACAGTTGTTTCCACACAAAACAATACATGTAACAGTTCTCCTATCAAAAACAAAATCACAAGGGTCCTGACGAACCCTTGTTTGAGCCATTTGGCAACTGCGTACGACAATAACACAGTTAATAACATATCAAACATTGCAATATTGAACACTCTCCTATGCACACCAACACCAGGTTGACCAAGCGAGTCTTTGAATCGACACATTTTTGCGTATGAATGTCAAATATAAACTAGTGTTGACTTTATGTTTTATACATATGTTGTGTTAATTAATTTAAATTAAACCAAGTTCTCAGTTGCCGTAGCCAGCGAAGGGTTTGTAGCCGAAGGATACTTGGTTGTAATCAAGTCATGGGGAACGGTTGGTAGACAATAATCTGGACCGAATGGTAATTGTATCAGTTCAACCGCTTCATCCACATACAATTGCCATCCAAGAGCGCATTCTGCAACTTTTTCATCTGAATACTCTTCAAACAAACCCTTGGTACAGTACAATTGTTTCATCGTCTCGTCAAGCATATTCATTTGGCGGCGTTGGTTCACAAATCTTGCATATGCAAATGCCCACGCTGATATTTTAGAATGATTGCTGGTCTTGATTGCTTCAATAAGTGGTGCGGGAATGACTGCAGATGGATCATGACCCTGATGCAAACAACCCATCAATGACACCCAATGATTACATGACGTGTAGTTTGGAACTCCCGTCTCACTATTCGGTGCATGGATTTCAGGTGGACAGACAGTTCCGTCAATTCTTGTTTGATTTTGTCTGAGTTGTTCAGATGATGAAAAGATCAGCGAATATCGATCTTTGTTATCGAATGGGTAACATTCTTGCCCTTGAAGCATACTTGGAATAGTCATCATTGCATCTGGATCGTCAGTCCATTTGCATTGCACGATGACAGGGACCACGGCTTTACCCAATTGTAAGGGAAGAATACGTACAATCATTGCTAAATTGCGATTAAAAATAGATCCAAGTTCGAACCTGTCATGGTCATCATAGGTTTCTTGCACATAGGTTTCTTGCACTCGAATCATTCTAGGCCAACATGTTCCCAAAATTTTATCTATAAACAAGAGATGGCGCCGTGACTCGAGTGTACGATCGTCGTCACTTACTTGGTGCTCTTGTTGAGCCACATATATCTTCTCGGTCAACATCTTTTTGATTCCATATTTCCGTTGTTTGCTACTGGTCACCAATTCGGAAGAAGATTTGCCCATTTCGGAAACAAAACACGCAAAGTCTCAAAGAGTGCAGAGGGTCAGCGACTCTGATTTGAGAATCGATAAATTCCGACGCTTGTTGCAAACGTCACGGTTGCTCGGTCCGCGTTTGTTGCACAGTTGCTCAAGGTTTGTTGACATTCCGAATTATCTCGCTTCCTCAAATACTTCATCAACATGTCGGTTAGTTCTTCCGATCCATCCAAACCATGTACAGTGTATTGGAAAGTGTTGAATGAGATGAACATTCATCATGGTTTCCTGTGGAAGACGGGTCTCAATGTGTTGAAGGGACATTTCAATAACGATGAGTTTAAGGAATGTGTTCCTGGCCGATTGTACTATTGTACCCAAGAGCAAATTCACAATTGGCTTTATTTCGGTGACCACATTCAGCGCATATATGAGCCAACCGATGACCCGTTGTTTCAATCGGTGTCCTTTGGTGACAAGAAAGGTGCGAATCGATTGATACTCGACTCTCAAGTCTGGTCACTTTCTGATCCAAAGACATTCGAGATGCTGGGCTTACAGGTGATCGATTTCCCCCATCTATTTGAAAAAGCATATCAGAGTGAAAATATCAAGTTTCTGGATGTGTGGGTCGTAGAATATATGAAGGATACAGGTGTAAAGTTTGAATGTTCAGATGAATTGATGTGCGATGCCTTCGAACGAGGCCATATCAACATTCTCAATTGGTGGTTGGAACAAAAGCAGAAGCATGATATCAACCTATATGTTTGTAGCCATGCAGTCGCTCAAGCCTCTGCCAATGGTCATCACGCCGTTCTGGATTGGTGGATGGAACAGTGTCAAAAAGGTCATCTGTGTCCTCACAACTCTCCTGGCTCTCTTAAACATACCTCGTCATATGCCTCGTACTATGGAAGAATAGATGTTTTGAACTGGTGGTTGAAAGAAATCAAGAAGAAGGGCACCATCTCCGAACTTGAATATCATGATGCTATGGATTTTGCGTCTCTTAATGGAAGAATCGACGTGCTTGATTGGTGGATGGAGCGCTATCAGAACAAGGACATTCCACAACTCATATATTCAGATTTCTCAATGGTCTGGGCCGATGTCAAGGGGCATAGCAAAGTTCTGGACTGGTGGCTCGATCAACACAAGAAACATGGCATTCCTCTCAAGTACTGCAGTAAACTAACAAATGCGTGGTGGAAACAGAATGCGGCTCAAATTCCACTCCCTGTTGCGTAACCAAACATTGTTGTTAAATTCACTGATTTATGACATTTATTGATGACTCAATAATTCAAAGAGAGCAAGGTTTAATGTTTTAGGCGATCATGATCTGTGTTTCCACACCATTGCTTTTTGCCTTTCCGTCTACATTGATCAATCCATAATTCACAATCTATAACTCCTTGTGGACATTTTCCACATCGACAATAAAGGTTCTCTAGTTTTGATGTAGAACAACCCATCTAGATTTGTTGATTCATAGACATCATGATTTTTTTATCGACTTGCTTTTTTCTTGTCTCGTAAACGCTTGTAAAACATGAGTGCTTTCGGATGCGCTTTGAATGATTGCGGATCAAAGTCCGATAGTGATAATCCTTCCAATGTAGTGCATCGACTGATTGCCACATAACTTTGCCCAAATTCAAAGATGCTATCACCAAGAGATGTTTCTTCTTGGTCCAAAGTCATTCCTTGAGATTTATGAATTGTCATAGATGCAGCAACTTTGAGTGGTGTACGAAATGTCCAGGCCTCTCCCAGGTTACGATCCTTGGCAATGAATCGATGTGGTTTGACAGTATGGATCGACCCATCCCGATCAAATTTAACTTGAGGCAAATTATATTTGCGAGTATCTCCTTGAAAAGATGGACTTTCTTCTTGCAAAAAGGCCACTATTTCACCCAAAGCACCATTTACCAATCCAAGTTCAACATCTTCATTCCATAGAAACATCACACGAGCACCTATTTTGAGTTTTTGATACGCGGGAGCAGGACAATCTTTCACCAAACGCTGAATCAAACTCTCTTGATAGGGACTCAAATCATGACTTTGATGCGCAGGATTCTTCCATTTATAACCCTTGCTTGAATAGAAAATTACTTCGGGTGATTTTATATTATTGATATGTACAGTATTGAGAGCCTCGACGTGTTTCTTGTAGGATCGTAGTCGAACTGGATTTAGGACTGGAGCACCAACACGACTCTTGAGAATCGTTTCATCTTCCAAATTCAATTGACCAATTCGTGCTCTATTCAACAACGAGCGAAAGGCATTGTCGGTTTGTCGAAAGATGGTGTCCAATTCAATTGTTTCTTGAAACGTATCATTCCAAAGTTTCAGTTCAAATACAAAATCGATCTTTTTCTGCGTAGTTTGAACGGGTTGATGAAACCTTTGTTGCTCGGGTTCATGACGAAGACGTTTTCGATGAGAAGGTAGCACCGCATCATCATCGTCGTCATGTTGGTTATCTTTAGAAACTGGAGGTAATTGTAAAAAATCACCAAACGCAATCATTTGAATACCCCCAAATGGTTTGTTACTTCCTCGTATCATCTTGAGTACCTGGTCACATTTTGCAAAGTACAATGGATCGACCATAGAAATTTCATCGATCATCAATACATCACATTCAGTTAGAGCATCATTCAGATCTTCATTCTTTTGAATTTTGATAACTAATTCAGCCACACTATCCTTGGCCAATCCAATTCCCATAAATGCATGCCATGTGGTTCCTTGTACATTTACGGCTGCAATACCAGTACTTGCAACACGACTGACTTCCAATCCTAGTGCAACAAGTGCATCGTAAATAAACCCAAACAAGTACGACTTGCCTGTTCCTGCAGGACCGGTTGCCAAGATATTAAGTCGTTTAATAACTGCGGCGTCATGTGCTTCTTGCTGACTCTTGGAAAACTTAGGTTGCGGTGCTTCTGATGCCATAGCCGTCGGCTTCAATTGATCAACGAGTTTCTCAACTTCTTGAACAATATCCGATTTGATTTGATCCATTTTGTGAATAAAGTCTGTCGCTACTTTCCGTTTTTTAGACATTCAAACGGAAATGATGTGATCTTGGTACAAAATCAATCAAATAAAGTTTTTGTTTGAGATCATTGAACTAGTTAATTTTTGGATTTCAACAAAGAAGGATTCCGAGATGGAAGAGTGTACCGTAACACCAACGAAATCTTTGGAACAATTGTTTGATTCCGTTTTTCAAACAAATTCATGTGTAAAATTTCCCAATGATATATCCAAGTATGAACTAGTTGGATGGAATCATCCTTTTGGGTATAGAACATATCCACTACCAAAAGAAGTGTTTGTAAATGATCGCTTATACAGCAAACAAGTGACATTTCCAGGAACGAATCAGACAGAAGAGCATTCTATCAGTAGAACTGGTCATTTTGGTATGGTTGTAGCATATACACATATTCCCCAAACAAACTGTCAAGAGATTGAAGAAGAAAAACCATCTACAATTGTCATTAAAGTTTATAGATGTACAACGATGGCAATGCATGAATTGTCTATGGATCAATATATGCTCAAGGCCAAGACAGATGGTCGTTGGACAGAAGAACAATACAATTGTGTTGTACAACCACTTGCATGGCATGTGATTTCTCGTAAAAGGATGAATTTTCCCAAAGGATTACATTATCGAACAATGGAATATTTTGAGACTGATATGTTTGATTTATTCAGTCAACCACCTCACCGGTTTAGTAAAAATTTATGTATTGACTGGATCCGTCAATTGACGAGTTGTATTGTCGCCCTTCACGACATTGACATAGTTTTTGGAGATCTTAAACCTGAAAATATTATGTATGATACTTCCAAAGGTACTCAATCAATTCGACTTATTGATATGGGATTTGCTCATATTGTAGGAAGTGATCAATCATATCCAGGAGATTCACCTTGTTTCATCAGTCCAGAACGTGCCAAGGGAAGATATAACGATTATGTAATGAGCAAACCAGATGACATCTGGGCTATTGGTCTACTGGTTGGTAACATAATGTCTTGGACACACAATTATCATGAGAACAATACGAACAATGTAAAAACAATTGAACAAGTGACCCGATTCGATACAATCAAGTTTGTCAGCAGAGTCTTACGGTCTATGCATAGATATAGAAGAGAAGAATTTCAAGATGCTGCATTCGAAAAACATCTCTTGTTATTTCTTCATACGTGCACTCAACTCGATCCAACTCAGCGATCTACAGCAACACAATTACTTACAATGCCTTTGTTGTCGATGTTACCAAAATAAATATCTGTGAATTGTATTATTACGTCTAGTCGTCATCTTCAAACATCAATCTTTTGCCTGCTTTCCTTGGTGGTGACAACTTAGGTGAACCTTGTGCCGTTGCAGTTACAGAGGCAGAGGCAGAACTAGGAAAAGGGCTCGATTCATATGTAAGTTTCACTTTACGACGTCTATTGATATCGTTTTCAAAATCGATGATCTTTTGCCTGATATTTTTAACATCTCTCGGTAACCATTCACCAAATAACGATCCCATCAATGAGAGTTTGGGATATGCATTGACAATCATCAATTCAGTATGCATAAGATTTGTCCAATCCAACGCCCAACCATCAATGTGTAACATTTGTAACAGACTATCACTGTGAGCCAATAGAGTTGCAACATTACTATCTGCCAATCTTTCCGTCATTCGTTCCACGGTCTTGTTTTGATGATCAAGAATGAATGCGGCTGTGGCTGCATCTGGTCGAAGAGTTCCAGTTAGATGTTCAAACTTTTTGTGATACTTTTTGTAATACTGTTGAATAAAATCAACTGTTCCATGATGACTCACATCCAAGAGACGCAATTCTCTTCCCACTGGAATTGAATAGGCATCTGGATAACCATACAGGAGAGCCGTACTCGGATCAGTCGCAAACCAAGAAATCTTGTCTGTCATTCGAACATTACCCATTGCAGATTGCTGAAGATGATTTGATATAATTTCCTTTGTACGTGCAACTTTCTCCAGTCTTCCACGAAAAAACACTGGCCACAGACATTTTTTACTTGGATCATTTGGATTTTCAATCAATTTGGTACTTGGAAGAACTAAAAGTTGAACTTCAAACTTGACTGAATCTATCTCAACCTCTTGTAATTGTTTCATTGCTAGATGTCCAATACGACCCGCACTCCACATACATTGAGTTTGTATAGTAGGTTCAGGTGGCAAATAATTAAACGAAAATGTTACACCTTGATCAGGTGCCTGTTTTGAATAACCAATCTCATCTGATATAAACCCATCAAATTTAAGTGGCGCAGCCATTCTTTCGATTAGTCTTGTACTTTCTTAAGATTTAGGAATAAATCTTTATTATCACGTGTATCGGAGATTATTTTTTTGAGTATTTAATTTACAAGACTAATAAGGATACAGACAAAAGTTATTAATTTTATTGCTTTCAACATGGCTGAATTTCCTGTTTACACTGTTGTTGATCCAGTTCATATTCATCCTGCTTCGTCGATGGTTGTAGTTAGTAATAAAAATCTCGTGATTGGAGTTGCTGTAATTGTAGGTATTATCATTGGTGCCATTCTGTTTATGCAATACAAGAAAAAGCATCCTTGCAAATCTGGTTCTTGTGGTGCAGGTACGATTGAGGATGATCAAGCGTCCGGTCAGGAGCATACTCACACATTGACACACTCTCATGATCAAAGACATACTACTGCTGAAGCATCTAAAGACAGTAGTAGAAAGGACAAGTCTCAAAGTAAGAAGGAGATGGCATTTGGGCAAAAGTCGCATGGTCCAGGAGGAGCCAAAAATTTTGCACAACTGTCGGAAGTATGGACACCTACCGTGACAAGCGCTTCAGCAAATGAAGTTCCTATGGAGGATGGTGTACATATCGTGACTACGGATGCACAGTTTAATGACTTGATTGATCGACGCAAAACTCAGGGAATCGTGACGTTTAGCACAGATTGGTGTGGCTTTTGCAAAGTTCTCAAACCCATTTTGCATGAAGCAGCCAAGGAATGCAAGTCGGTCCCTTTTATCTATGTCGATTGTAAAGACATTAGTCCTGAAATTCAAAAGAAATTCGGAGTCAAGGGATACCCTCATGTTGTAAAGATTAATCAAAGTGGACATGTCGATTGTAATGCACGCTCAAAAGAAGGATTGATTAGATCTGCGCTGCAATAGAATATCAACAAACAATAATCTACTTTTTCTTATCATCTGTAGGTAAGGAGTTCTTGTCGCGTGGTTTTGCCAAATCTTGTTCAAAGTCACGTATTTGTTTATATATTTGTTTAATCTTGTCGGATACATTTGGAACGGAATAATTCTGAGTTACATAAGCGCCCGTCACCATTCCAACCACAAAAAATCCAAACTTTCCGAAAATCATATTAGTCAAAACTAACGAAGCAACAATCGAACCAACTGAAAGCATCGACATTTGGAGGAGAAATCTTTCGGTCGAATTCTTAGAATGACGGAACTCAAAAGAAAACAAATTCTCAACTTTTTTCGGAATCAATTTGACAAAGTCACTTTTTCCATAATTCGTGTTCGGTTTGAATCCGATATATCTTTGGAGATGATTGGTCACATTCGTCATACACTTGAATCAAATATGGAGTTTGATACAATGCGAGTGGACGACAGAACATTTGATATATTCTCAGGTACAGGAGGTTTATACCCAATAATCATTAAAAGGATTGTAAACATAGGAATACATGATTTCCAGTAGACTCTTCCGAGTCCTAAACTCTAAATCACCTGCCCAACGCTGAGCACAGTTTTCACAAACAACATAAATTCATTAAAAATTGAAATCTAAATTTTTTACCTTCCTTGTCTGTTGCTGCTGCGCTGGTGCATCGCTAGATTTATGATTTGGAGTTGGCTTTTTAGATGCGCCCTTATAATTTGAATTGAATTTACGCTTTCCAAGACTTGTGGATGAAGCGTATGCTTTTGGTGTAGCCGTCAAAACAGTCTGGGCTTCGGGAGTAATGAAAATTGTATCGTCTCCAAGATCACCCATATTGAATCCAAGACTGCATGTAGCCTTGGTTGTTTTAGAATTCGTTGGTGCCGTAATTCTGAGAATTGGTTCAGTTTCTCCATATTCTAATTTTCCCATTTGTTTCCAAACCAAACGTGGGACAAATGTATCCATGTACCAATGTAACATCTTTGGTTTCAAGATAGTTGTCCAGTACATGTGATTATACATGTAACGTTGAACAACGGTATACTTGACAATACGCACCACAAAGTCACTTGCCAGGAATCCCTTGAGTCCCATAATGCCTTGAATTTGATCATAGTAATATAACTTGCACCTACCATAAAAGAGTTTTGTAGAAGGGCATTTAAGTTCTAACAACCACTCAAACAATCTCTCAAGTACAAATTTCATACACCTATCCTCTTGCGTATCTGGCTGTGTAAAACTTCCCGGGTTACCAACACCAACAATTGCATGTGTTGACATTTCCGAGTGGTCCTAGATTTTTCTTTTTATTCTAGAGTGATGTTATTATCAAAGGAAAATATTAGAAGTATTCGTGTGAGAAATATTTTTCCGACCTGTTATGTCAACTGCGACCGAAACACCAGCCGAAAAGAGGAGGAGATTGTCGTCGGAAGCAATTTCCAAACGTTTGTCTCCAAGTGCTTCATCTTCACAGATTCCTCCTGCACAAGAATTCGCCTCTGCATCAAATCTTGCCGCAGCGCCGTCTTTAAGTGATGCATCCAATATCCCCGTTGCTTCACAACCACCCAAGACATATGTGGAGAGATTGAAAGAATCGACGCAAACGCGTCTTATAAAGACATACAAAATGGAATTTCGCCAGGCACAAGTCTTTATCGAAACCACCTTTCCTAATAATGACATTGTACTGAGTGAATCTATTCTTGCCATTTCACCAGAAGTCTTTCCTGGAGAGTTCTTGATTCAACATCCACATCCAGACATACCCTCTTCAGAAAGAATCGATCGACGTGCAATTGATTTGGACCGACAACGTCTCCCGACGAACAGTAAACCAGCGGCACTTCCACGATACAAAGAATTGGAATCTGATTTATTCGTTTTGGAAAAAAAGTCAGGATCGTCCTTGTTTGCGGAAAGGGTACCCGTTACCTATCAAGATGCTGACATGAACATAAGTACATCAATGATGCAACTTGCTTCTGCCCTTGCCATTGAGCAAAGAAAATGGGACGCGTTTCAAGATGCTCAATTTGGCGCCCGTATCTCTCTTGCCTTTTGGCTATATTTAACAGATATGATGAAAACGCAGTTTGAAAAGGATACTGTTGAAGGTGGAGTTATGATACCTTATCTTCTTCTTCGTCTGACTTTTGCTTGTCCAACGGGACCAAAATATCTCTATGTGCATGCAAATCATCTACCAGCACCAGCGGATACTCTTGCTTCCAGTAAATGTCATGATATCCAATTGCCTTTGTGGATGAAGAAATTATATGGTAACAAATGTGACATCGAATGTGTTGTGGCTCCACCTTTGGCTGGACATGACCAAAATTCTTCTAATTTGATACTCGAACATGCGAGTCTAGTGGATCAAGAATGGTCTAAAACATTGACTGATTCTCAAACAAGTCAGATCACCGCAGATCTCTCTCGGGTGATGAATAATATGAAATTTCTTGTAGAAGGTCAACTTGTCATGGTATATGTACCTGGACCTATGGGGAGAACACTTTACTTTTGGGTACGCGGACTTGGATCACTCACGCCGAAAAACAAATGGAGACATTCTCATGTCGTTGATATTAGTAATTCAAGAAAGAAGCGAGGTTCTGCCAACCACATTGAGTTGAAACCTCTACTACAAGATGCATCGCCAGACTCTCAGAAAGGGTCTGACGTTGCCAGTCAATATTTTCACCAAGATTTTGAACATGTTCACTCCAATTACATTCAACCAATCGATCCTCGAGTAAAGACAGTAAAGAAGGAGGACGGAGACGTTGTTATGATTGATTCCTTTCAGTCAGCACCTCCAGCGTCGTCGTTGAATCGTGTCGCCAAGACGATTGATATCTTTCAATCAGCACCTGCAGCGTCGTCTGCAGCAGCAGCGTCGACGTTGAATCGTGTCGCCAAGCCAATTGATTCCTTTAAGTCAGCACCTCCAGCGTCGTCGTTGAATCGTGTCGCCAAGCAAATTGATTCCTTTCAGTCAGCACCTGCAGCGTCGTCTGCAGCAGTAGCGTCGACGTTGAATCGTGTCGCCAAGCAAATTGCACCTGCAGCGTCGTCTTTGAATCGTGTCTCCAAGCCGATTGATTCCTTTCAGTCAGCACCTGCAGCGTCGTCGTTGAATCGTGTCGCCAAGCCAATAGCAGCAGCAGCGTCGTCGTTGGGTCGTGTTATCAATGTTACGATGGCAACTGCACTGCAGTTGAATCCTGTCACCGAACAAACTGCCTCTATGCAACCTATTCCACTTCCCACTATGGCAACGATTACCACAACTGGTCCGCACATTCGAACTGTACAACAAAAATCGCCAGTAAAGCCCAGTCCTAAGAAACGTAAGACTCCACACAAACCAGATGTATGTGCCGCGACGGAAACTTTGATTCAAAATGCAACAAATAAATCTTTGGAACAGAAGATTTTCTTGGATAATGCATTTAAAACTTGGACTGAAGCATACACAGGCTACAATACACGTCAAAACAATGAGCAGAAGGTATTTAATGAAGGATGGGACGCAAACAGCACAACTATCTTGCAAAATTTATATGACGCACAAGACGCATATGAATCCAGTCAAAATGAGTTGGCTTCGGCAATCAGTTGTAGACAGGAAGCCAAAGCAGCACCGGCGGCATCAAGTTCCTCCATAAAGGCAGTGTCAGCAGCACCAGCGGCGGCGGCATCAAGTTTCTCCATAAAGGCAGTGTCAGCAGCACCAGCGGCGGCGGCATCAAGTGTATCCATAAAGGCAGTTTCAGCAGCACCAGCAGCAGCGGCATCAAGTTCCTCCATACAGGCACCGACAAGACGTAGAAGAAGAATATCAGAAGATCACTCCATGGACACGGATATGGACACGGAGGAACAACAACTAGAGAAACAACTACAGATGAATGAAAATATGATAACAATAAACAAGATGATAAAGAATGGGAGGATAGTCCTTTCACCAATACAGTTAGAAGAAGTTGCGAATAGTCTGGATCGACAGAGAATGCTTGTTGATGGCAATGCATCCGTGTTAACGGCAAGTTTTTGATAATTAATACAGTGCATTTGTTTGTTAAATGAAACAACATATGCAGTACAATGCGACGCTAAATTACTCTATATGGTTTCTCATTACTTTCCAAGAGGGAGTCAATTGGCACGTATGTCCATGACTTTCAATGAGAGTCTTGAGAGTTGTGTATCCAGACGTTTCATAAACAGCCAGAATAAAATGTAATATGATACCTGGAAACGTTGATGCTGCTACAGCGGCAATTCTATATGTAATTTGAGTAGTTTTGTCTTGTAGACTTTCTGGACCCAACACATCTGCATCTGTAGTTTTCCAGACTCGAATTTTATGTGATAATGGATATCCTCTGTTGGATTCTTTATTCGAAAATGCCCAAACTTGAAGGATACCTCCAGGTTGACCACTCTCCGTTCCACATGGAGTAGAACAATATGGTTCAATGTAATCCAACATCCCTATTGTTGAACACATATCAAGATCGATTACGATGATGGTATTATCACAAGGCTGGGCAAGAATTGCAGTTTCTAGAGCCTTTTTTCGTAATGGATGGGTAAACCAAGTAGGAGGATATGTCGATTGGTCACACATTACTTGACACTGTGATATATTATCATACAGAACATGATTGACATCTGCCTGCTGATTGGTAACCGTAATTCCTTGTTCCACCAACTTCTGTCCAATCTGGTACGCTGTTAACCCTAAAGAATAACACTCGTCCAGTACTTTATAAACCTGATTCGTGAAATCTTCAGTCGACATTTAATCGGAAACAACAAGTGCAAATTGGAAAAAAAGTGCAAGCGCTAAAGTCTTTTTGAAAAATTGAACTTGGAATATATATGGTGTTTCAAACGGAAAAGAATATCTACTCGTTTTAATCGGATTCAGACTCCACTTCATCTTCATCGTCCTCAATTCTATTCTTTTTGGAAGGAGTCTTGTGGATGATAACCTCTTCCTCATCGGTGTCGTCATCGGCATATTCAACAATGATAACTGCCTCGTCTTCGTCACTTTCGTCGTCTTCACTATCGTCATCGTCTGCAGAGTCCTCAAGTTCATCATCACTATCCTCAAGAGATCCTTCGACTGCATCATCTCCGCGAAGCATAAGAGCAGCATAGTTGGGAGGAAGATACACCTCGGGTGCACGACGAGTACGACGTCCCTGAACAATATTGGAAGAATCAATTCCATCAAGATCTTGATCAACAAGAGTTGGCTCTACAGATGCAACTTCCTCTTCATCTTCGCTGCCATCTACATCTGACCCTGACTCGGAATCTTCAGATCCACTTTCATCAACGTCATCAATAACAATCTCCACTTCATCATCACTGCCTGCCTCAGAATCAGAGTCGGGAACAATGAAATCATCAAGGTCACTGCCATTATCAATCTCTCCATCAGAATGTTCATCGCCAGATCTTCCCTCGAGTAGGTATTGATCTGCTTCATCATCACTATCCAATATACCAGCGATATGATCCTCTGGCAAACTATCAGTGATGACAATACGCTGACATGAATGCTCTCCACGATGATGAGATGTAGCCATATGTCCCGTCACAGGACACACTCGCCACTCGACTGGATATTGAGAATTCTCCAGACGCTCCATCAATGCCTGCATCTGATGCGACAGTTCCGAACATTGTTCTTCAGAGATTGACATTTCGGACGGAAATCAGAATCTCACTTCTTTACGTGATATGGAACAATAAAATAGTAAACACTTGCAAAATATTTACGAAAACAACTTCTTGAACGCCCAACAAATGTTTTGATTTTTGTAGACGGAACATTGAATTCAAAAATTCCGAATTGTGCAAACGTGCGCGTATCTCAATTAAAAGTGGATGAACATTGTAATTGTAATTGATTCTACGCCAATACACTCATTTGATTGGAGGAAGGACAGTCAATCACCTCGAATGCATGTGTTCCTTGCGCTGCTGTCTGATTGAAGACAAGGTAGTCAGACAGTGCTTGTGCATCTCAAAAGAACAAATGGTCCAGTTGCCGAAACTGGGCGGTCGCCAAAAAATGACGCTCTTGTCAGTGACGGTGTGTTGAAACTATTCGACGGATTGCTTCTCTGTAAAGTCGATTTCGGAAGTCGGAGGGGAAGGAAGCGAAGAAGCCATGGCAGTTACGGATATGTCTACGACGAGCGTCAGTCCAAAGAAATTAATCAACACATTTCAATTTGCTTTGCTGGCTCACTGTTTCCGATTCCTCAAGATGTCGTACAAGTACAAAGTGGATGGTTGTCGGTGTCATCAAGTTGGACAATACGTCTTGTACAACGATCAAAACCAAGGTGAAACAATCGCCAAGGTGATTGGGACGTGTGCCCACATACTCACCCTCGAGTTGACACTGAGAACGAATCCCCCGCGGGTTGTACAATATACAGAACAATGCAATCATCCAAGTCGTCTTGCTGATCTGCCTCAATCGTTCCATGAACAGTTGGAATAAGCACTCAAGCATCAGACAAGTTGTTTATTGTCATACACAAAAGAATGTCGAATCCTTGTAGGAATAATTCTAACGACTCGGAAGTCATGTGTCCAAAATTATTGTAACTAAACTGTTTCAATGCATAATTATTCACGTGTTGTATCAACAGACAAGACTATTTTCCGAATTATTTTAGATCCTTGCAACCATGTCTTTCGGAGGTTTACTCCAATACCTTGGTTTGGTAGCCCAAGACCAGCCAACTTGCATTGTGCCAATTACTCCCATGCCTGAAAAAATTGTCAATCCTTACTTGTCCATGGACAAGTCTGAAGTTCCATTATGCTTGTCAATCCACAAAGGAGGAGTTGCATGGAAATGGATTCCTACGGAAACCAATTGTCTATTGGACGACAGTGACGATGACGATGTTGTTCCTATCGATGTCACCCTCCCCATACTCACTCTTCCAACTTGGGCAACTCGCGTTGAAAAGGCCAAACAAAGAGAGCACACTGATTAATATAAATTATATACAGCCAATAATAACAACGTTTCAATATGTCACAAGCCTTGGAATCACAAGATTCTGAATATAAAAGCCTATTTGACAACTTTCGCCAAGTATGTTTGGAACGTATCAAATGTATACCAGGCAGAGACGTATTATATAGAGGTAATTTGACGTATGACCATGTATCATCGATTATGGGGTGAATCAGATGGCTGTAGAAGATATTGCTTTGTCGCCATCCATAGACCAACCGGAGCGATCTATCATGCAGAAGGACAGACAGGTCAAGTTGATTTGAAACGTCAAAAGGCCAACAAAGGCAATTTGATGGATGAGTGGAAAGGCACCAAATATATTACACCCGAAGGCCCTTATAGTGAAAATACATGTCCTTACAAACGATACTTGCTCACAATAATCAACAATCCAACCGCATCCAAAGAATCAACAACAACATAATCACCCACGACTTGATAGTCGTATCATGTTGTACACAAGCGTAAATTGCTGCACATACAACAATCAATACAGTATAATGATAATTAAATAGCCACGAAAACGCTATTAGCAACAACCATTCTCCTAAATTATCCGACATCGAAACGGATCTTTGAATCAATTAATCTTCAGAGAGGTGCAAAAATTCAAACCTTGTTTGATCATTCTCAACTGAATACTTCTTTTTCCGTTGCAGCAACTATGACTCATTACAGAAACGGAAAGCGCGGCGCAAGGATGAAAATCAAATTGGTCGAAGCCTTTAAAACAATCAGAAAGCCAATCTCAGACGTACCTTTTTCTGAATTTGATGATGAAATACAATTTTTCTTTTCATTGTTTGTGTTCTTGGGTTTTATATATTCCTTGCTGCTAATTCGGGCGGTAATATATCAACATGATTCTATAGGAGTAGAAATTGGAGGTGGCGCCGCACGCGATCTACAAAGGATACAATCCGCGTTAACCAACTATTATCAGCAACTTTATCTATCTGCAAGTACATCGATACAAGGAAACCATAGTGAACGGTGGAATGACGCTACGACTCAGCCGTCTACGGTGCTTGCAATGATTAATTCAACCATCACATGGCCCATTTGTGCCATTAATACAAGCGATTGCGGATATTGGGCGAAATCAATTGATTATGCTTTGGTGAAACCCATTCAACTATCATCAGTTCATTTTGTAGCCAAAGAAATTGTTGCCATGACCACTCTTGCCAAGAACCAATTTCAATGGTTTCTTTTAATGACAATGGTGATGCTTGAGCAGTTACATAAAGATGTGAGTAATTCGATAAGGAATTTTGTGAATTTATACTTTTTCCAAGTAACGCCTAACACTTTATAACTCAATTTATTAATTACTCGTATTGTTGTAGTATCATTGCGCAAACATTTAATCGGATTATTCAAACGTTTTCACTGCGCCAAGTGGTGCAACGCGTACATAGTTGCGTTTCAAGTTGCTGAATTTCCGAAGTACGAAAAACTTTGCTATGTATGACAACACATTGACCAAGCGACTGACGGAGAACTTGACAAAGAAACGAAAGAACAATCAAAACATTAACATCTACGTTCGAGGAGCACATAGTAGTTGGCATTTCATCGATTCCAAACAATATGACAACGACACAAACAAGATTATCAATGTTCTTGTACTTCTCATTGTTCGCATCGATGAAAAGTATCGTAACCAAGGTCTCTTCAAACAAGGATGGTCCACGGTTCGCGACCTCTTTGTAGCACAAACATATTGGAAAAAACTTCAGGTTCAATCAGTCAAAAACTTGCATCTACTTGAATTTCTTCAAAAGCAACCTGGAGCCACAACAGCAACCGTTGCTGGATGCAATGCGGTTACATTTTTGGAGTAACAAACGAATTTAGGAATTTTTGTCCATCTTCATACACAATCAAAGAACCTTTTGCATTTCATAATGTCTTGCCAACTTCAATCCAAAGACGATTGTTGGAACAAGTTTGATTTGAGTACGGCGGGATGCAAAGAGATATGTGATCAACATCGTACCAATCAGGTTCAAAATGTATTATCATCACAGCGACAAAGAAATGCAAGTGACGCCTTACAATTCAATCTCTTGCTCATTTTGGGGACACAAGCAAGTCCATGCGACTGGCTAATTCAGATGAGAGTTCCAACTATGGCTCAAGATAATGATCTTGTACAAGTTGAGATTTGTTCTCAATGGATGGAATTGAAAAACGAAGTTGAAATACCAAAGGATTTGCGAACATTCACATATCTTATAAATCATTCCTTGGAGAATTTGCATGACCTCAGGACCTTGCGATATGTCCTGGATTCATTTCAAGCGGAATGGCAAGTAGAAGCACACGACGGAAATGGAGATCTTTTCCGATGCAAATCCGTTAATTTAGAACTTCCGCTAATCCAAATGATTCAACTCATCATTTCAACAACATACAATTTCCCAGACCAAACTTGGTTCGCACCAAACGCATCGAGAAACGAAGCAACATTATTTCTTCCTCTGTTGACAAAATGACAGACCATCTAATGTCGGAAACGAATCCGATAAACTTTATCAAGTCGGAAACAAATCCGTGCTCAAACGCAGACCAATTGCTTCTTTTTGATGACTGTTGTTGTTCAATGTCCAATAAATACACTAGCGACATGCTCGATACTTCTAAAGATTGTATTCAAAAGGATACTTCCGATATATATCAATCACTCAAAGCGGAAAGTAGAATTTGACTAGTTCCGATGGCGCGTGGTCACGTGACGAAACAATTGTCGCCGAAATAATCGGAATTTACCAGTTCCGATGATGACATCATCTGCCTTGCACTTCCACACGCTTCAATTCATTCACTCTTCATCGCCCTCTCGCGCTGATTCGTCATGTCTACCAACACCACAATTATGCAAAAGTTGATGATGGCGTCTTCTGCTTCTGCAAACGCGGCTGAAGCCGCTTCTGCTGCCTCGGGTGCAGTTCTTGCGTTGATGAATACTATGTTGGATTCATCCTCGGCGGCCGCATCATCCACGTCACCGAAGAACAAGAAGCGCAAGGTCACTGATGTCACCCTCAAGGCAGAGCATGTGACTGTCATGCAGTTTCTTTTCAATGAGTTCTTCTCTGAATTTGACTGCAGTGTCCAAGTTCACATCATCCCTAACTCCACGGACCATTCAATTCAGGGCCAGGGTCATGTCGAAGAGATTCCTGTGTATGCTATCCTTTTCAGGGGAGAGACGTTCCAGGTCAAACTCGGCGAGGATCACAAAGATCATGAGGACTATGGCAAGGTGTTCATTATGAACAAGGAATCTGTGTGCAAGGCATGGACCCATCATCTTCAGGAGTATCCATCTTGTTCGTTTAACCCCGATGGCTCTTACCAAGGACACTACGGATACCACACATGGAAATTCGTGCTGCGTTCTGCATTCGGCAAAGTCCAGACATCTACGTAATATTGGCGTGATGGTGAGTGTGCAAATATGCAACTGCGTCATACATTTAGCCTTACAACATGCAAACATCTCCTCATAACATGTTGTTATATATGGATTTGTAGTAAGATTGTATGTGATCGCGCGCGACCACGGCAATAATCGATGGATGGCGTGCGCTCAAATGATAAGTAGAGTTGGACCTTTAAACAGCGGATAAATTTCCGATTCATATGAATCGACAACGGAAAAGTAGAATTTGGACACGCTGATTTGCTTCGCACACACGTTCACTTGCTTGTCGTACCGACGTAGTTCGGAAAACAATATGAGTCGTGTACAATGCAACTGGTGTTTGGATAATTTCTGGAGTGATGATGGCCTATTGGTTGATTTGAACATCAAGACTGCGAAAAATTTTGAAGATGGCTCAACCCAATTCCATTTCTGCCAAGATTGTCATATAGAGGTGAACAAATTACAAGAACAACAACGCATTAAATCACAACAAGACATAATTCAGGCGATACAAAACCCGATTGAGGAGCAATCAGCGCAAAGCAACTTTTAGCACACCTAACCAAACAAAAGAAAAGTAATAATTTGACAAATCTGTGTATATAAAGCATTTTCTTTGATGCATGTATGAACAATGCCCAAATGTTGGATCATATGTTGCATCCTCCTAGGAGTGCTTGTAACTGTTATATTGATCACCTCAAGGACCTACAAACGAACAAGGTATCGGCCAGATTGTAGTGTGCTGCGAAAAGAGTTGGCTCTATTGCATGCTTGTATTCGTAATTCGGTCCAACAACCGAATACTTCATTGGTTCAACAACCAAATACATCAACCTATATTCCTAGAGTGATACATCAAATGTGGCTAGATAAATCTGATGATGACAATTTGACTGCTCCTCTCAAGTATCAAAATCATCAAAGATCATTAAAAATTGCAAATGCCACGTTTGAGTTTGAATTCTGGAATATGACTCGAGTTCAAGAGTTATTGAAACATCCAACATTGGCGCCATTTGAAGACCTATTCAATAATGTTTCTCCTTGGATTTGCAAATGTGATGTTGCACGTTTACTTGTCTTTGCTCATCCCGAGACAAGAGGGGGATTCTATATTGATCTTGATTTCTATGGCAATCAATCCTTGATTCCATTGTGTGATAATCGAGAACTCTTGTTTGTTTGGGAACCCAAAGAGCATTTGGACCATTATGATTCAGTTCCGGGCCGTATCTTTAATGGATTTATGGGTACTCGTCCTGGTCATCCAATATGGCTCAAAATTCTTCATCATCTCAAGGATAATTTTAGTCCTTATCAAACAGTAATTGGGAATACGGGACCTTTGATGTTGGGAAATTTTGCATTTGAATCTGGATTATATAAAGAGATACGCCATTTCATTCCTCATTGTCAAGTAATGCCTTATGCGTGGGATCATCATAATCAAACAGTCTTTGCAAAAGAATGCTCCGCCAAAGACATGGAAACATGTTTTGTCTATACTCTATGGCAAGAAGGAAGTGGGTGGCAATATGGCCACGTCTAGGCCACGTATATCTCCATGAATAAAATTCAAATACAAACTTTGTGCGTCCAAAATTCATAATATTTGTTTTCAATTGAATTTATGAACCAAGTTGTTTGACCAAGGTCATTTTTTTGGTCAAACGACTAAAATGTTGATCTGTACAGTAAAGGATTCGAATCCAGTCTTAGTTTTTTTCCAACTTTTCTCTTCTTCACCTCGCCATGTCTGTTATGGGTGTTACCTCGGGTGGAAACCTGACCAATCTGATTGCTCTGGGAGCAATGGATACTCATCTGACTCAATGTCCGAGTATCACTTATTGGCGCTTTCGTTACAATCGTTACACGAACTTCACAATGGAGTCGATGGAGCAGACTTTCGAGTCTCCTGTTGCCTTTGGAAGTGATGTCAAAGTGACGCTGAACCGTAATGGAGATCTCGTCTACTTTTGCTACGCCGTCATTGAGTTGCCGGGTATCTGCGCTTGCGTGGGACCTTCGGGAACTTGCAATGGATTCGGAGGCTCGGTGTTCCCGTCGTCCAATCCGTGCGACCCCTGTGGAGATGGACCGGTTCCGGACCCTTGCGTCCGACCGGCTCTGCCTCGTCAGGATTATTACCCTACTGAGCCCGAGGCTCCGGTTGATGGAGTTGACCCTTGCACGGGACTCGAGGTGCCGTATGCTCACTACATCAATGCTGTTGGACAATTTCTGATCAAGCGTGCATCGATTGTGATTGGAGGTCATGTGATTGATACTCTCTACAACGATTTCCTCTTCATGTGGGAGGAACTGTCTGGCAAGCCTGGTAAGCGTCTGACGGAGATGGTGGGAAAGCGATTCACTCGCGCTCAGTTGGTTGAGGACTCGCGCTCCAACCGTACTCTGTACGTGCCGCTGCCTTTCTGGTTCACTCAGTGCTCTGGAAATGCTCTGCCTTTCTGCTCTCTGCAGTTTCATGGAATCCAGATTCTCATCTCGTTTGAGACTCTTCAGCGAGTGATCCAAGTGTCCAGTGATGATGTTACGGTTGTCAAGAGTGAGAACCGTATGGCTATCCAGTCGCAGGATCTGCGTGCACGCATCGATACCACCTATGTCTTTCTGGACATGGAGGAGCGTGATCTGTTTGCTACTGGCTGCTTTGAGCAGTTGGTCACTCAGGTGCAGGCTCTGTACCAACCTGGCCGAGGAGGTCAGTTGCGCATGGGACTCAACTTCAATCACCCGGTCATTGAGTTGATCTTTGCCGTGCGTCGAGCATGCCACGAGAACAAGAACAACTGGTTCAACTACTCTGGAAAGTGGGGAATGGACCCCATTGCCACCGTTGATCTCCTGCTCAACAACTCTCCTCGTTTCGCTCAGCGTGAAGGAAAGTACTTTCGCATGGTGCAGCCGTTCCAACATCACTCGAATGTACCAGACAGTTTCGTGTACAACTATTCGTTCTCTCTGCATCCTGAAGAAAGCCAACCGTCTGGCTCTTGCAACTTTTCTCGCATTGACTCTGTCAATCTGATCCTGACGCTTCAGAAGGAACTTGCAAACGAAGATGTGACTGGAATCTGCTTTGCTCGTTCTTACAACGTGCTGAAGTTCCGAGAGGGCCTTGGAGGTTTGATCTTCTGCTAAGCGTTTCCACAAGGAAACGAGCAGAATGAGCACAAGATGAGCATTCAGAAGTGATGCAGAAGATTTGTAACAACTTTTTTGCCATACACCAACTATATTTTGACAACAATAACTATTTTGATTTGATTGCACGCGCTTGCATGCATCTATTTCGCCTTGCATCAACTTATTCTATTTTCTCAAGTTGTGTGATTTCGGGGTTCCATGTATACCCGTCTTGGTCAGTAACTTTATTTAGTGATGCATGTTTACCGTAGAGTGTTATGGCCTGGTGGTTGTGTGCACACGCGGCTAATTCTTGAGTATCATATGTACCACACCAATACCACTTGTGATTTGCTGTAATTTGAGCACCCCATCGTTCACCTCGTTTGGTGATACCCTTGTATTCACCAACAAACTCTCTATTGTGGTTATTTGCACCAACTGATTTGACTTCAAGATTCGCTCGACGGTTGTCGCGAGGCTTATGGTTGATATGATCCACCACTTGATCATCGTCGGGATCGAATCTGTTTAGCACGTAATGATGAAGCCTCGTGACTCGACCATTCAGATTTATATGAACATAATCCCCTGACATAGTACATGTCTTGTCCTGTAAAAACATCCAGATATCGTCATCAACATATATTTGCTTTTGAGTTGCTCCTCCCGAAAGTACATATGCATATCCTTCGGTACTTCGGGGAATTGTTTTGTCTGCGTTTCTTTGGGTTTTCTCATCTTGAATTCGTTTGAGAAATTTGTCTCTTGCGTCTCTAGCCTCTTCAACTGTTTTGTACGTTTTGTTGAGATTTTCAGTGCCCCTTGTCACGTTAGTATTGAATGTGCCGCATTTCCTGGGATAAATATTGGTCATGTCAGCGGCATGTCTTTTATGACCATTAACACACATGGTTTCATAATTGTCTGGTTTAGCCATATTGTTTGGGGTGGTCCCCCATTTTTTGAAGCACTTCATATCGTACCAGTATGCGGCACTTGTTTCACCCAGAAATTGCTTCATTTGACGACCGACTTTGGCCCTCCATTGTGTGCAGGATCCAGATTTTTCTGGCTTGATAAAACAGACACCTTTGTACTGGCTTGAAGACCCAGCCTTCTTGGGTCTATTGTGTGCGTTATATGAATGGGTTTGTACAAATAGGTTTGATCTTTGATTGTTGTATTTGTTTTGATCTTTGTGGTCAATCACACGTTTCTTGGGTATCGACTTGTTGTATTTTCTTTCAGCAATCAATCTATGCATAGCAACTTGCCTACGATTAATCCATGCAGAAGCATAATCTGCACCAATGTGCCAAGAGTATTGTTTTAGATCTTCATAATCCACTTTGTCCACAATGGCATAGATTATGTTGTCTCCTTGCGTCACTGGTATTTTCCAGTTATCAGTGCAACTATCAATACGATCGAGATCACTATCATCTTCATCGCAATCAGAGTAATCATGGTCACTTGATTGACCGTCGCCGTCGTCATATTGACACTTGTTGTCATCGTCGCACTCGAAGCAACTGTCACCACTGCTCGATTCACGCTTACGTTTACCTAAAACTAATTCATTCCGAATTTCTTCATGCACCTCTTTTTGCAACTCGGAAACCCAATTATCCGACATGTCTAAAAGTCGGATAATGTGCAAAAAACGAAACAACTTGGCAAATTGTGATATCAATCACAAGATTTGAAACAAGAATCATATGTATGATTGTTACGGATCCGTATTATACCATATTGACTTCAACACAATTGTCCTCTTCCTCGCCTCCTGACCTTAGATATGGTTGGGTGGGGTCGTTGTTACAACGTTCCTGCCAGAGGTTGATGGTCATCACCGGTTCTCCTTGTTCAGCATCAAAACCGTCTTGGTCCAAATTAGAGCGTTTATGGTCAGTTACAACAATACCATATTTGGGCGAGTAATCATATTGTTCGAGAAACAACCTTCCAAAACGTCCCATTGAATTGGACTCTAGACCCACATGTGTCAACGTGGGACATATTGAGATGGCCTCAGCCAAAGCCATTGTTCCATTGACACGAATGTGATTATGTCCCAGATGAATCGAAGTAAGACTTTTACTACACTTGATGGCTTCTGCAACTTTAACGCAATCAGCATCATCCATATAATATAACAGATGTCTCATATGCAACGTTTTGAGTTTACCGTATTTGATGAGATTACAAATAGATACCAATCCCATGGGTCCACAGTCGCAGTAAGAGATGTTCAACTCGACCATGGATTTAGAATTCAAGACAGCATCTGCAATGAGAGAAACTCCACTATCGCTTATTTCGTTGCTACTGATGTCCAGACATGTCAGAGTTTGATTACCAACTATGGCATCGGCGAATGGTATTGCTAGGTCGTTCGTAAGAAAGTTCTCAGACATGTAGAGTGATGTTAAACTAGGACTCTGTTTGATGGCATTGATAATCGATAGACATTCCTCCTCATCATCTTCTTGATCCAAGACACCATTTGTGGAGATATCTAGATATTGAAGCGTAGTACTTGCATTGAGTATTTCGGCTATACCTCCATCGGTATCTGTGGTATTTCTCATATTGAGATGTGTTATGGTTGTGTTACATTTGAGACTCTTGGCAATTGCCCTAATTCCCTTGGCCTTGATGTAATTGTTATGTAGTTCCAGAGTAGATATTGATTTATTCTTTTCGAGACCCTTGGCTAGACGGGCTACGCATTGTTCATTAATACCATTATCACTGAGGTTCAAATAAACGAGACCACATGTAGGTTCTGCAATTGCATCTGCAATGTGTGTCACGTGAACAATTCCAATGCAGTTGTTGGTGAGATTCAAATGTGTCAACGAGTCCTTCTCTAGGATGTCCAGCCAATCGAGTTGGAAATCTTGGAGATTATTTGAACTAAGATCTAGCCACGTTATATTACTGAATGAATTTATGAACCCAGTTGGATCGTCAATGCAATATTGAATTGTAGAATCAGACATGTCCAGTGTCGTCACATGCTGTTGCATACTGGAATCGCTGAGTAGGATCAACTTGTTAAAGGTCATCATTGAAAACTTTGATCGATCCTTGTCAAATAGACGCTCATAATCTTCGAGATCCTCCATACTATCACCAATTGTCTCCTTCCTCAATTTGCACTTGCTAACTGCTTTATTCCAATGACGAGATACACCCGCAGTTGTTGCTAATTCCCGGAATCTGAGTAATTGAAAGATTGAATGAAGGATATCATCATATGATGTACTTGCAATAGACTGTTTGCCACGAAGTCCAGACGGTTCAGAGTCATTGTCAATATTAGCCGATCCATAGAACAGCGCCTTGCGGTTTTTATTCTCACGTTCTTCTCGGATTTCTTCTTTAACGGATTGATGTAACTCGGAAACCCAATCGTTTGACATTTAGCAAAGTGTCGGAAGGTTGGGCAGTCAAACGTGGATAATTGTGGTTATTTCTAGAAAAGAAATAACAAGGGAGTAATTAATTTCCGTAGTAATTGTAGTCTTGTTCATCGTTCCAGCCGTATACTTCATCATAATCGTCGTTCCATTCGCACCAAATGTTAATCGTGATGTTTCCTGTGCATGGACCTTGACTCGTCAATACCATTGATGGTTTTGTCTTGTCGAATACAATCTCAACAGACTTGGTCTTGGAAACGATGCTAGCAAACACATCCATATCCTCGAGATGATTGTTTTCAAGTCCCACAAAAGTTAGTGTTGAAGAAACTGAGATGGCTTGAGCCAAAGCCGTCATTCCAAGATGATCAAGAAAGTTGTTTCCTAGATGAATATGCGTCAAACTTTGACTGCACTTAATGGCTTCGGAAAGTTGAATGGTGTCTGTATCATCCATATTTTTAAACAGGTGATTCATATGTAGAATTCTGATCCGACTGCTGTGTTTGATGAGATCACAAAGAGACGTCAATCCTTTCGGTCCACAGTCAGAATTAGAGATGTTCAATTCAGTAATTCTCTTGGAATCCAAAACGGCATCAACGATTCTGCAAACACCAAGGTCGTTCAGGAGATTTGTGCTCACGTCGAGACAAGTCAGAGTTTGATTGAAAACCAAGGCATCGGCGAGAAGTATTGCTCGTTTAGGGTTGGATAAATTATCCGACATGTACATGTTGAAGGATGTTAAACTACAATGTTTAATGGCCTCGATGATCAATAGGCCTTCATTATCTGCAGTTTCTGAATGAGGGTTATTATCGGATATGTCTAGGTGTTGAAGGGTACCACTTGCATTGATAAGTTCGGCTATACCACTATTTGAATTTGTAGTTCTTTGCAGATTGAGATGTGTAATGGATGTGTTACACTTGAGACTGTTGGAAATTTCATTGATTCCATGTGTACCAATAAAATTCTGATCAAGGTTCAAAGAAGTTATAGACTTGTTACTGTGGATTGCCTGAGCAATTCTTGTTGCTCCTGTTTGACAGATTTCATTATCGGAGAGGTTTAGGTATTTCAAACCACAGTTGGGATCTTCAAGTGCTTCGGCAAGATTGTCCAGGTCAGCAACGAAACTGAAATGGATAGACAGTATATACTTTCCTAGAAAATTTTTTGACACATCCAAACTTGTCAATTTGGACATACTCCTAAAAAGATCAGTCCATAATATCTGATTAGGAAGTAATCCAGTAAAACTCACATCCAAAAAAGTAACATGATCAAAGGTATTTAGAAATTTGAATTCGCAATAATTTAATTGACAACGAGTCAAGTCAAGCGTTGACACATGCCTGGTCATGTTGGACATTTCTTGTACGTGGCAAAGTTCCATACGGCTCGTGTTTAGATTTGCTACGTTGACCATCAACGGTCTTTCAACATAATCGATGTCAAATCCTTGAATGGTTTCATTTCTTGACTTGTTTTTAGCAACCAATTTGTTCCAATGACGCGATACACCAGATACTCTAGCCAATTCACGTAACTTTAGAAATGGAAAGATGGAATGAAGGATGTCATCATATACCCGACTAGCAAGTGATTGTGGTTCTGTAGTCAAAGATAGCATTTCCAACTTGAGGATGAATTTGATTCGGAAGTATTGGATCGGAAAGTGGCCAATCTTGGCAAGTGTGATTCGCTCGTCCAAGAAAACAGGTTGCTTTGTATGGATTTGACGGATTTAACGACAAATTTATGTTGGATCGTCGACCAAAATACGAATGGTAACCATTGGGTCATTTGGGTGAGAAAGTATACAAGACTCCACGGCGTCTTCCCCGACTATAGTACGACAAGATCTGGTGTTAGTAATGATTTGCATGAAACAATGTTCCTGGCCCTCAATGCTGTTGTTGTTCTCTAAACCCACATAGGTCAACGTGGGACACATACTAATAGCCAATGCCAGAGAAATTACGTCAGCACCCTTGATATAGTTGTTTGCAAGATCAATCCAAGTGAGACTTTTGCTGCACTTGATGGCTTCAGCAAGTTGCGGCGTGCAGTTGGAACCATATCCATGATCGAAAGCGTCTTCCATATGCAAAATGGTCAATCTAGTGCTGTACTTGATAAGATTGCATATAGATTCCAATCCCTTGGCCCCACACTCAGAATTGGAGATGTTGAACTCGGTCAATGTTGTTGAATGTAGAACCGCATCCACAATATGAACAATTCCCATATCCGTCAACTCGTTATCGTCGATATCGAGACAAGTCAATGATTGATTATGCACGATCGCATCGGCGAAAAGTGAAGCCAATTCGTCATCAAGATAATTCGCGTCCATGTATAATGACGTTAGATTGCTGTCTTTGATGGCTTTGATGATCAGGTAACACCCACCGTCAGCCTTGTCATCCATAACCCCACTTTGGGATATGTCAAGATAACGCAGTGTCTTACTTGCATTGATTATGCTGGCTATACCATCATCGCAAATTTGTGTATTTGCAAGGTTAAGATGTGTCACATATTGGTTGCACTCGAGACCTTTGCAAATTTCAGTGATATTATATCCACCGATAAAATTCTCACTCAGATCCAATGTTGTTATCGATTTGTTATTCTTGAGAGCGTTTACAAGATATATCAAACCTTCTTTCGAGATACGATTGTTAGACAGGTTCAAGTATGTCAAAACACATTTGGTTTCCTGAATGACATGTGCAAGATTCATCATTTCAGTTCCATCGCTGGTGACAGCGAGTCTATGTTTTCCAAGATTATTTGTTGATGCATTCAAACTTGTCAATTTCGACATACTCTTTGAGAGATCGGTCCATGATATCTGATTGGGAAGTAATCCAGTGAAACTCACATCCAAGCAAGTCACATTGTTAAAGGTATATAGAAGTTTACAATCGCAATTATTCAGTTGACAACGAGTCAAGTCAAGTGTTGACACATGCCTGGTCATGTTGGACATTTGTTGTACGTGGCGAATTTTCATAAGGCTCGTGTTTAGATTTGCTATGGTGACCGTCGATGGTCTATCAACATAATCAATGTCAAATCCTTGAATAGTTTCATTTCTTGGTTTGTTTTTACCGACCGACTTGTTCCAATGACGCGATACACCAGATACTCTAGCAAATTCACGAAACTTCAGAAATGGAAAGATGGAATGAAGGATGTCATCATATACCCGACTAGCAATGGATGCCATTATGTAGAGATACAACGGCGATGGAAACGACGCGGCTGTTCGGAAAGTTAAACTTTGCACCGGTTACCAAGTTTGAAACAAGGCATGTAGATTTCCTTTGGATTCCCTCGCCAGCGTCGCCTTTTTTAAAAGTCTTTCCGAGCGGAAATCCGTAATTATGTATACCAAGTTTTTGTACAGAATTGCTAGATATAAATCACTCGAATAGTTTGAATAATTGGATGTCTTCTTCAAGTTCTTCAAGCAAGGATTCTCAACTATTACTTGTAGAGCGTGATCTCACCCAATCAACTCCTAAAGAGTGGTCAAACGCTGCTTGGTATATATTGGGACAAACTCAATCTGGTGAATTATGTGATCTTGCGGTAACACATGAATATGTTCAAACCACATTTGACAATGCCACTATTCTGGTCATTCTTCGTACAAAAATTTCACGTTCTTGGACGTATACTGGATTTGCTCTTGGAAGAATTATAAAGAAGAATGTTTTGATAATCGATGTCATTTGTTCAAAGTCTGGAGGTGGTTCTAGTATCCTGGAATACATCAAAGAAGTGGCTGTTCAAAAGCGATGTAAAATGATTCAATTGGCGTCAATTGCCGGCGCAATCTTCTTTTATAGGAGAAATGGATTTGAACTAGCAAAACCCAACAAACGAGAATCTTCCATTGTTGGCACTGCTGCAGATTTGATACAACAAAAAAGGTACGCTTCAGTATCCGTTGCTTGGAAAGATCCACAATTTTTGGATTTTCTTGAACTATTACGTCAACAAAAATTGGCAATAGATACTAAATGTTTCACTCCAGACGAATGTAATGTAGATGGTTACCATATGGTACATTATATACCAGTTGTTGCAAAAATCAACAAATCACAAAAACGAAAATCTACATCTCAAGATGTCTAAATTCTTTATGTAGACTTTTTTTGCAATTTCAATTAGATCAAGACATTATCGAATTCATTTTGTTTTGCCATGTCTTGTTCTGACGGTCTTCATCATACTCCTTCTTTTAGTTCGCTTGCCGGACAGCATAATATTGCGTGTGCGACGGTTGCCAAAGTCTTGTCCCAGGCCACTCCTGGAATCAAGCAAGATATTTTGGATCAAGTCGATTTGAGACAATATATTATTCCCGTCAAAAAGAACTTTTTTGAAACGGTTAGTTCGCCTGGGCAATCGGTTGGGTCGAATGATGCAGTCAAGTTCGATAAAGGTTTTATTGTCGAAACTGAGAAGTTTAATGAAACTACAATCGACAGAATCTCGAGCGAGATTCCTATCAATACAGAAGTCAGTGCGGAAGGTTGGAAGGTTGCATCTGTACCATTCAGTAAGGTTCGATTACCTCAAAGTGGTATGTATGAAGTCGGATTTCGACTAGATAATGTTGAGAGTAATATTCCAACTGATTGGGTGTTGGTGAGAGATGACCCTGTGACTAACATCGTAGACGAAGAGATGTTCCCACTCGGCGGAATCATCAACTCATTTTTTCATATGGGCACATCCATTTCTGTTGTGAATCGATCAAAAACCAGTCAAACTCTTGAGGCGCTTTTATTTATTTCTCAAAAGACTATGAGTGTTGCTGATGCAACTAATGAAATCATAAAGAAATTGACTCAAGTGGCAACTGCACAATCCTCCGGAGGGCGATAATCTTTGTGTGAACTCAGTGTATGTAGCAAAAGCAACTAGATTACTTTTTAGTGACAAGTATATTTTTGATGTGCGCTCGTTGCTTATAAGCAAGCATTGCAATAGTCACAATTGTTGCAATAACCAATAAACCAATAATCATATCTCTCTTTTGTTGATGTTTGCAAGGAAATATATCATCCAAAGGTAGATTTGATTCATCGATATGAGTTGTGGGTAAATCATAATCAGGTCCCACCGTCGTTTCTTTGTAGAATTCTGCACAATCATCTATATGATCAATCGATCCAACATGTCTTACGTCTTGGGGTTTGACGGAGTATCGAATAAATTTCTTGACGAAAAATACTTCATCGCCACATTGAACAAATGCCCCATGTTTGGATGTAAATTGGTGACAATGGCACATGATAGATTTGGTAGAAAACAAGTATGCTTTGAATAGATGAACATAACGAATATAATCAACACTTATTCAAACTTTGTATGTTATCTAGACTGAGGCAACTGGTATTGTGTTCCTGGTTTCGTAAAATTCCAGAGAACGTCACAGTTTGTTATGGTTCGAATTGCTCCTACATGAGTGATGTCTTGAGGAGATACAGCATACCTTATCCCTTGCTGGACGAAGAACACATATTGGCCACATTGTACAAATTCACCCTGAGGTTTGTAGAAACCATCAATTTCACTAGCCGCCGCACTTCGAGACACAGATTGACCCATATTGATAAAACTGATAAAAGGACCTTAATATATACAGTGAAACAATTAAAAAAGATTTGTTATGAAGACAAGAATTTCGCTGAATATTTCTCAATTGTCTTTTGCCATGTCTTGTTCTGACGGTCTTCATCATACTCCTTCTTTTAGTTCGCTTGCCGGACAGCATAATATTGCGTGTGCCACGGTTGCCAAAGTCTTGACCCAAGCCACACCTGCAATCAAGCAAGATATTTTGGATCAAGTAGATTTGAATCAATATACCATTCCTGTGAAAAAGGACATTCTGGATGCAGATACGTATGAATCGCAAGTAGTTGAACCTTTTATGCCAATCAAATTTGACGGTAATTTGCTTATTGAATGGGAAAGTTTCAATGATACCGATTCCTTGAGATTGAACGGAATATACAACATTGTATCGACAAGTCCAGTTCTTTTCAAAGAATGGGTCATTGCTTCTCTGCCTATCACTGAAATTCAGTTACCCGCAAGTGGAATGTATATGATCAATCTAGATGCTCCAGGACAAAATTGGGCTCTTGAAAGTAGACCTGTCGTGATTGAGGGTCTTATCAATATCAATATCAAACGGGACATGTTTTCAACTAGTGGTGAAATTTACAAGTTTTATCCCCAAGGAACAATTGTTTCTGTTGTCAGTACATCGCTAACCAGTATTACAGTTCCTGGTGCAGAAATAATAATTAGTCGCAAAACGATGAGTATTACAGATGCAATCAACTTATTGATTGCAAAGGAGAGCGTGCCATATTATAATCCCTGAGTACATTGTTGAAACATAAAAAATGATTGTATGAATGTTTAAGCGAAGAAAAGAGTTTGCATGCGCGCGTAAGAATAAAACCCCGAATGAACGTGGAAGGAGTTGTCATTAAGTTTACACAACAGTAATACACAGTGCCAACATGGCAGCGATGGTGGTGCTACTGAAGTTGATACTGAATGCTTCGTTGGCTGGTGCTTCGGGACCATCCGAGACAATGATCTCGTTGCTTGCATAAGAGACAACATCGGATTGAGAAGTACTTTGGGTTACGACAGTCAAAATGCGACGATCAGCAGATCCTGTATAAATTCCAGGAATACTGGTTGCAATAACTTCCAGGACCAGGACGCTCTGAATGCGGCAATCGGCGACACAGACTGAAGTGGGTGGAAAAGTGACCCAAAAGTTAACCTGTTTGGTTTGGGCATCACCAAAGACGATAGTACTGGGGACGAGATTGGTCGATGTAGGATTGGTCAGTGGAGCAATTGCAGGCGACCATGGACCTTGAATAGGAACCGTGCAGTCATAGACTTCACTATAAGGAACCGGTCGACACAAGCGAATTTCAACACTCTTGATTCTGTACTGGAATGGAAGATTGGATGAGACCTTTTGGGTGAGACACAAGGATGAACTTGTACTGATGTACATGCGAGATTGGGTCTGTTGTTGATCACACTCATAAAGGGATGATGTAACGATTTGTGCCGAGTCAGGAACTGTCGTTCCGCTGTAAATGGGATAGATGGATACTCCCAATACAGTCTGTCCCGACATGGTCTTGGGTTGAGTGATCTCAACCATTCCAGAGTAGATGAGCCAGGTTCGAGAAGGAAGCCAATAGGTTACTTCAACCTTGCCGGAAAATCTCCAGGATTGAGGCTGAGTAGGTGTAGCAAGGATTTCAAGCGTGGAAAAGCCACATCCTTGTCCAGATTGACTGACGAGCCAAGCCAGAGTATATGTAGTGGTATAGGATACACATGTTCGAAATCCCTGAGGGCATCCAACGATAGGGGAGGGCCATGCAAGAGGAGTAGCAGTATCGCCAGTCTTTCCAACGCAAGGAGAGCCAGAAAGACCAAGATTCACCGTCAAGTACTTATTATCATCAATCGTGGCATTGGTAGTAAAGGTGAATACAAAGTTGTTGGAGGAATCAACCTTGATATCAATCTCAAATGCCGGAGGAATGATCAGCGAAGTAACGGTCGTTGTGGGTGGAGCAACGGTCGTGGTGGGCGGAGCAACGGTCGTGGTGGGTGGAGCAGCAGTCGTCCTTGGGGCGATTGTGGTTGTTGGAGCAGCAGTGGTCCTTGGAGCAGCAGTGGTTGTTGTGTAGAAACTATCGTGGTTAGCATGAACGGAAACGGATGCCACTAAAGCGATGATAAGCAAGATGAAGACGGAACGCATATTGACCACAGGACTGGAGGACTGGAGGACTGAAGGATTGAAGTTTGAAGAATGACAGGAGAACTTAAAGTGACATAATGACAGAACAAGCAGTGCTGTGGTGACGCAACCAAACTTCCGTATGGATTATGTTCGGAAATTATTTTTCTGTGCTGATAAAAAATATAACAAATTGTTTTCCAATTACTAGTCTCAAATGTCGCTAGAAGAGTTCGGATTGTATCTGGTTCCAGTCTTACTATTACTTGTTTCAGGCTGTTACTTGTATCAACACGTGCAAGAAAGTAGGCGCCGTGAACTTGTTCACTACCAGATTGGTCCTCCAGTAGAAAATCTTGAGATGGCTCTTCGATCACGCCAGTTTGCACTATTGTCTCAAAACTCACAACGGTTGAATTCAGTCGAACCCTATGTTGTGGAGCAACCGACTGAAGTTGCTCTGAATATTGTTTGATGTGATTTGATTATGCTTGTATCGTCTGCACAACACTGCTTAATTTTGCAATTGATAGCGTGGTTCTAGATCCGTTGGTACCACCTTGTGCTGCATGTGCGATGGCTGCTCCGTTTCCTGGAGAAGCAATTACTCGTAATAGTCTATTCGAACTGAATACCTCAATAATACATGTGCCATTAATTTGACATCCTAAAGTCGCTCGACCAACTTGACTCTGTGGAATTTCAAATCCATCCAGTGTAAGTTCTACGGCTCCAGGTTGTTCAATTGACATCTGAAATGAAACAAGATACATGCCAGGTTGAGATAAATCAAATACTGTGCCTTGTACATTACTTGTTATACCTGCTCCTGGAGGGAATGCCGATGTATCAAATGTAAATGTTTCACCAACTGCAACACTAGTTCCAACAGGAGTATTGCTATAAAAACATGCAAGTGATGATACATTTGCAGGACCAGTAGGTCCAATATCTCCCGTTGGTCCAATGACAGTACTATCCGCACCAGTCGCGCCAGTGGGTCCAATGACAGTACTATCAGCGCCCGTTGCGCCAGTGGGTCCAATGACAGTACTCGCTGCTCCAGTCGCGCCAGTAGGACCAATGACAGTACTATCAGCACCCGTTGCTCCAGTCGCGCCAGTGGGGCCAATTACAGTACTATCAGCACCCGTTGCTCCAGTCGCACCAGTAGGACCAATAACAGTACTCGTTGCTCCAGTCGCGCCAGTGGGGCCAATTACAGTACTATCAGCACCCGTTGCTCCAGTCGCGCCAGTGGGACCAATTACAGTACTCGCTGCTCCAGTCGCGCCAGTGGGGCCAATTACAGTACTCGTTGCTCCAGTAGGACCAGTGGGGCCAATTACAGTACTCGCTGCTCCAGTCGCGCCAGTAGGACCAGTAACAGTACTTGTTGCACCCGTTGCACCAGTGGGACCAATTACAGTACTCGCTGCTCCAGTCGCGCCAGTGGGCCCAATTACATTACTCGCTGCTCCAGTCGCGCCAGTGGAACCAGTAGGACCAATTACAGTACTCGCTGCTCCAGTCGCGCCAGTGGAACCAGTAGGACCGATAACAGTACTCGCTGCTCCAGTCGCGCCAGTGGAACCAGTAGGACCGATAACAGTACTCGCTGCTCCATTCGCGCCATTGGAACCAGTAGGACCAATTACAGTACTCGC
>Ga0326733_1000044_pt1 | contig 55195 bp, 53 predicted proteins | sample 14_GP2_308_FD_207946 | JGI IMG/M metagenome (GOLD analysis project Ga0326733, IMG submission 207946) | Glacier ice microbial communities from Ngari, Tibet, China - 14_GP2_30.8 | ecosystem: Environmental > Aquatic > Freshwater > Ice > Glacier | place: China: Ngari, Tibet | collected 2018-07-17
CTCGGCTTGCTTTTGCACCGCCATGATCTGGCTGTCGGTAAATCGCGATCTCTTCACTGCAGAACCTCCTCATTTCATTGCGAGAAAATTCTACCTCTAAAGACCGTTCTTTTGCGGGGGGATTACCCTGCGTCTAAAATAAGTAGCTATCCCGATCGTTATAAAATCAAATTGCGCAGCGTGGGTTATCGCCTCGTATATGAAATACGTGACGCAGAGATAATCGTCGTAGTGGTCGCTGTAGGCAAGCGAGAGCGCAACGCCGTATATCTAGCGGCAGCAAAACGTCGTTAGGGTAGGGCAAAATTGGAAGGCGCTACCCACCCAGCGCAGTACTTCTGTTTTTCTCAAGCATCTCTGGCAAACGAAGGCGCATTACCTGCTGCGATGCGATATACGACGTGCGTGGTATTACCATACCGTTCCACTTCGGATTACCAAAAAATTGGTAAGCTTCTTTTATTTCACTAAAGGAAGTGATCGCTTCTGCTTGGGAGCGAGCCATCCATACCCCGTCTGGCTTGAAAGAAGTTTTTGGCCCAAAAAAAACGCACGGTAAATTATCTTTAGTGACGGTGCCTGGATTCTCCGTATCAGGGCCGTGCTGAATAATGCCGTTACCAAATTTACGGCCAAGTTCAGTGTTAATCATATCAATAAGTTCATTAAGTCGGGCCGAAATAACCCCTCGATCTTGCAGGCCGTCGGGTTCGCTGATGCTTCTGCGCCTGGCTTCAGTTGCACCCTTCCCAGCTGCCAGCGCTCGCGGCGTTTCGGAAGACTTTGAATGCGGCAGCTGCGGAAAAAATCTTCCCCCTGAAATATTTGATCTTCTCGTGCTTGGTGGTAACGTATCTTGCGCCTGCGTGGTGGGTGTTCTACGGTAAGTATCCAACGGGCCATGTTGTGCTATCGGCACCGCAAACATCAATAGATCGTAATCTGCCGTGAGAGGGCGAGGAGTGCCTGTATGCGGATCAACTTTGGCGAGAACATTTAATGGCTGACGCAAAATGCTCCACTTGGTTTTGTAGCTAATAAGATAAGCGCCCTCTTCCACCTGGCCATCTTTAGTGCGTTTTAATTTGCCTGTAAATGCGTAGGTTTTTCCATCTTTTACGCCCGAGATTTTCAGCTGTGCTTGGCCAATGGGTTTGTTGCCTTTTACTTCAACCTTAATGGCATTCATATCGATCAATTCTTCAACACGCCCTTTGCTCAGTTCGAGTTGGACCTTCGTTGCGAAATTTTTTTCTTGGCAAGTACGCACTTCTTTATTTAATTTTTTAATCTGTTGTCTCGTTCCGGTGACCTTACTCAATTTTTGCGACAACGGAATCAAACCTGCCATCGGCCCCCAATCCGAACTTTTTCCCTTGATGTTCAGGTCTTTGGTTGGGTAGCCGGCTGCAATGAGACTCGTTGCAAACGGATTGACCGGACGAATAGCAAAGACGTAGCCTGTTTTCTCCGCAATCGCAGCAAGTTTCTCAAGATGATCTTGACAAATCCCATGCTGATTAATGTGCTTGCTCACATGATTGACCCCACATACGGCTGAAGCAGCGGGCGTTACGGGCGGATTGTCAAGCGACAAAGGGGGCGACGAAGAATTGCCCGAGTTCGGAGCGCTGATTTTTAATTTGATTTTAGGAAGCATGTCAACACTCTTTCTGCTGATAAATACGGAGAATCAATTCACCTGTAGTTCACTTTTACCAAATACCAACAGTTAAAGGTTGACGAGAATCGACCATAACAGATATGTCATTGAGTGTTGGTAAAATATCATTTCTTGAATAAAGTTGATAAGAGTACGCCTATAGATAAAATCGGCCAGCTTGCGCATTCTGCTTTTAAGGCGGCAATAGCCAAGCTGTGAGACCATCTGCTTGCCGCAACGCAGGCAAATTAATCGTTTGTACGAGACGTGTATGGGGCGACCAATAATGACGCGAATTCCTGGCCCCGTTCATCACAACTATCCCACTCGTCGTTGAGGATGTTGCCAAAGTTTGCAGCAAGTGATCAGTCGGAGCCGAATGATGTGAGGCTTGTGTAAGACGAAGACAATTCAGTCGTTGCTGTGGAGGTCATTGTATCGCTGCGCTCTCGGGCTTCATGACTGTCCTGACGGTCGGCCGCCAGCATTTTTTCTTTTGCCATTTCTACGCACGTACTACGATCCGATTCAGGCAAATGGTGAGCGCCATAATTGTGATGAAACTGCGTCATGCCATATTTAGCGAGTTCAATCAGCACAGTAATCTCGTGTGCTTCGATTATTTGGCCCACTGATTATCGATGGCCTGCGTCGCGTATTTGTTTCGCAAAGTCGTGAATTGATCGTCAAATTCATACGATTCCAGGGCTTCTTTTTTCTTACAAAAATTTTCTTGTAATTTTGAAGGATTTCGTGATCTAGAGGAAAAATATTCTTCTGGTGAAGCAATTCTTTTTTGTGCTTCTTTACCGTTTTCTGCCGAGTTTTCAGGCATGGCGTTAGCTGGCAAGGCAATGGGGGGAATATGTGGGGTGAAATTGATTTTCATGGAAGTCGTTACTGTTTGGTGCCACCACATGCATGCCGCTTGATTATTTCAACCAACCGCGCCGGCTAAAATACCATAGTGGCACTACTGCACTGGCGAGCATTAATACCAGAGACAACGGGTAACCAGCCATCCACTCAAGCTCTGGCATGGTTTTGAAATTCATGCCGTAGACACTGGCGACCAAGGTTGGAGGCAAAAATGCCGCCGCCGCCACTGAAAATATCTTGATGATCTTGTTCTGGTTGATGTTGATGAAGCCGACCGTGGCATCCATCAGGAAGTTGATCTTGTCGAATAGAAAAGCTGTGTGGCCATCAAGTGAATCGATATCGCGCATGATGCGGCGCGCTTCCTCGAATTGCTCGGTATTGAGCAATCTGCCCCGCATCAAGAAGCTGACCGCACGCCGCGTATCCATCATGTTGCGGCGAATCCGGCCATTCAAGTCTTCCTCTTGGGCGATGGCATTCAAGACACCTGCAGCGCCTTCATCGGTCATTTCCTTTTGCAGTACAGAATGGCTTACTTCTTCAAGGCTTTGATAAATACCTTCCAAGGCGTCGGCAGAGTATTCGGCATCGGTAGCGTACAGATCAAGCAAAACGTCTTTGTAATCTTCGATAGAACCTGGCCGTGAGCGTGCCCGCAGGCGCACCAGCCGGAATACCTGCAAGTCGTCCGTGTGCACAGAAAACAGCATGTTCTTGGTGAGGATGAAAGCGACGGTAACAACTCGCCAGGGGCCATCGCCCTCTTCCAGCAAGAAATCGGTGCGCAGATGAATGTCACCGTTTTCTGCTTCGTAGTACCGGGCCGAGGCTTCGATATCCTTGACTTCATCTTCGCCAGGAAGCGTCACGCCGTAGGTAAGTTTTACCAGCGAGCGTTCACTTTCATCAGGGTCGGTGAGATCAACCCATACCGGCTTGGCTTTTTGCAACGCCAGCGGTCCTTCGATGGGAACCTGGTTCAGCCTTCCATTTTGCAAGATGAATGCGTTGATCATGGTTCATATCGCCAGAGGTTGAAGCAGGTTAATTTGCACGAATTGTAACTTGAGCAAGACTAATGCGCACCGACCAATACCCTTCTTTTTAATCGTTGCGGAAGCAAGATCGCCTTGGACTACAATTCACGGAATAATTTTTTTGGAGTGTGACGATGTTGGGAACAATTTTTAGTCGTACAGCAATCTGGTCTGCAGGCATTGCCGTGCTAGTGCCGTTGGGCGCTTGCCAATCGGTGCAAACCACGCAACCCGGCGTCGTGGGCGTAGGCAGGCCGCAACAAATGTTGATTTCTTCTGCTGAAATTTCTGCCGCATCGGAGAAAGAATATGCCCAGGTCATCGAGAAAGCCCGCCAGCAAGGCACGCTCAATCGCAATACTGCCCAGGTTGCTCGTGTACGGCAGATTGCAGAACGCCTGATCCGCCAAACCACCGTCTTGCGCCCGGATGCCCAAGGGTGGAAATGGGAAATCAATGTGCTGGAATCGGCTGAAATAAACGCCTGGTGCATGCCCGGCGGAAAAATTGCTGTCTACACCGGTCTGATCGATAAACTGCGTGTCACCGACGACGAACTTGCCGCCGTTATTGGCCATGAGATCGCCCATGCGTTGCGTGAGCATGCGCGGGAACGCGCATCTCAACAAGCTGTGGCTGGTTTGGGAATCCAGGTGCTTTCGACTGTTACCGGTGCAGGTGACCTTGGTACGAAGGGCATGCAATATGCCTACATGGGCTTGCTGGGGCTGCCCAATTCCCGCAACCATGAAACCGAAGCAGATCGGCTTGGTGTTGAACTGGCAGCGCGTGCCGGCTACGACCCGCGAGCTGCGATTACTCTCTGGCAAAAAATGGGCCAGACCGGTGGTGGCGACCTGCCGAAGTTTTTATCCACCCACCCGCCCAGCGCGGAACGGCAAAAAGATTTGACGGATTATGCAGCACGGGTGATGCCACTTTATAAGCCATAGCCGCATGCAGGGCATTTCGGCAAAACTGGTCGCGGCCAGCCTGCTGGCATTGGCCGCGACTGCTTATGTTGCACTCGATATTGGCCAGTATCTAGATCTAGCCCGAGTCAAGCAAAGCCATGCCGATTTTGCGCTGTATTACGCTGCGCATCCGTTGCGTACGATCGCCGTTTATTTCAGCGTCTACGTCCTGATCACAGCGCTGTCGATTCCGGGTGCATCCGTTGTTACGCTGGCCGGTGGTGCCTTGTTCGGCTTATGGATTGGTATTGCAGTGGTGTGGGCTGCCTCGAGTATCGGCGCAACATTGGCTTTCTGGAGCTCACGTTATCTGTTACGGGATTGGCTGCGCAAGCATTTTCATCGTCAGTTTCTGGCAGTTGACCAAGGCATGGCACGCGATGGCTTGTTCTTTTTGTTCGGCATGCGGTTGCTGCCGATGTTTCCATTTTTTTTGATCAATCTGTTGATGGGGCTTACTGCAATTCGCACTTGGCCTTACTATTGGGTGAGCGCAATCGGCATGTTTTGTGGAACAGTAATTTATGTCAATGCCGGCACCCGGCTTGCCACCATTACCGGTCTGCGCGACATTGCCACGCCCGGCATTCTCGGTGCACTGGTGGTGATGGCAGTATTTCCGTTTATTGCAAAAAAACTGTTAAAAATTGGCAAACCCTTTGTTAAATAAACGGCGTTATAGTAGTAAGTTGGTAGAAATAACAAACAATAAAAAATGAACGATCTGCACAATTACGACCTCATCATCGATGCGCGTTGCCCCCGTGAATACAGGGAAGACCATATTCCCGGCGCACTTAATCTGCCTGTTGTGAATGACGAGGAGTACGCAGAGGTCGGCACTTTGCACCGCACCGACGCCATGGGCGCTTATCAAATTGGTGTGCAGTATTCACTACGCAACATTGCGCGCCATTTGGGCGAAAGCGTTGCCGGCCTCAATCGTAAAAGCCGCATTCTGGTGTATTGCTTTCGCGGCGGTAAGCGCAGTCGGCTTTGGTTCGATGCACTCGATGTAATTGGTTATCGGGTAGAAAAGCTCAAGGGCGGCTGGAAAGGCTACCGCCGCTGGGTGAATGAACAGCTTAAAGTTGTGCCAAGAACATTTCACTACAACGTGTTGAACGGGCCAACTGGCTGCGGCAAGACTCGCTTGCTCGCTGCGCTACGCGATGCCGGTGCACAAGTGCTCGATCTCGAAGCGCTGGCAGTCCATCGGGGTTCAGTGATTGGCGCCATACCTGGCCATGAACAACCATCGCAGAAATACTTTGACAGCTTACTGTTAAAAAATTTCTCTACCTATTCAACCGAGCGGCCGATCTGGGTAGAAGCCGAAAGCAAAAAAATCGGCAATGTGCAATTGCCTGAATCGTTATTGGTTGCCATGCGTGCCGGCTCCGTGTTTTCGGTGAAAACTGCAATGGCGCAGAGGGTGCAAATGTGGCGCGAAGATTATGCGCATTTTGAGGAAGACCCGGCTTCCCTGGTTACCAAACTACAATTCCTAGGGCCGTTGGTAGGCAACGCCGAGTTAAAACAGTGGGAAGCTTTGGCTGAGCACAAAGCGATTCCAGAGCTATTTGAACGCTTGATGACAGCGCATTATGACGTGGCCTATAAACGCTCCAGCATCCGAAATTATCCGGACCTGCACAACGCACCGGTCATTGCGCTGGACGACCTGTCACCACAGGCGCTCGAGACGATAGCCAAGCGGTTAGCGGAACGGTGGTAAGACTACGGTAGCAAAGGGTATGATTTTTTTAGCAAACGGCTGTTTGCATCCAGCCTGAGCTGTAATAAATTATGCAAGTCGTCTGTCAGCAGTGGGCGTATTTCGCTATAGGCGGTGCGCATTCGTACAATCGTCGCATCAAGCAGCGTCTGCGCAGCCTGCATGGTCGGCAACCCAAAGCGCACATGATCGGCGAGCAACGCCTCTCTTGTGATTGCCGTCGTGCCGGTCGAAACCTGCATGAAAAGCCGGTTGGGTGTTTCGTCAGGGTTTGGTACGACGTCAAACGCTGGGGACAGTCGCCAGCGCCCCTCCGCATGCACATATATGACAGCGTGGTTGCGTGGATGATCGTCATCATTGCCAACAATTGCATTAAAGATCATTCTGCCAAATAATTCATGCAAATCTTCCTGAGGTGCGCCGATACGCTGTAATTCTTCCGCAAGACGTGGGTAGCTGGCACGACCGACGTCAGCCGCACTTGTCGCCGGAAAAGCTGTTTGCAACAGTGAGGCGGCACTAACGGCCATGAAACGGCGAGGCCCGTCACGGTCAAATCGCTTCACGCGCACCACACTACGCGACCCCGTCAGTACGTGATGCTGCGTCGTAGCAAACCGTAGCCCAGTTGCCAAGCCCCACTGCTGGGTTGCATGCTCCAACAATGCAATATCGACTGTGTCGGTAGGCACTGCGGGTTTTACCAGCCAGTATTTGGTACCGTCCTGCACAGTCATTTTTGGCCGTGCACCGCCCATGCTCGGCGCTGCAAACAGGCGCTTGCGAATCGTTGCATTCACAGGCGGCCGGAAAGCGGCTATTGCCAACAATTCATCGACGAAAGCAGTAAGCTGCGGTAGTTTTGGCGTTGCCAGAGCGGCGATGTTTGGTGATTTTGACGTACCGACTGCCAGCGCTCCCCAACGATCACTATTGCCTGAAAACAACAAGTATCGCAGTAGGCTGGTATTGGCTGGTATGCCGTGTTCGCGCTGGATCAGCATCTGGCCCCATGCATCCGGTGCTGCATCGCGCAACACGTCATGCAGTCCTTCATAACGCGCGTGTTGTCGAAACTCGCCATCCAGCAAAGGTAGATTTACCGGATCAATTGACCATGCCAACCCGGCTTCGCGATAACTGTCTGCATACCTAAAGATTCCTGTACTTGATTCAATGCCACGCCGATACCTGCCGACCACGACCCATTGGCCGGTATCCGGCCTTTGCAAATAGATGTAGAGGGGCTTGGCTGCTTCAGAAATAATCGTCATCCTCAACAGAATCAATGCGCGCACGTTGGCCAACTGTAGGCATGCGGAATAATTCTTCTTTTAATGCCGGCGCCGATTGATCAAGAAAGCCGAGCACGTGCATGGCCGCCAGATAGACACCTGCACTAACGCTGGATTCGCCTCGCTCAAGACGGCGCAGTGTGGGATGCGAAATATTGAGCCGGCTGCATAAATCCAATGCGCGAATATGCTGCGCAGTGCGTTGCTTACGCACTGCTGCCCCCCAAGTTAGCAATCTTTCCATTACCAACGTGGGCGCTGGCACTTGTTTTGGATCACGTTTGGGCATCACATACTTTTATGAACATAAAAGTTATATTATGCGCTTTAAAAGAAATTTAATATTTATATTTTTGGTGCGTGCAGGGATCGAAATTGGCCGGATAGTAATGATGTTTTTTAACCATTTGCCAGACCGACGCTATGCATCACGCCATTGTATTGGAGGTGATGCTCGCTTTCACCTGCAATACGAGGTCAAACGTACTTACCAAAGTTGACAAGTCATGCGCCTGATCGTGCAATGTACGAGCACTTGTGGAGGCCGTTTCTACCAACATACTATTTTGGCGTGTTCCTTGATCCATCTGAAAAATGGCACTATTGATCGTCTCAATATCGGCAATCTGCACCTGACTAGCCTTGGTAATCTCACTTACGGTTGCAGTAAGATGTTGTATGCTGCCGACGATTTCTTGCATCCGCGAGCCTGCTTCGTCGACCAATCTACTACCGGCGTTGACTTGTTCAACCGAATCGGCAATTAGTTCTTTGATTTCTTTGGCCGCACCGGCAGAACGTTGTGCCAGCGTGCGAACCTCTGAAGCAACGACAGCAAAACCGCGTCCCTGCTCTCCCGCTCTTGCAGCCTCGACTGCGGCGTTAAGTGCCAAAATATTAGTTTGAAATGCGATCGAATCGATGACGCTGATGATATCGGCGATCTTCTTCGCTGATTGATTAATCGAACTCATTCTCTCGACGACCTGCGACACAACCCGACCGCCTTTGCTGGCAACTTCTGAAGCCGACATTGCTAGCGCATTTGCCTGCTGCGCACTCTCGGCATTTTGTTTGACCGTCGTTGTCAGCACTCCCATGGAGGATGCAGTTTTTTCTAAAGAATTGGCTTGTTGGTCAATATGGGATGCCAAGCTGATGTTATTTTCGCTTAATTCAGTGCTGGTGTCGGCAACCATCTCAGCTGCATGTCGTACACCGTCGATCGTACCGTGTAGGGATCGAGCCATTTTATCGAGCGTAGCCATGATACTGTCCGCATCGCCGGTTCGCAGGATAACAACATGGTGCAATTGCCCTCTCTCGATCGCACTTGCCAATTTTTTCACCTCTTCCGGCTCGGCGCCAACAGCGCCGAGAATTGCTCTAATCGTCAGCATTGCATAGCAGCCGATAAGCAATAGGGCAACTGCAGTTAGCCCAATAATTACTTGAACCGATAGTGCCGAGGTTTTGTCGGAAGCATCTTTAGCACCTTTAACATTGTTTTCAATTAAGTCGCTTAAAGCACCCATTTCTGTTTCCAACAATGAAAACGCTTCCAAAAATTTTGGCATTTGTATTTCAGCAACCGGTAAGTCGTTGAATGCCAAGGTTGCCGTCGCCCGACTTAATTCGATGTATGCATCAAGTTTGGGCCGGACTTTAACCAGTGCCTGACTGATCTCGGTAGTCAAAGGCAATGTTTCATTCTGTTTTAAAGCACTTTTGAATGCTTCGACATGTTCATCCAAGCTTTTTATCACCGTCGTTTTTGCATTCAAGTCTTTTTTGCCACCCGCGACCAAGGCCGACAACACGTCGCCACGCAACGCGTCATGCATCATGTCGGCTTCGAGATGATTGCGTAGCGCCTGCATGCTGTTTTCAGTTTGCTGCAATGTCGCCGACAACTGATGTTTGACCCAATAGGCAGTCAAGCCGATTGCCAGAATAAAAAATATGGCAACCATGCTAAATGCCACCAATCGTCTTTTGATATTCATTTTTAGTAGGCCCGGTGAGCTACTTCAAAAATAACATTGGTTAAAATTTTATTGAAAGGCCAAATCCCAATGCACGATCGGGCGTATTACGATTAGCGGATTTTTGAAACACCGTATCAATCTGCACAGTATTGGTCAGCAGGTATGCAGCACCGATGTTGTAAGTCACAACCGATCCGCCGTTTCGTGTGTGGGCAATTTGCGAAGCAGCCAATTCAACAAAAGTACGGAATTTTTCAGTCCAGGATTTACCGATTACGGCTCCGAAAAGCGCTGAAGTGAAGCGCTTGCCGCTGGCGTCTTTTTGATAAGCCAGGCCAGGCATAATGCCTGCGGAGTAGCCTTGCGGCAGTTCCCACTCGGCGACCATTCGCAATGATGGATTGACACCGGTGCCGCGAAAAGCAGGCGAACCGGTATCGATATCGGCATGCAACAACCATGCGATCGCAGGCGCGATGCCACTTTCTTCTTGCATATGCCACTTTACGCCGATAGCGAGATCGGAATAGCCACGCCTTGTCGTACGTTGTCCAGTCAAATCATCGGTGCTGCGCGAAATGGTTCTACCATCGGCTTCGACCCTGATTTCCCAATCTTCACCAGTACCAATACGCAACAGTGTGGGTGTTGTGGTCGTATGCTCGCGCACACCTGCGCTGTGGTTACGTTCCACCATAAAAGAAGTTTCCACCTGCACTCGCCCCGTGCCGACAACATCGCTGGATTCCACAAAATCCGGTCGATCGGTTTTTATCGGCTCCACTGTTTCGGCATGCGCCGTCATCGACAATGCTGCACACGCAACGCCAATGAGTGCGAGGCGCGAGGTGCTGAAATTGGTATGGTTGGTCGAAATAAAGTTGTTCATAGGGTTTTTAGGTTTTTTAGGTTTTGGGTTTCGTAATTAGCGCACGCTATCACTGCTTTCTTATATTTCTTAAAAGTAACTAATGTTGTTCATACCTTAGCCAGAAAATATTTTTCAAGCAAATTAATTGAAGAAAAATTAGTGGATAGCATCATAATTGTTTCAATAAAACATCATTTATTTAAGCAAGATAATAATTTTTACAGGCCGACAATCTCAAATAATCGAACGTCTTTTGCCCAACGGACTTCCCAATCAAACCGTGATGTGCATACACAACGGCATCAGTCATACAAAACACTCTCTCGCTCAAAATGCAGCCGTGCCGTGTAAGATGCGAAAAATTCAACCAGCTGCAGCGATTTAATGCCCACTGCCCTCATTTCTCCCATCGACAACGCCGCGCTGGCAGCACTGCTCGATGCATCAATTGCCGGCAAGACCAAACCTCCAGGCAGTTTAGGCATGCTGGAAGCGTTGGCCAAACAGATCGGCCTGATCCAGCACACGGCATCGCCACGTCTCGTGCAACCGGCAATTGCCGTATTTGCTGCAGACCACGGCATCGTCGCTGAAAAGATTTCGGTATATCCGCAAAGCGTTACCTGGCAAATGGTGGAAAATTTTCTATCAGGCGGCGCTGCGATCAACGTATTTGCGCGTCAGAGTGGTTGCGCCTTGCACGTGATCGATGCGGGTGTGAACCATGCTTTTGGTGATCGTGTCGAATTGGTTGATCGAAAAATTGCCTTCGGTACGCGTAATTTTGCGCAACAACCCGCCATGACGTTGGAGCAATGTGACCAAGCCATGCGGCATGGCAGTGAATTTGTCGCATCCCTCGAATGTGACGTGCTGGGCTTCGGCGAAATGGGTATTGGCAACACCACGGCTGCCGCCGCGCTCATGCACTTGCTAACTGGCGAGCCGATTGAAAATTGTGTGGGTGCAGGTGCCGGCTTGCCGCTTGGTGGCCTGAGCCATAAGCAACGTGTGATTGCAAACGCCGTCAGGCTGCATGCCGTGCCGGATGAACCACTGGCCATTTTAGCCACATTCGGCGGCTTTGAGATTGCCATGATGGTGGGCGCGATGCTGGCAGCGGCGCAACGCCGCATGGTGCTTTTGATCGATGGCTTTATCGTCACCAGTGCATTGCTGGTAGCTGCACGATTGCAACCCGCCATTGTTCAATATTGTGTCTTTGCCCATTGCTCGGATGAAAATGGCCATCGCCGGATGCTGGATCATCTTGGCGCCCGGCCCTTGCTTACACTCGGCTTGCGGTTAGGAGAAGGCAGCGGCTGTGCCTTGGCGCTGCCATTGCTACATGCCGCTATAGGCTTTCTTAAGGGCATGGCAACGTTTGATTCGGCGCAGGTCAGCGGCAGCCATTAGCATGCGCCATCGCTGTCTGCACGAGATTAGGCTGTTCTGCATCGCACTGCAGTTCTACACCCGTGTGCCTATCCCCGGCTGGGTCGGATTCGAACCCGCCTGGCTACAACATGCCACACGTTACTTTCCATTGGTTGGGCTGTTGGTGGCTGCCGTTGTGGCCGGGGTATACACATTTTCTAGTTTGTTATGGCCGCAAGCCATTGCCGTGTTGTTATCAACGGCGTGCGGTATTTGCTTGACCGGCGCTTTTCATGAAGACGGGTTTGCTGATATGTGCGACGGTATGGGTGGTGGCACCACGCCGGAACACGTGTTGGAGATCATGAAGGATTCGCGCATCGGTGCCTATGGCACGATCGGCATTGTTTTACTGCTGGCGTTGAAATGTCTGGCGTTGTCAACTCTTCCCGCGCACGAGGTGATTCTAGCGTTACTGATTGCGCACCCGCTTTCTCGACTGGCATCGTGCACGCTAATCTGGCAGCTTGACTATGCGCGCGGTGACGGCAAAGCAAAACCGCTTGCGCAAGATATGTCTCATCAAGAGTTCTTACTGGCTGCCATCACTGGTTGCCTGCCCTTAGCGGCAGCGGGCTTCGCTGGCTGGCTTTCATGGTTTAACGTTGCCGGCTGCTTGCTGGCAGTTGCATCGACAACGCTCTGGCTCGCCCGACAATTCAAGCGACGCATCGGCGGCTACACAGGCGACTGCCTTGGTGCCGTGCAGCAAGTAGGTGAAGCGGCGTGTTACCTGGCGTTGCTTGCCGGCGTTGCACGCTGAATCTAGCCAAATACATCGAGCCAGATTCAATATGCGCCTGCATCTGATTCGACATCCGCGGCCTCAGGTAACACCCGGGTTGTGCTATGGCCAAACAAATCTTGTTGTGGATGCTTTGGAAATCTTATGCACGACTTCTTCCCTCTTACCTAAGTTACCCAAACCAGCGATTGTTTTGTGTAGCCCGCTGCAACGTTGTGCGGGTCTAGCCGATGCGCTGGTCGAGGCAGGCGGCTACCCGCCAGCACAGCGCGATGCAAATTTGATGGAAATGCATTTTGGGGCATGGGAAATGCAGCCCTGGGATGCCATCGATCGCTGCGAAATCGACGCCTGGGCCAACGATCTGGTGCATTACCGGCCGGGCGGCGGCGAAAGCGTCTGCAACATGGCCAACAGAGTGCTAAATTTCTGCATGTGGGTGCAGCAAATTCAACACACCGATGCCATCGTCGTCTGCCACGCCGGCACCATCCGATTGCTGCACGCCTGGCAACACGGCATTACCGCAGAGCGTCTGGCGCAAGAAGCGGCAAGCAAACCGCACACGATTGGCTATGGTGAAATTAACATGGTCAAAATATCACCAAAAGTTTGCTGCGAGGATGACCAACGTCTATAATCGCGCTGTTTTGGTGCTCGCAGACACATTCGTGCCTGCAGTTAAACGGGAAACACGGTACTTGTGTTCAAACCTACGTGTGCTGCCCCCGCAACGGTAAAGCAAGCGTCGTCAAACCTTGATGACAAGCTGCCCCTTCATACCACTGTGCGTTGTGCATGGGAAGGTGGGGTAGTCAGACTTGCCAGCCCGGATACCGGCCAAAATAGGTGAAAGTTGCTACGGACGGGGATCTTCGTGACGCAAATGGCAGTGCAGTGGGTAATGGGTAATGCTGCGGTGCTTTTTTGTCATCCATCATCGGCCATACGCTTTCGTTCATTCCAGCCTGCGGGGAAGCCGGCTGGTTGCCCGTTTTTTGAAATACACCATGACCTTGAACGTTTTTTCTGAGCGCACGCCAGCGCTCACAAGTTTTGCTGCCCTCACCACTGCCCTTATTGCTTCAACTTCATTCATTGCTGCGCCAGCCCTTTCGCAGAATGTGATCGACATCAAACTTCCTGATGTCGTCACTACTGCAACCCGGTCGCCGCAAGCACAGCGCGATGTGCTGAGTGACAACGTCGTAATCACCTCCGAGGAAATTGCTCGCTCGGGCACTACCTCCCTGCCAGAGTTGCTGCAGAAAAAACGTGGCATTGAGATTTCACAAAACGGCGGGCCCGGCACATCCGCATCCGTATTTTTACGCGGTGGCAATAACAACCAAACTGTAGTGCTAGTCGATGGCGTGCGCTCCGGCTCTTCCACCTCCGGTGGCGCAACATGGTCGGCAATACCCTTATCACAAATTGAGCGCGTAGAGATCATCTACGGACCGCTAAGCACTTTATATGGCGCCGATGCAGTGAGCGGCGTAGTGCAAATATTTACCAAGAAAGGCGCTGGGGCGACGCAATTCACCGCATCAGCCGGCGCAGGAAGTTATGCAACCCGTTCGCTAAGTGCCGGCGCCTCGGGCGCGACGGCAGGTGCAAACTCTGTGCATTACGCCTTGAACATTGCACGTGAACGTGCCGATGGTTTTAATGCGACCAAGCCAGGTAATTTTTCATTCAACAACGACCGCGATGGATATGTCAAAGACAGTGCCAGCGCTCAGATTGGTGCTCAACTTGCACCAGGCCACAACCTGGATTTAAATTTTTTGCAAAGCCGGCTGGAATCACAGTTTGATAATGGTGTCGGCATATTCGACGCCAATAGCACCAGCAAACTTGGTACATTAGCGCTCACCTCAAGTAACCAGATTTTGCCGAACTGGACTAGCCAGCTACGGCTGTATCGCTCAACAGATCAATCGGATTCGCGTTCGAGTGCTAACCCGATAACGGGCAAGAGTGTGTTTGACACGACCCAACAAGGCTTGAGCTGGCAAAACGATATTGTGCTTGGCCCAGACGTACTGCAATTGATTGCTGAACGTCGCGTTGAAAAGACCGATTCCACGACCACAGCCATAGCTGGTCGGCGCAGCACAAACTCTGCTGCTGCATCGTACTTAATGAAGCGCGGGGCACACCTTGCCAACTTTAGCGCACGTACTGACAACAGTTCACAGTTTGGCTCGCACGCGACCGGTAGCGCTGGTTATGGTTATCGCATTGCGCCGACGTTGCGCGCTAGTGCGAGCTACGGCACAAGCTTTAGGGCGCCAACATTTAACGAGCTGTATTTTCCTAATTTTGGCATTGCTGCAAACCAGCCCGAAGAAGGTAAAAATGGCGAAGTAGGCTTGTATTACGACGACAATCGTACGCAATTTAGTGCCACCTATTACCGCAATAAGATTACTAACTTGATCGTCAACAAACAACCGTGCCCGGTGCAGCCCCTGGACTACCCATTTGGTTGTGCTTACAACGTCAATAAAGCGTTGCTCACTGGGTTGACCTTTGGCGGCACAACAAAATTGGGCAACTTCACTATGCGTGGATCACTCGATTTTCAAAACCCCGAAGATCAGACTACCAATAAATTGTTGGCGCGACGGGCTAAGCGACACGGTACGCTGGCATTGGATTACGGTGTCGGGCCAATCACTGCAGGTGTGGAAACACAGTTTTCTGGCAAACGCTTTGAGAATGCTGCCAATACCGTGGTGTTAGGCGGATACGGGTTAGTCAATCTTTACGGCAGTTATGCGCTAGACCGAGACTGGTCAGTATTTGGCCGCTGGAACAATGTGCTCAATAGAAATTACGAACTTGCACGCAACTATGCCACGCCGGAATCAAACCTGTTTGTTGGTTTGCAATATGGCTTTCGATAACTAATACCAGCTTTGGAAAATAACGTGAAGCCTATGTCACCGACAAGCGGTGGCGGGTCACGTCGGCACCTGCCACATCGGTGCTCGAATCGTCTTGCGCCGACGTTAACCATATTGGTCGTTATAGCGTTGGCAAGTATTTTATTTGCCTGCAGCATTGGCTCTATTACCTTGTCGGCGTCTGCAATATTGCACGCAATACCTGATCTATTGGGTCTTATACCCGACGGTGCAGGGCAAGCCGACTCGGTGCTGGCCGTGACTCTTCTGGAATTACGGCTAAACCGGGCACTCGCGGGGTTTGTTACCGGGGCCATGCTTGCCTTGGCCGGTGTCATGATGCAGGCGCTTTTACGTAATCCGCTTGCCGATCCGTATGTGTTGGGTGTTTCTGGTGGCGCCGCAGTTGGGGCATTAGCAGCGATGCTGTTTTTTAGTGCGGCTTGGGCGGTTGATATGGCCGCTTTTGGTGGCGCACTCGGTGTGGCCCTGCTGCTTTTTATTTTGGCAAATCGCGATCTGCGCGGCACCATGGTTGATGGCAAAGGGCCTTTCTTGCTTCTGACCGGGGTGATTGTGGCATCCGGCTGCGGCGCACTGATCGCCATGATGCTCTCGATTGCCCCTGATAACCGCCTGCGCGGTATGGTGTTTTGGTTAATAGGCGACTTATCGGGCGCGCAATCGCGCTGGTTGCCGTGGCTTGTGCTTGTAGCCGTCACGATTTTTGCGTTGCGCATGGCTCGCAGCATCAACATGATTGCTCAGCATGCCGACGCAGCCGCAACCTTAGGGGTTCGGGTTGGCGCATTAAAACAAGGCTTGTTTATCTGTTCGGCGCTATTGACCGCTAGTGCAGTCGCCACCGCCGGCAGCATCGGCTTTGTCGGTTTGATCGTGCCGCATGCATGCCGTTTTGCCCTGGGGCCGGATCATCGGATGTTGTTGCCAGCGGCAACATTAGTTGGCGGTGCCTTTATGGTGCTAGCCGACGCGCTCGCACGTAGCGTTGCGGCACCACACCAATTACCGGTCGGGGTAGTCACTGCACTGATTGGCGTACCTATTTTTATACTGCAATTACACCATGTTCGCCGGCGATAATTTACTGCAAACCGCAAACCTGCATTTAAAAGCGGGTGAGCGAATGCTGGTCACGTCGCTAAACTGGATTGTTCAACCAGGTCAGTGTTGGTGTGTGATTGGTCGTAACGGTGCCGGCAAAAGCACCTTGCTGCAAGCCTTGGTCGGCATAGGCACACCGACCTCGGGCATGGTGCATTTAAAAGGTATTGCGTTAAGCGATTGGCCGCTGCTGGCGCTTGCGCGTGAGCGCGCATTTTTGCCGCAGAGTCGCAATGATGCGTTTGGCTATCGCGTAATTGAATCGGTTTTGACGGCGCGTCACCCTTTTCATAGCACTGGTTACTGGGATAGCGAGGAAGATTATGAGGCTGCGTACACGACGTTGCAGGCAGTAGGTGTCGATCATCTCGCCGCGCGTGACATTCGTACGCTGTCTGGCGGCGAGCGCCAGCGCGTGGCAATTGCTGCCGTACTCGCACAAAACACACCCTTGCTATTGCTCGACGAACCGGCCAATGCGCTCGACTTAGGCCATCAAGCAAGTGTGATGGCGCTGCTCTCACAACTCTGTGAAAAATCCGGCAAAACAGTGATCATGGTGAGCCACGACATGAACTTGGCTCATAGCGTGGCCACGCATGCCTTGCTGCTCATGGGCGATGGCCGGTGGCACGCCGGCCCGGTTGCCGAAGTAATGCAGGCACCGCTGCTCAGCGCTTGCCTGGGCCATCCAATCGAAGCAGTGCAACATGGCGAACGCATTATTTTTATCCCTGGAAAGGAAACATTGCATGAATGAGGATCCATCATATGGCAACGGCGAAACGATCCTTAGCGATGAACATTGCTGCTCAGACTGGCATTAAATGATAGCCGTCGATCCCGCAACTCGCCTCACACTAGTGCTAGGCGGCGCACGCTCCGGAAAAAGTGCCTATGCCGAGACCCTGGCAATCCATAGTGGCAAAGACGTTATTTACATTGCCACGGCTCAAGCCGGCGACGCCGAAATGGCAGCACGAATCGCCAGCCACCGCCAGCAACGCAGCGATCATTGGAAAACAGTGGAAGCGCCCATTGCATTAGCTGCTGCGATTACGCAATGGAGTACACCCCAGAACCTCATAATTGTGGACTGTTTAACGCTGTGGTTATCAAATTTACTGTTTTGTGAAGCCAAGCAGTTTCCGCAGGTTGGAGAAATTCTGCCGCCCGCCTGTTTTTATGATGAAACGACTGCATTGATGGTCGCCTTGAGCCGGTCGGCTGGCGAGATCGTGATGGTATCGAACGAGGTCGGCATGGGCATCATTGCCCAAGGCGCAGTGTCGCGCTGGTTTGTTGACGAGGCAGGCCGACTAAACCAGCGTGTGGCAGCCATTAGCGACCATGTACGTCTGGTTGTAGCCGGGTTGCCGATGGCAGTAAAAGGCTAAACAGCAGGTATGCTCACTGGACTCAGTTTTGCCATGGCAGCAGCGCTAATGGTTGCCGGCGTCGCATTAGATTTATTGCTTGGCGAGGCGCGGCGTTGGCATCCCCTGGTGGGATTTGGCCGCTGGGCCGATGTGCTTGAGCGAACGCTGAATCGCGGTACATGGCGAAATTTGTCTGGTGTGCTGTCGTGGATGCTTGCTGTTATGCCGCTCACGATGCTTGCTTACGGGCTAATAGCTTCCCTAGATCACGACACAGTCGCTGCGGCCTGCCTACATGCAGGGCTCCTGTATTTTAGCCTTGGCTTACGCAGCTTATACGACCATGCCATGCCAATTCAGACGGCTTTATTAAAAGATGATTTGCCCACGGCTCGCACCGCAACTGCGTGCATCGTGAGCCGTGATACCGCTCATGAAGACGCTACCGGCCTTGCCAAAGCCGGCATCGAATCACTATTAGAAAATGGCAATGATGCCGTGTTCGGCACCCTGTTTTGGTTCATGGTTGCAGGCGGCCCAGGCGCGCTGCTGTTTCGACTAACCAATACTCTAGACGCTATGTGGGGCTATCGCACCGCTCGTTATCATGCATTCGGCTGGGCAGCGGCACGCGCCGATGATTTGTTGAATACGATACCGGCGCGTTTAACTGCTTTGTCTTATACCCTACTTGGCAACACGCGCTTAGCCTGGCAATGCTGGGTTCATCAAGCGCCTAGCTGGTCTAGTCCGAATGCAGGACCAGTCATGGCTGCCGGTGCCGGGGCGCTTGAACTAGCGCTCGGTGGTGCTGCCACCTACAACGGCGTGATCGAACAACGACCGGCACTGGGCGGCACGCGGGTTGTGGTTGCCGCCGACATTGGCCGAGCCTGGAAATTGGTGCGCAATACAACTTTTTTATGGCTGATTGTTGTGGTGGTATCTGCGGCAATCTATGCGTTGATACCTGCGGCCATATATTAATTTCTTGTTTAATCATCACTCAAAAATCTTGTCATGAAACGCTCTTTAATAGTCGCCCTTTCTACATTTCTGTGTGTACCTTGGTTAGGTATCGCACCAGCTCGTGCATCAGTTTCCGTGCAGGACGACGCCGGCACCACAATTAGCCTCGCGCAGCCCGCAAAGCGCGTTATATCGTTGGCGCCGCACGTAACCGAAATGCTGTACGCAGCGGGTGGCGAAGACCGAATAGTTGGGGCCGTTAGTCACAGCGATTATCCTGCCGCTGCACTGACCTTACCCCGCGTGGGCGACCATAACCGTATCGATCTTGAACAAATTGTGTCGCTCAAACCGGATCTACTCGTTGTGTGGCTCCACGGTGGCGCCGCACGCCAACTAGAACCGCTGCGCAAACTGGGCATTCCTCTTTTTTACAGTGACCCGCGCAAGCTTGACGACATACCTAAAACCATCGAGCGCCTCGGCCAGCTAATGGGTACCGACAATACAGCCCAGGCAGTTGCAAGCGACGTTCGAGCACGCCTTGTTCAGCTGGGTAGCCAATATCGGAGCCGTCCACCGGTGCGGGTGTTCTACCAGGTTTGGGATCAACCGCTTTATACGTTAAACGGCGACACTATTTTGAGCGATGTGATCAAGCTATGCGGCGGCGAGAATGTTTTTGCTGGTTTGGCACTGAAAGCGCCGGTTGTCGGTATCGAAGCGGTGATTGCAGCGAACCCGGAAGCAATTTTTAGCGGCGATAGCCGGAATCGAAGCAACAGCGCCGTCAATATGTGGAAACCTTTTGCATCCATTGCAGCAGTACGACAGGGGAATCTGTTTGTGGTCAATGCAGACTTGCTTAATCGCGCTACACCACGAATTATTGCAGGCGCAACCGATATGTGCGGCAAATTAGAACTGGTACGTAAGCAACGTCATGCTGCGCCGTCAAAACCTTGACGACGCAGTCATGAATTTTCCATTTACGACGCTCATGGTGCAGGGCACAACCTCTGACGCCGGCAAAAGCACGGTTGTTGCCGCACTATGTCGTTTGCTGGCGCGCGAGGGGGTACGTGTTGCACCATTCAAGCCGCAAAACATGGCACTAAACAGTGCTGTCACGGCAGACGGCGGCGAGATCGGTCGTGCGCAGGCATTGCAGGCGCAAGCGGCAGGTGTTGCACCTCATACCGATATGAATCCGGTATTGTTAAAGCCTTCCAGCGACATCGGCGCGCAGGTAATCATCCACGGCCATGTCAGGGCCGACATGCATGCACGTGACTACCACCAATATAAAACCATCGCCATGCAAGCGGTATTAGCGTCACATTGCCGCCTGCTCCAACAATATCAAATCATTATTGTCGAAGGTGCAGGCAGCCCTGCAGAAATCAATCTGCGAGACCGTGATATCGCCAACATGGGGTTTGCTGAAGCGGTGGATTGCCCGGTAATTTTAGTTGCCGATATTGATCGTGGCGGAATATTTGCGCATTTTATCGGCACATTGGCATGTTTGTCCGAGAGTGAACGTGGACGCATCATCGGCTTCGTGGTCAACCGCTTTCGGGGGGATATTTCACTGCTTGAGCTGGGGCTGGATTGGCTGGAGCAACAAACCGGCAAACCGGTGTTGGCAGTATTGCCTTACCTGCACGGGCTAATGCTGGATGCAGAGGATGCAATCCAAACTTCACAGGCTGCCGGCGGCAAATTTCGGGTTGTGGTGCCGCTATTTCCAAGAATTAGTAACCATACGGATTTCGATGCCCTGCGCGCGCATCCTGATGTGGATTTAATTTTTGTGCCGCCACATCAAGCCCTGCCACCGGCCGATTTAATAATCTTGCCAGGTAGTAAAAACACGCGTGAAGATTTGGCATTTTTGTATCGCCAAGGTTGGGATACGGCGATACAAAAACATTTGCGTTATGCCGGTAAAGTAATCGGCATTTGTGGCGGCTTTCAAATGCTAGGGTGCAGCGTCGACGACCCCCACGGCTTAGAAGGCACGCCAGGTGCTTCATCAGCATTAAATTTGCTCGATTTTTATACAGAAATCACCAAAGACAAACGGCTTGCACAAGTTAGTGGCCACTGCCTCTTTGCCCAAGCTACCGTCAGTGGCTATGAAATTCATATGGGCCGCTCAGCAGGCACTGCGCTGGAACGACCTGCTTTTAACATCCAGGGCGCTCCGGAAGGCGCATTATCTGAAGATGGATCGATACTGGGCACGTACTTGCATGGCGTATTCGACGACCCACAAGCCTGCCACGCGCTGCTGCAATGGGCGGGATTACATAGCACAACAAAAATTGATTTGGCCCAACTACGTGAGCAAAGTATTGACCGTATCGCCGATGCTGCAAAACCATTGTTGCAAGCACTGATATCGCCTATCACGTCAAAACCGCCACAGCTTTAATCTGCAATCACACAGCTTTGCTTTTTTCAGTCGTTGCTTATCTTACAAGCGTCACCTTTATTGGGCCGATTTTTAAATGCTCGTCTTGTCCACATCGCCTGCAGGATAAAGATTGGGGAAAAGTGTTCCAAGCGCCATAACTGGAAAATCTGCGTGCATTTTTCCCTTCGGCGAATGAGACTGCAAAAACCCCTCTTTTACGAGTGCAGCAAGTAGCGTGCGGGCTGTGCGCTCACCAAGCCCAGAAATTCGGCCGGCCTCTCCACGTTCAAACTCACCGCGGTAAATCGCTTCCAGGTAAAGATGGGCTGCTTCCGGGCGAAGATCTAAACGGATGTTGCCAAAATAATGTTTTACCCGAGTACTCAAGCTATCCCGTTGAAACGTATTGCGCATGAATTTCACTTGGTCAATTGCCATTTGCAAGGACATCGCACAAAACTCTGCCAAACAACGCTCCGATAGATTGCCTTGCCCGTCTAAATTCCCCATACGAGGCTGGTCCGCGTTTGCCAGAGCGGCTTTGTATTGACCTTCGCTTTTAGCAAACGCTCGAGACATTGACCACAATCCCGCTTGATTTGCACCAAGTTGACGCAGCATAACGTCGAGCACAATTCTCGCAACCCGCCCGTTGCCATCTAAAAAAGGATGAATCCACACGAGTCGGTGGTGAGCGGCCATGGCAGCGATGACCCCAGGAAGGCGGTTATAGCCACTTTCGCAAGGCTGATTTAATAACTCGCCGTATTTTGTTGCATATCGCGCCATAAACTGCGGTAGTGCGTCGCTGGAGGGCGCAACATGTTGGCCCACTTCTACCTCGTTGCGTCGCAAAACTCCTGCCAGCATTGGACTACCGTCTTCCAGCAAGAGCATTTCGACCGGCAAGGAATCACAAAATTTATGGTGGAGCGTAATAATAAAATCAGTGAGTAATTCCGCGTTCAAACGCTGGGAGTATGCCCACTGCGATGCCTTGATGTGCGCAAGAGCAAGTTGTTGAAGTGCGCGTTGCGCTGGCTCGGTAGAAAAATCATGTCGAACAGCTTTCTCGATAGCCAGTGGTAAGGTGCGATGCCCCTCAATCAAATTTGAGTAATAGCAATTCATTCCTGTAACCAAATGCGCGAGGGCGGAACGGGTTTGCAGAGGCAGCGACGCCTCGAAACTGCTGGATTCAATTAAAAGAGTACTTGCTTGCCCAAGCAAATCCGGAAAATAGCGCGACTGCCCACTGACAACAAGGGGTTCGAACTGAGAAATGTGATTAAACATATTTTTGCCGGTTTTTATGCCAGTAATTATCGTTTAATTTCAATGCACTAAGAGATTTATTTAAAATATTTTGCCGATATTATCTAGGCGCGTTTAAATTTTGATTTTTGCTGCGAAAGATAGCGTTTTATAAAACCTTGGTTGAAATCTGGAAAGGGTATTCCCTTGCGACTGGACCAATAAATTTTTACACCAAAACCGCCACAGCTTTTACCTGCAGCCAAACAGTTGTGCCCGGTGCGATCAGCAGCTCATCTCGTGAACGCCGTGTTATCTGCGCCAATAGGAATGTGTCTCCAACTGTAAGCCGAATCATTACCTGCGCCCCATCTGGCGACACTGCTTCACTCACCACAAGCGCACAAAATTGATTCAAAATTGAGGTATTGCTTTGCCGGGCAAGCGTGATGCTGACGTCACGCGCTCTGATTCGCAAACGCAAGCGTGACCCCACAACTTGCGCTTGATGCACTACTTGTATCGTGCCGCCGCTAAAACTTAATTCCATCAAACCATATCGTGTATCAATCGCTGTTACCGTCGCGTCGACTATGACGCCAAGATCATTGGCTAGATGCGAAGGCAGATCTAAACGTGCCATCATGTCAGCCAGAGACCCGGTTGCCACAACCCTACCCGCCTCAAGCACCACCACATGATCGGCCAATCGCGCCAGCTCGTCGGCAGAATGTGTTACGTAAATGATCGGAATATCGAGCGTGTCACGCAACTGTTCCAGATACGGCAAAATTTCTTGCTTACGTTTGAAGTCAAGCGCGGCAAGTGGCTCATCCAGCAACAACAACTCTGGGTTGCTTGCCAGTACCCGTGCAATCGCAACACGCTGCCGTTCACCGCCCGACAGCTGGCTTGGGCTTCTCTCAAGTAAATGACCAATGCCAAACAAATCGATTGCAGTACCGATATCGATCAAATGCTGGCTATTGCGTGCACGGCGCCGCCCAAACTCCAGGTTGCCTCTGACAGATAAATGCGCAAACAAGCTCGGCTCTTGAAAAACATAGCCGAGCGGGCGCTGATAAGTGGGAATAAAAATTCCTGTGGATTCATCCTGCCAGACTTCACCATCGACGGCAAAATAACTATGCGTATGGCGTTCCAAACCAGCCATGGCACGAAGCAATGTCGTTTTGCCTGAACCAGATACACCGGAAAGGACGGTTACGCCTTTTGCCGGCAGCTCAAGATCAGCATGCAAAGTAAATTCTGCATACTGCGCCTGAAATTTTGCAACAATCATCGCATTAGCACCCATTGCTTTCATCGAAGCTAAACGCACTAGCTCCGATATTGGTTTTTGCGCTGGAGATTAAACGTGTACAGCGTAAAAAGCACTAAAAAGCTGAATGCCAACATACCGCCGGCAAGCAGATGCGCTTGCGTGTATTCAAGTGCCTCGACATGGTCGTAGAGCTGCACCGAGACCACGCGTGTTTTATGTGGAATATTGCCACCGATCATAAGCACCACACCAAACTCGCCAACGGTGTGGGCAAAGCTGAGAATTGCAGCAGTAATATAACCAGGCAGTGCTAACGGCATGACCACATAAAAAAATGTGTCCCAGGGTCCTGCGCGCAGCGTTGCGGCAACTTCGAGTGGGCGTTCACCTATTGCTTCAAATGCATTTTGAAGAGGCTGGACCACAAAGGGAAGTGAATAAAATAGTGATGCAATAACCAAGCCAGGAAATGAAAAAGCCAAAGTGCCAATGCCCAGCAGCTTTGTTAATTGACCAAGTGGCCCCTCAGGACCCATCGCAACCAGCAAATAAAACCCTAACACCGTCGGCGGCAGCACAAGCGGCAATGCAACAACAGCGCCCACAAACCCACGCACGGGTGAACGCGTGCGGGCAAGCCACCAGGCGATTGGAGTGCCGATCAGCAGCAACAGCACCATGACGAGCGTTGCCAATTTTAATGTTAGCCAAACAGCGCTTAAATCATCGAGCGTCAGCATCAATAGAGTTAAATGTCATAGCCATGCGACTTTATCAGCGTTTTTATTTTGTCGGTTTGCAGATAGTGCACAAATGCAGCAGCAGCTGGCTTAGCCTTCGCACTGTTTAAAATCACACCATCCTGTCGGATGGGGGTATAGAGATTTTTAGGCACGACCCAGGCCGAGCCAGATTTGAGCTGACCGTTTTCATAAATTTGCGAGACGGCTACGAACCCAAGTGCGGCATTGCCAGTGGCAACAAACTGATACGCTTGCGCGATGTTTTCAGCCTGCACAAATTTTTTTTGAAGTAAATTTGTTAACCCCAATGTCGTGATCGTCTCGGTTGCAGCCGCACCATAAGGCGCAAGTTTTGGATTTGCCAAAGCCAGATATTGCCAATCTGATTTATTCAAAACATTGCCACGCTCGTCAACTAAACCTGGCCTTGCACTCCACAATGCCAGTCTGCCGAGTGCATAGGTAAAACGCGAACCGGCAATAGCAACACCCTCTTTTTCCAAGCGCTCCGGCGTTTCATCATCGGCTGAAAGAAATATGTCGAATGGCGCGCCATGCTTGATTTGGGCGTAAAACTTCCCGGTCGCGCCAGAAATTATTGTTAACTTGTGGCCGGTATCGTTCTCGAATTGCGCTGCTATTTTTTGCATGGGAGCAATGAAATTTGCTGCAACGGCAATCTGTAAATTTTCAGCAATCGCAGCACATGGGCATATAACGCTTATCAAAGTAAGCGTTGCAACGGCATAAGGAAAACTATTTTTTTTAAACAACTTTTTCTCGACCTATTTTAACCAGTAGTTACATCAAGTGTTCTTAACATTGGCATCTAACGCAAATTTCATCGTCAGATGCAAACAGCTGGCATCAAATGTTAATAAAATTACCAGATATTTAATACTTTCGGTCGAAAAAACTTACATACCGACAATTACCATGGATGTTAAAGCTTTATAAACATATGATTTTTATAAACAATTTTTTTGGGCATGGTTTTTGCTAATCGGTAAGGGTGATATTGGTTCAGACGAGATTAAATCTGAGCCGGTGAATAAATTCTAACTTTTATCGAGGTCTAAATTGAAAAATCTTACTTGTGCACTGATTCCTCTTGCCGCGTTGATCATTGGCTTTGCGCCAGGGATTGCTTCGGCCATGCCTGTTCAGACCGTGACAGCGACTAGTATGGCATTTGAATCGCCAACAACTGTCTACACACAATATGGCCAAAACGACGCAAGGCACGTTTATGTTGGCGCATTTACCACTGTCGCCAGTGACACACCAGATTCATTTCTAGCGTGGTGTGTCGATATTTTTCAGCGGACATTTTTTGGATCAACAGCAACAGATTTTGACCGGAAAACTGCCAGCGCTGCACAATTGGCACCAAAAACTGCGTTGTTAAATACCCTAGCATCGCAATCACTCGCTGATGTGCAAAACAGTTTGACTTCTGCTGCGTTTCAGCTCGCAGTTTGGGAAATTGTTAATGAAACCAGTTCCATCTATGATTTTACCAGCGGCTCTTTCCGCGCAACTAATGCATCGGACGGATCAATTGTGTTAGCACAGCAATGGCTTGACACCTTGCCGAATGCAAGCGCTGCACCGTTTTACAATGTATCGATATTGGAAAGCGCTAGCCGGCAAGATTTAGCAGTATTTACGAAAGTGCCAGTCTTTGCGGACGTGCCAGAGCCGTCATCCATTGCAGTAATGCTCGCAGGTTTGATGGGATATGCGCTTACCCGCCGCAAATTTTCAAAGTGAAATCATTGGAAGATTTTAGTCTCCCAATGAAACCGTTATAACTTGCTCCACTGCGCCGGCCGCTACGAATTGTTTAAAGTCATAGCGTTCAGTGCAGTGTTCGGGTCGCAGTGTTCAAGTCGCAGCGTTGAGGGTTTTATTGTTACCCGCATAATTTCTCGCTGCATTTCCCGACAATCAAAATTGCGTCCGTACTCCCACTATGAAATTACGGCTGGGCGCTGGCGCAACATCTTTCAGCACCGACGTGGCAATACGAATATCTTGATTGAGCAAATTTTTAGCTAAAGCAAACCAAGTCACATGTTGATCAGCGGATTTTTGTGTGTAAGAAATGTTGGCATTCAAAAGCGTATACCCAGGTGTTGTCGTCTCAAATGCAGCAATACGATCTTGGCTGGCAGCACGCACAATCGATGCGCCACCCCGTACTGGCCCCTGTCGGTAATTCACATCCAACCCCAAGCGTTTAGCAGGTTGCAAAGGCAGGCTGCCTACACTATTAAGCGTACCCCGAGCGTTGTCAGTAAACCCACGTAGCGACACGCCTTCGCCCAATGCGTTATAAGTAATTTCTGCTTCCGCACCACGAATGGTTGCGTTACCTTGGCTAAAATTACGCAAGCGAAGTTCATCACCTGGGTTGCCCTCATCGTCCACGCTGATGCCGCTGATCTGGCCAAACACAAAGTTCTTTACCTGATTGCGAAATACATTAACTTGCCAACGTACTAAGCCGGCTGTTTTTTGCAAGCGCAGCTCTACATTCCTCGACGTTTCTTTTACAAAATTCGGATTACCAATATCAAAAGTGCCGGTGGCTTCATGCGGCCCGGCGGAATACAATTCGTCTGCTGTCGGGGCTCGTTGCGCATGTGAAGCTGTAACGCCAACATCGTAGCCGGGCATAAATGTCCAGAGGCTACCCAGCGAGTAAGAGCCTAAATCGAATGTTCGCTCACGGTTTCCAAACGGCGATCGTTTCACTGATTCCATGCGTGCACCGGCATTGAACCGCACTGGCCCAAAGCTGCGCTCTTCTACAAGGAACAATGCTACGGTGGTTGACTTGGTCTGTGGCACGGTGTTGACGCCGCCTGTGGCAGCATCCAGCGCAGAGAAATTGATTCGGTCAGCCTGCAAGCCAAAGGTGCCGCGAAACCCGGCAATCGGCATGTGCGTCAATTCGGCGCGGGCCTCCAGCCCCCGGTTTTTAAAATCGGTTTGTGCCACACCTTCTCGGTTTAACTCACTGTGGCTGTAATCGGTGTAACCAGCCTTGATGCGAAAGTGTGCGATTGCGGGCATTGGCTGATTCAGTTGTGCGGCAATATCATAGCGGCGTTGCGACAGATCAATTTGCGCAGCTTCTGCCGTGGGTATGCCATATTGGCTATTGAGCGACATGACTGATGCGCCAATATATCCCCAGCGGTCGATTAATGAAGCGCCTAACCCAAGCGAATCCTGCTGCGCGAAAGAATTGGGCAAGCCGCCGGACGGTGAATCGCTATCGCCCGGGCTAGCATTGCCAGGGATACGGTAGTCGTTTGCATGACGACGGCTACCATCGATGTGAATACCGAGTTTGCCATACGATGTTTCACCCCAGCCAGAAAGAGTCTTTGCATTGTCAACCGTGCCGTACCGGGCTTCGATCGCGCCGGTTGATGTTGGCACCAGCTCTGTAGGAATGCGGTCATTGACAATATTGACCAGCCCGCCGATTGCGCCTGAGCCGTATAGTAATGCTGCCGGCCCGCGCAGGATTTCTATCTGCCGGGCGGTCGGGCCGTCTGTGCCGACTGCATGATCGTTTGAAAGCCCGGAAACATCGAATACCGACATACCGTTTTCCAGAATCTTGATTCGGGATCCTTCTAAACCACGAATAATTGGTCGTGAAGCACCCGCACCGAAGCTTGATGACGACACACCTAGCTCATGCGAGAGGGTATCGCCAAGAGTAGCGCCTAGCTGGTTTTTAAGAGCATCACCGGATAAAACCCTAGCAGGTGCCAGAATCTGTTCACCGGCACTGGTGCCAAAGGGGGTCGCCGTGACGACCACGCTAGGAAGCAACTCTGGCGTAGTCTCGGGCTTAGCTTGGGCAAACGAAGTCGTTGCAAATGCGCATAGCACTGCAGTTGTCAATACAGCAGGTTGGACGTGCATGATGATTCCTTGAAAAACAAATAAAGATCACCGGGGCCATGTCGTAGAATTTACGACCTTAGCACTCCCGGCGCGGCAGACAGCAATGGAAAAACAATCAGGCTGTAGGCGGCGCGCGTGAGGAAAAACAGGGAAAAAAGGGTGCCCACCAAGAGCGGAAGGCAATGCGTTGTGTCGTTTCGTACCGCGCAACAACTGCCGGCAGAACGACTGGAGAGGCTAGCATGGCATGGCCAAGTGCGGCGGCATCAAACCCGAGGCAAGAGTGCATTAGTGTTCCACTGTCTTCTTGAAAGCCACTATGTACTACTCGATGCATCGTGCCAATCCATTGCGTGGCTAAAAGGGCCACAACCAGGATCAACAGCCTTCCCGCCTTGCGCGGGTTGGTTAAAATACGTAGCACATGCATCGTTTGCAAAAACAAAGAGAAAACAGAACGGAAACAAAAATTAAGTGTGCGCGATTGTAAATCAACGCCCCCAGATCGTCTTTAATTGTTAACCTGCTATTGCCTCGAGCGCAATATCGATCCTCACCTCATCGCCGACGTTTGGCGCATTTTTTCCAGCATTAAAATCGGAGCGCTTGATTAAAGTGTAAGCATCGGCGCCGATTGCGTTTTTCTTAAGCATCGGATGCTGCATTGCTTTGAACGACGTCACAGTCAAGGTCACCGGCTTTGTTACCCCTTTGATTGTCAAATTGCCTTCAACCGAGGCAGGTTGGTCACCGTTAAAATTTACTTTTGTGGATTTAAATGTAGCAACCGGAAAATTAGCTGTATCAAAATAATCGACACGCTGTATATGTTCGTCAAATGTGGCAAAGCCGGTGTCCACCGATTTCATATCAATGACGATATCGACTTCACCAGTCTTGGCAGCTTTATCAAACATCACTTTGCCGGTGGTTTTATTAAAACGTGAAAGCTGAGTAGAAAAGCCGAGATGGCTGTAAGAAAAGCGTGGATAAGTGTGGGTGCCTTCAATGACGAATGTTTCTGGCGCAGCAAACGCCGGTACGCTTGTGGCAGCGGTGCTAAGGGCCACAGCAATCGTTGCAAACAATCTGGAAGAAGCTTTCATGAAGTGTTGTCCGATTTTAAGGTTGTGGGAAAAACCATCGACTTACATTTGCCGCGCTATATTACCCTGACTAGAGATGCGTTAGATTTTAAGAGGACGGGTCATCATGGCTTGGATCATGCTGTTTATTGCGGGAATTCTTGAAGTGGTCTGGGCTTATTTTATGAAGCAGTCGAACGGATTCACGAAATTAATTCCGTCTGTATTGACTATTTTGGTGATGATGGCCAGCTTTGGTTTGCTATCGTTCTCCATGCGCACACTGCCACTTGGCACGGCTTACACCATCTGGACAGGTATTGGCGCAATCGGTGCATTTGCCGTCGGCATCATCATGTTTGGCGAGCCACTTAACGTATTGCGAGTCGGTGCGGTGCTTATGATTGTGGCGGGTTTAATACTGTTGAAATGGTCAACCCCCGATTGAATGCTGCAAAGTCACCGCCCATTTTAAAAAATCGTGTTGCGCGCCACAAACTCTTCCCAAAAGAGTGATCTATTTGCCATAAAGAATGTAGTAATGGATACACTTGGAAAACAAAAATAAACCAAGTCAACTGCAGCACTACCGGTCTTTTTAGGAAATTTATGCGTTTATCGCGCTGCAGCGTCTCCATCGCGGTTTTGCTAATACTGGTGTCGGGCAATGCTAAAAGCCAGGTTAGGCCAGATCTGGGTAAGCTGCTTGCCACAAGCGGCGTTATCCAGGTTGAAGGAGCCGGCGGTGGCGGCTTGGTGCCTTGGGCATTAATTAGCGGCTACGGCACGCGCGATAGCTACGGCGCTAACGTGCATGCAACGGTGCTTCGCACGCAGGACTATGCACTCACCACCCATGGTATGGCGATAGGCTTTGCAGACCAGGTAGAAATGTCGTTAGCGAAACAGCGTTTTAAGGGCACTGACGGGCCGCTTGACAATGTGGTGATCGGCCAGGATATCCTTGGCCTAAAAATGAAAGTTGCCGGCAACGCTGTCTATGGCCAGAATGAAGCGTTGCCACAGATAGCGATTGGTTTGATGGCAAAACGCCACACCGGTGTTCGTGGTCTGGCCGGAGTTGACAGCATTAAAGACTTGGGCGCGAAAAGTAAGAACGGTATCGATTATTACGTCGCCGCGACCAAATTGCTTTTGGAACATCGGTTACTCTTAAACGGCACGTTGCGTGCTACCCGCGCTAATCAAATGGGTTTATTGGGATTTGGCGGTGATGCCAGAAACCGCTATCAAATCATGCCTGAAGTGTCGGCTGGTTTTTTAATTAACCGTTCGCTGGTTGTCGGTGCGGAGTATCGGGCCAAACCCCACCATAATCTTCGCGTGGATAATGAAAAAGATTATTACGATACGTTTATTGCCTACTTCCCGACAAAAAATATCTCGGTGACAGCTGCCTATGTTGCGTTGGGCGACATCACCGTGCTTAACCCCAAGCAACAGCACGGCACTTACCTGTCGCTGCAAGTCGGCTTTTGAGGCACCCATGAAAAAATTTTTCGGGATTTTAAACCATAGTCGATGTGCTATTTGTTTCTTCGCACTATCTTTAGGATGCGTGCAGGCTATGGCGCAGGTAGAAGCACCTGCTTTGCCGACGTCAGATATGGCATACCAACAATTTGGCGGCAAGGCTGGTATTCGAAAGAATGTTGACGAATTTTTGGTGCTGGTACTGGCCGACCCTCGTATTCGTGACTATTTCAAAGAAACCAATATAAAACGCCTGGCAGACCTATTGACCGACCAATTCTGCATGCTCATCGGCGGGCCCTGCAAATACGAAGGCGACTCCATGAAGGCAGCGCACGAAGGCATGCGCTTGCGCGATGCCGACTTCAATGCCTTGGCAGAAGATCTGCAGGAAGCGATGGCACGCAACAATGTCCCGATTGCTGCGCAATTCTATCTACTAAGTAAGCTCGCGCCGATGCAACGCGACATCGTCAAGCACTAACTGGCTCGATACACGACCTGCCTTTTTCCCAAGCTGCTTTTGGCAGCCTGCTGGCCTCTCACGGGTACAATTCAAATTCCTTAATTAATAGGGGCCTACGGGAGACCAGCCAGCCCCATTGCAATGGACATCGTCATTATTCTCGGATTAATTTTACTTAATGGTGTCTTTGCCATGTCCGAATTGGCAATTGTTTCCGCCAAACGCATGCGTCTGGAAAAACGTTCAGAAAATGGCAGCAAGGGCGCTCGTGCCGCCCTGCATTTGGCCGATAGCCCTAGTAATTTTCTCTCAACTGTGCAGGTCGGCATTACTTTAATCGGCATTTTCAATGGCGCATTTGGCGAGGCTTCACTGGTTGAAAGGCTTACACCCTCAATTGCCCAAATTCCAGCACTAGCAACTTATGCACGGGAGTTTGCATTAGGTATTGTGGTAGTAGGTATTACTTTCGGGTCGATCGTTTTTGGAGAACTCATTCCAAAAAGAATTGCCATGCAACATCCTGAAAGCGTTGCGGCATTTGTGGCGCTGCCGATGCAGTTTTTATCACGCCTAATGGGTCCGTTTGTGCGGGTTTTATCAGGCACTACCGAGTTTTTTCTGCGCTTGCTGGGCCTTCAACAAACAAAAGACGATGCCGTTACCGAAGAAGAAATTACCGGTATGTTGCGCGATGGCGCCGATGCTGGCATGTTTGAAAAAACCGAGCACGATATTGTTACACGTGCATTAAGGTTAGATGATCTGCGTATCGCTGCATTGATGACGCCGCGCGCCGACCTGGAATTTATTGACCTTGACGACACCGATGCACAGAATTTGGCAAAAATTGCCGAGAGTTCCTATAGCCGCTTTCCGGTTTATCGTGGCGACCGTACGGAAGTCAAAGGCATCCTGCATGCAGGCGATCTTTTCGAACAGGTGATCCGCACGAATTCATTGACGCAAATTGATATTGCCGCTGTCTCCAAACCGGCGCTCTATGTACCCGAATCAGTAAGCGCAATGAGCCTTCTGGAAACCTTTAAGGTACAACGTGCGGAAATTGCCCTGGTTGTGGATGAATACGGTGAAATCGAGGGTATGGTGACGCTTAGCGATGTGATGGGTGCACTCGTCGGCCACGTCTCGACGGTCGATGAAGACCAGGATGCCGATGCCGTCAAACGCGACGATGGCACCTGGTTAATCGATGGCGGCATTTCCTTTGACCGGTTCCGCGAGCTTTTTCATACGGATGTGCGCTTCCCGCAGGAATCTGCCGGCGCCTACCATACGCTAGCCGGCTTCACCCTTGCTCAGTTGGGGCACATTCCCCAAGTTGCCGAGCATTTTGACTGGGAAGGTTACCGTTTCGAAATTGTGGACATGGATCGCAATCGCATCGACCAATTACTGGTTTCTGACGTCCCGACCGACTAATGCACCGACGCTCAATCGGATTTTTGCGGAGAGCGCCAGAACCGGTTCATCATCGGCTTGGCACTGATGCCGTGGAACAGGATCGACAAAGTGATGACAATTAATGTCAGTTGAATCATGTCTTTTGCTAGGGCAGTCGGTAATCCATGCTGGATTGCGTACATCAGGTAATAAATCGAGCCAATGCCTCGTACGCCAAACCAGGCTGTCATGCCTCGCAGGCTCCATGGCACGCGCGAGCCGGTCATGCTCAGCAAAACGCTTACGGGGCGGGCAATAAAAAACAGGAATAAAGCCAAACCCACCGTACGCCACGACCAGTAATCCATAAACATCATGCCGCCGAGTAAAAGCACTAGTAACAGTTCCGACAGACGCTCAAGGTGCTCTTCAAAAATCAGGCTCTCGGTAGAAATAATGGGCGGTGCATCTTTATTATCAATAGGCTCGGAAGCTTGCACGTCCGGATCATCGGCATGGTCTATAGGGGTTTTGGTTTTGGTGCGCCCTGCGAGCTTGAGCTCGGTTTGGCGTAGCGCCACACCGATAAAAAACACAGTAAGAAATCCCCACGCACTGACCGACGCACTAACGCCGTAGCCAACCGCGATCAGCCCCAACCCCACCAGGTCGTCAAGCACCTCATGCTTGGGCTCCCTGGAGCGCATTTCCCAACTGAGCCTGGCTAAGGCAGCGCCAAAGATTACGCCGATGACGATTGCGGCCGCAGTTGCCCACAGCACATCAACCAATACCCAACGCACACCATATTCGCCCAGTTCATGCAGGCCCAGCAGACCCAACCCAAGCATGACGAACGGAAAAGCCGTGCCATCGTTCATGCCGGCTTCACTGGTGAGGGTAAAACGCAGTTGGTCCTTGTCGCCATGGTGGCGAGATTGCACATCGGTTGCCAACACCGGATCAGTTGGCGCTAAGATTGCGCCCAGCAGTATGCCTGCACCCACGGGCAGATCAAGAACGTAGTACCCAAAAGCGGCAACTAATCCTACTGTCAGGCTCATCGAAACCCAAGCCAGCCGGATTGGCGGTCCCCAACGTGGCATCTTGACCGGTACCGGCATTTTTACGCCTGCAGAAAACAACGAGATCAGCACTGCGACTTCGGTCAGTGCCTCCAGCAAGGCAGACTGTTCCAGAGGGTCGAACCTAAACAGATCAAGAATGGTCGGGCCGGCGACCAGTCCGACCACTAAATAAAAGATGGACGACGTGAATGGCGAGCGCTGCAAAATTGTCGAGCTTAAACCGCGTGCAAGCAGCAAGAAACCGATCAGAAGAAACCATTGGATAGTAGACATGCAATTCCTGAAGCAGGGAGCCTAATGCATGCTATTTGATGAATGCGAATGTGCCTGTCACGGAACTAACATTGATGTGAAAAAAATCCAAAAATGACTTATTGGCGGCTTTGCGGGTACAACCAGGCTGGTTGCAATGCACCGCCAGCATCAAACTGATACCAACGTTCCAGCCAGCCGAGGCTAAAGAGGGTCAACACCTGCTCATAATAATTGTTCGAGCGTTCCAGTGGCGCGGCGTTGACTACACGCAGGTACTGTTGCTGCAACAACGGCTTGCGATCATATGCCGCCAGCAGTGGCAGCAATGCAGAAGAAAAACCGATCGGCCCATATCCATGGACTGTGCCATTGACGGTATCAGCTTCAAGCGGCGGCACGCCTTGTTGCACTATATGCTGGATAATCGCGTCCGATTTCTTGATCAGTTCTGCGCGCATTGGATCGCTTTTATCAAGCATACCTGCCCACAAATACACCCTAATCGCATCGTAACCGCCTACTCCACGTTTTTCCACGTCCGGCATGAAGCCGGCTTGTTCTTTGTAAAGAACCCAATCCGGGAAATAACCCTTGTCGGCACTACGCCGCAATAGACTGATCGATCCCGACGTTATTTGATTCCAGGAACTCTCCGGGTAGAGGGTCGCCATTCGACGTAATAATTGAATCGGGGTATAACTTGGGTTAAGCCGAACGACCCCATCAGGCAGGTAAAACGCTTTGGGGCCGGGAAGCATGACATGCCCGAGAAGTGGCAACACGGCCGTCTCTTCCTCGACGATACGCGCTGCCAGCGCACAACTCAGCCTGGCATATGGCGGGTGCTTCCAGAGCCGCCCCGCTTCAGCGAGGGTGTAAGCCATCCAGAGATCGGCATCGGAAGCCGGGGTACTGTCGATTACACCCCACGTGCCATCGGCGCGCTGCCCCCACTGCCAGGCGGGCAAACGTGTGGCCAGATCGCCACCGGCCAAGTTGCCGGTCGTCCAGGTCAGCAAACGCTCAAAGCCGGCGCGGTCATTTGCCACCAGCGCAAAAAACATGCCGTAGGCTTGACCTTCGGAAGTGGTGATGTGCGCGGCTGAACCCTGGTCGATGACGCGTCCATCTGCGCTGACGAATTGCGCCTGGAATTGTTGCCATGCAGGCCAGGTTTTAGGACCAGCTGGTGCAGTGGCCAAAGCCTTAGTGCTGACAAATATTTCCAAAACTATGCCAAGCACCACCAATGCAGCACGTGCCCACTGCATGCTCTAAAACACCCGCGTCAATCCGACAGCAGCATAGCCCGAATCGTCACCATCCCGGGGCCGGGATATGCCCACTGAGCCTTCGATTACGTAGCCATTTTCCAAATCACGCACAAGCACCAGGCCATGCTGCCTGATACGGTAATTCTGCCCTGTTTGATAAGTCTCCTGCAATCCTGCAGACCAACGATTGCTGGCTTGCCACATCATGCGACCACGCACGTAACCGCTTTTTTGACCAAAAGCATAGGTTGCCAGTGTGCTGGCATCCAGGCGCGGAGCAAGGTTGACGGATAACTGCAGTTGCGGATTAATTGTGAGAATGCTGCCGGTTTTTTCATTGGCAGGTGTGAAAGGACGGATTCGTGTGTTGCGGTAGCCCAGAGATGTCGAGAGCGTCAACGCATGACCAACGCCTTTCCAGCCATAACCTACACCCGCTTCCACTCCCGGAGAGCTGGCACGGATCTCGGTTGCTGTGCCTGCAGCATCGGTTGTGTCGTAACGGTAAGTGAGCCAGCTTAAGATCGCTGTGTTATACCAGCCCTGCCCCAGCTCGCTACCCGCCATCGGCTTGACGACTCCCGCATAGGTGTAAGAACTGTCACCGGAATATTGGCTGCCAGCGATAAAAACCCCGGATGGTGGAGCGCACATACCGGGGTGGGATACGATGGTTGCAATAGTCAGCACCGCCGCATGCAGAGGGAAACGGATCATATAGTATTGGATTCGTTAGTCCGGGGTCCACCAAGACGTTTGTAGTGCAGTGGGCCAATACTCTGGCTCCAGGCCTTCTAAAAACCCGTCTAAAATCGGCGAGTTGTGCGCAATCAGCGCAGCATCAAGCTCGGCGAGATCCAGCAGATATGGCGTGACCGGGCCAAAATAATCGACTTGTGGGCCGATTGCCCGGAAAGGAAAATGGTAAGTCGTCAACAGGCGCTGCAATGAGCGCTCGGTTGCTGCCAGCAGATGCGTGATGCCGTTGCGCTTGCAGGCTTGATACATGGATTTATAAAGGCTTACTACAAGTGGCACATGGCCATGACGCCCATCAGCATTTTCATCTTCATGCTTCACGTTGCCAGCAGGCTCGCCGAAGCTGCTCGCACCGCGTACGCCGTAAGGGCCGTCACCACGTCGGCGGTGGTAACGACGGCTAATCGCCAGTCGGGAAACTTCTGCCAGATTCGGTATTTTTCTGAGTCTTTTGGCTTCTTGCGGAAAGATATGGCAACAGTCATACATGGGGAAGCCAACTGGACTAGGCCTTACAAGGCGTACGGTACCAACAAGCTCCTCCCGATCATTGGTTACACCAAAATGCAGGGAGTACGGATCGTATTCGTCTGTTTCAAGATCATCAGGATAATCATCGGGTTGTAGAAAATTACGTTCCAGGCAATAGACGTCATAGCGCAGCTGGTAGCTGCGTTGTAGCAGGTGGGGATGTTCGTCGATCAACTTGACCTCGACATCACACTAAATCTAAGCTTCGTCATTGAAATAAACCCTTGTTGTAACGTAGTTGCATGCGTTGCCGCGCGCATCGTCGGTTAAGGAAAGCATCATAAAAATACTTTCCAGTTCTGACTTCATACGTAATTTGTGTCACTTCCAATAAAAGAGTATTTTCAGCTTTTAATTAATTGCCACAAAGCATTGGTTTTTACAAATATGCAATGCTAAAAATTGCAGTATTTCCCAGAAAGGTATCTTCAAAGAAACACCAGGAGCCGAAGTTTTCGCTACCTTAAGCGATAAAAACAGGTTCGACAACCCCTGGCATTGCCCAAGGAAAATAATGTGATAATTTTGTTATCGGAAAACTTGCATTGTTGTTAAGAAAAGATTGTTAGCCATTGGTTTCTTCCCTATGAAGCTTGTTGAAGATCGCAGGAATAGAATTGATTTGCAAACACAAATAAATATTTCAAATATTTTGCTTTGTGGAAAATATATTAAGGGTTTTCCATGGTGAAAATAGCAATTTTTTAACGAGTGCGTCATATATATGTGGGCTATCGCATAGTCAAATGTTGGCAACTAATAATTATTTCTGGTCAGAAAAGCACGCTGACAAATTTCATCAAAGCTAATTATGCAAAACTAAACGCGAATGATTTGCAATTACAAAGCACCGCTGTTATGATTTGCCGATTATTTTTAACGGTGAATTCCATGAAACTCTTGTCTTCCATTACCGCTTTAGCAGTTGCCGTATTAACGCCATTGTTTGCAGGTGCGCAGGAAAATGTCATCAATCTTTATTCATCGCGTCACTATCAGACCGACGAGGCACTTTACGCAAATTTCACCAAGCAAACGGGTATCAAGATCAATCGCATCGAGGCAGGTGAAAACGAATTGTTGGAGCGCCTTCGCACAGAAGGTGCTAATAGCCCGGCCGATGTATTCATCACGGTCGATGCAGCGCGCCTGGCCAAGGCAGACGAATTGAACCTATTCGCGCCGATCAATTCATCTGTGCTGGAAAAGCGCATTCCGGCCAACCTGCGCACTGCCGACTGGGTGGCATTTTCCACCCGTGCGCGCGTGATCGTCTATAACAAGGCAGCAGTCAGCCCTGGGGATGTGCAGAACTATCAGGATCTGGCAGATGCCAAGCTAAAAGGCAAGGTGTGTGTGCGTTCCGGATCGCATCCTTACAATCTCTCGCTGGGTGCTTCCATGTTGGAGCAGACAGGTGAGCAAAAAACTACCGACTGGGCCAGAGGCATGGTGGCCAACTTTGCCCGTGCCCCCAAAGGCGGCGATACGGATCAGATCAAGGCGGTTGCCGCCGGCGAGTGTGGCGTTGCCTTGGCTAACTCTTATTATGTCGCGCGCCTGATGCGCTCAGACAAAGCAGAAGACAAGCGGGTAGTCGAGCAAATCGGCGTGATTTGGCCTAACCAGAAAACCACCGGCACGCATATCAATATCTCAGGCGGCGGCATGTTGAAGAATGCCCCGCACAAAGAAGCCGCCGTGAAATTTTTGGAGTATCTGGCATCCGACCAGGCACAGGTTTATTTTGCTGATGGCAATAATGAATGGCCAGTGGTGCCGGGCGTCAAAACTACCAACCCCGCGTTGGATGCTTTAGGAAAATTCAAGACTGAAACCATCAACGTTGGTGCCGTCGCAAAAAACCAGGCTGCAACCCAGAAAATCTTTGATCGTGCTGGTTGGCAGTAAGGTTTATTGAACCTGTAGAGGCCTGTTGTGGCGGCAGGTTCGAGTTAAGTTAGGCGTGCAGAATTTGTTCAAAAAATTTGGTGGGGCGGTAATCCCCCCATTTTTAACGGCTAGCAGAGGTGAAAACTATGTAGCCATAGTGATTGACACCGATGGCACGGTGTGGGCATTCATGGGATTGCTCGAGCTGGTCATTCGGCGTCGTTTTCTGCGGATGTCTTGTTGCTTTCATTACCGTCGTCGTCGCTGCTTTCCAGCTCGCGTTCAATCTGTTCGATGCTCGGTAAATTGGTCTGCAGTTCCGCCGAACAGCAGGTCGATAAAAAAATCGTCACCTCCCACATCTAATAATACTTGTTGTCCAACATAGGCAAAGCCCGCACCCAGTTCCAGTAAAAATTCGGTGACATGCTTCACCAAATCGTTTTCGATCTCCCGTTCGCCTGCCTTCTGCCCAAGTCCGAGAAAGTCGAGGCGATAAGGGTCTTTCAACTGGGTCAGCAACACCACATTATGGCTCCATAGCAACTGTCCATGCTGCAGCAAAAGCACGCATGTACATCAGGTTGGCGCGAGAGAATCCTTTCATTTCTGGAAAAGCAAGGCGCACATCATGCGCCAGCCGCTCGATCACCTTCGCGCCCCATCCCTGCTGAGCCTGCCGAGCCAGGATGCCGCAACCGATCTGCCAGTACAACAGCACCAACTCTCGGTTGACCGTTAGTGTGGCATGCTGCTAGGCGGCATGTATGCGGCTTTTAAGATCGGTCAGCCAGTCGGGATAGCCTTCTGGAACCGGCGCTAAACCAACCGAGTAGTCGCTCATGTTTTCTGACCTTTCGATGCTTTAATGGCGGGCTCGGCCTTAGCTGCTGTTGTCATTTTTGTATAAAGCTCGAACAGCTTTTCTAACCGCTCTGTATCATTTTTGAAGCAGCGGCCGATATTTTTTCTGGATCGTACAGCTCAGCGATAATTGCGGGGATATGAGCTTCACGTGCCAATCCAAATTATTGCATCTTCTGCTTGCGTGCAATCTGCCACGACACCAATATCAGCGGCAATATCCCCACCGCAACGATCGTCAACGCGGCCGTAGAGGCCTCCGAGAGCCGCTCGTCGGAAGCCAGGGTGTAGGCCTGGGTAGCCAAAGTATCGAAGTTGAACGGACGCATGACCAAGGTGGCGGGAAGTTCCTTCATCACATCGACAAACACCAGTAACCCCGCTGTGAGCAAGCTGCCCCGCAGAAGCGGCAGATGGATGCGCCATAGAGCTTGACGCTGGTTATAACCAAGTGAGCGGGCAGCATCGTCCATGGATAGACGAATTTTACCTAAGCCTGTTTCCACGGTTTGCAACGAAACAGTCAGAAATCGCACCAAATAGGCATAAATCAGGGCAGCGATACCGCCGGTAAGAAGCAGCCCTGGGTTGTGGCCGGTAAGGGATTCTAATGATGCGGCAAGCCATGCATCCAGACGGGTAACCGGAATCAATACACCTACCGCAATAACCGACCCCGGTATGGCATAGCCAAGGCCAGCCAGCCGGTTGATGATTCTTGGCAACGCATGCCGGGTGGTTCGGGCGGCATACGCCAGCAGGACCGCTGCCACTACAGCCGTTAAGGCAGCTACTGTTGCCAGCACAAAGCTGTTACTGGCAAGATGAATAAAACGCTCACCGAACTGGGCATCGCCGCCTGTAATCGCCATGCGCAACAATATTGCGCCCGGCAAGATAAAGCCGAGTATTAACGGCACAGAGCAAGTCAGCACCGCACCAAGCGCTGCAAACCCTCGAAGGCGCTGCCCAGTCGGCAGGCGATTTCGCCCTGCTGCGCCGTGAAATCTGGCGCGTTTTCTTGAAGAACGTTCTACAAACAGCACCAGCGCAACAAATGCCAGCAGCGCCATCGAAAGTTCCGCAGCCGCCACGCGATCGCCTAACGAAAACCATGCACGATAAATGCCGGTAGTAAAGGTGGGCACGCCGAAATAGGCGACAGCGCCGAAGTCGGCCAGGGTTTCCATCAACGCCAGTGACGCGCCGGCTGCAATTGCCGGGCGCGCCAGGGGTAATGAAATCCTGAAAAAACTTTGCCATGGGCCCAGCCCGAGCGAGCGCCCTACTTCCTGCATGCTACCGCCACGCTCAAGAAATGCTGTACGCGCCAATAGATAAACATACGGGTAGAGCACGAAGATGAATACTGCAACCGCACCGCCGACGGTACGCACATCCGGAAACCAATACTGCCCGGCACTGAGACCAAAGCTTTCCCGCATCCACGTTTGCACTGGTCCGACGAATTGAAGGAGATCAGTGTAGGTATAAGCCATGACGTAGGCGGGCACTGCCAGTGGCAAAACCAATGCCCATTCAAAGATGCGCCGCCCAGGAAATTCGTGAGCGCTTACCAGCCACGCGGTGGATACGCCTATCAAGACCACGCCGATCGAAACGCCCACACACAGGATGGCGGTGTTGACGATATACGAAGGCAACACGGTGGACGCGAGATGTTTCCAGGTATCGCTACCGCCACTCACCAGAAAATTGGTGGCCACGCTTAAAATCGGCAAAGCCAGCAAACCGGCAATCAGCACCGCCAGCCAGGCCAATGCTGGCAATCCAGGTCGTCGCGGCGAGTTTCTGGCAGCCGGCTCCGGGCGGGGCGTAAGTGGATACAATGCAATCCTAAATAATTGAATGAGAATGAGAATTATAATTGCTGCAGCATTGTGCCTTGCAATCGGGATCACACGTTCATGCCCATACTTCAAATAAAAGATGTTTCCTACGCGCACGATCGCCAAAAAGTGATCAATGCCATGTCGTTCCAGCTCGAAGCCGGTGCTATCGGGTGCCTGCTAGGCCCTTCCGGATGTGGCAAAACCACGGTGTTGCGCTGTATTGCCGGCTTTGAGCATGTCGACAGCGGTGCGATAGAAATCGAGGGACAACTTGTTAGCAGTGCCAAAATCCACCTGCCTGCAGAGCAGCGGCGCATCGGAATGGTATTCCAAGACTACGCCTTGTTCCCCCACCTTAACGTGGCGGCCAACATTGGTTTTGGATTACGTGCGCTCAGCGACCGGGCTCGCGCGCAACGCGTGGGCACCTTGCTGGAGATGGTGGGCTTGACTGGCGAGGGCAGTAAATTCCCGCATGAGCTCTCCGGTGGCCAGCAACAACGAGTAGCACTTGCCCGTGCGCTGGCACCGCGCCCACGGTTGCTGCTGCTCGACGAACCGTTCTCCAATCTAGATGTGGATTTACGGGAGCGCCTTGCGCTGGAGGTGCGGGCCATCCTGAAAACGGAAGGCACTACCGCAGTGCTGGTGACCCACGACCAATACGAAGCCTTTAGCATCGCCGACGAGATCGGCATCATGAACGATGGTTGTATCCAGCAATGGGATACGCCCTATAACCTTTATCACAGGCCCACCAATCGGTTTGTCGCAGATTTTGTGGGGCAAGGCGTGTTTTTGCCCGGCAAGGTAAAAAGCACCACTGCTATTGAAATCGAGTTGGGCACGCTTCCGAGCGCAATGCTTACCGGCGGCAATGCTGAAAGTACTGCAAAGGAACATGGGTGCAATGTGAGCGTCCTGTTACGTCCGGACGACGTAATCCATGATGACGCCAGCGATTTGAAAGCCGAGGTAATAGCCAAGGCATTTCGCGGAGCGGAATTTTTATACACCCTGCGGCTCGATAGCGGTGCGCGCGTGCTTTCACTGGTGCCCAGCCATCATAACCACGCCATTGGCGAACACATCGGCATTCGCCTGGATGTTGATCATGTTGTGGCATTCATGTCCACATGATCAACACCGGCGTTGTCTGCTGAGATAGCCTTATGCCGGGACGGCTTGTCGAATCAAGTGATCAAACGCACCCAGCGCAGCTTTAGCCCCATCACCAGCTGCGATGATGATTTGCTTGAACGGTACGGTTGTTGCATCGCCCGCAGCAAATACACCCGGCACCGACGTTTGGCCACGGTCATCGATAATGATTTCGCCATGCTTGGATAACTCAACGACGCCTTTCAACCAATCGGTGTTGGGAATTAAGCCGATTTGAATAAAGACGCCTTCCAACGCAACAGTATGCTGTTGCTGGGACGCCCGATCTTCGTATATCAACCCATTGACCGTCTGGTCACCAGTGATTTCAGTCGTGCGCGCATTGGTGATAACGGTGACATTCGGCAAGCTCACGAGCCTGCGCTGCAGCACCGCATCAGCGCGCAACGCGGTATCGAACTCCACCAACGTGACATGCGCCACCAGTCCTGCCAGATCAATTGCCGCTTCCACACCTGAATTACCACCACCGATCACTGCAACTCGTTTGCCCTTGAATAATGGCCCGTCGCAATGCGGGCAATAGGCAACGCCCTTGTTCTTGAACTCTTTTTCACCAGGGACGTTAATATTGCGCCAGCGCGCACCGGTGCTGATCACAACGGATTTACTGCGCAAGGTCGCGCCGCTCTCCAAGTGAATTTCGATCAAATCATTTGCCTCGCCGGCGTTAGGCACCAGCTTACTGGCTCGTTGCAAATTCATGATGTCCACATCGTAACTACGCACATGTTCTTCCAGCGCGAAAGCTAGCTTGGGCCCTTCGGTTTCTTTCTGAGAAATAAAATTTTCTATACCGAGCGTGTCTAACACTTGGCCGCCGAAACGCTCTGAAGCTACTCCGGTGCGAATGCCTTTACGCGCGGCATAAACTGCCGCGGCAGCGCCAGCCGGCCCACCACCAACAATCAACATATCAAACGGCGCCTTTGCATCGATTTTGCGGGCCTCGCGTTCGACACCGCTGGTATCGATTTTTGCCAGGATCTCTTCCAGGCTCATGCGACCCTGGCTAAATTCCGTACCATTGAGGTACACCGTCGGCACCGCCATGATCTGGCGTTCCTTGACTTCATCCTGGAACATTGCACCATCGATCATGGTGTTACGAATGCGTGGATTCTGTACTGCCATCAGGTTAAGTGCTTGCACCACGTCGGGGCAGCTATGGCAAGTCAGGGAAACGTAAATCTCGAACTCAAAATCCCCATCCAGTGCGCGGATTTGCTCTAGAATTTCTGCATCCACTTTGGGCGGGTAGCCGCCAACTTGCAACAATGCCAGCACCAATGAGGTGAATTCGTGACCCATGGGCAACCCGGCAAAGCGGGGGCCATGGTTTTCTCCAGGGCGATTAACAGAAAAGGAGGGCTTGCGATGATAGTCCTGATCCCGGGTTTCAGTCACGGTGACTAGGGCTGAGCTGTCTGCAATATCACGTAAGAGCGATTGCATATCAAGCGAACCCTTGCTGTCGTCTAGGGAAGCAACAATGTCAATAGGCTGCGTTATGCGTTCAAGGTAGCTCTTCAATTGTGCTTTGGCACTGGTATCAAGCATGACAAATCCCATTCTTTTCTAGAACTTCAAAACCAAAGGCGGAAAAAAAGCCCGGGACAGCCTCGCCCGGGCTACTGGTACGAGATAAGTCTAGATCTTGCCGACCAAATCAAAGGATGGTTTCAAGGTTTCAGCACCTTCGCTCCACTTAGCAGGGCAGACCTCTCCTGGATGGGCCGCAATATACTGCGCTGCCTTCACGCGGCGCATCAATTCACCAGCGTCACGGCCAATGCCGTCGGGATGGACTTCAATCGTCTTGATCTTGCCCGCAGGATCAATCACAAATGTGCCACGCAGCGCTAAACCAGCATCATCGCCATCTTCGATCAACACATCAAACGCTCTTGACAACACGTGGCTGGGGTCACCAATCAGTGGGTAAGTTACTTTGCTGATGGCTTCTGATGAGGCATGCCAGGCTTTGTGTGTGAAATGGGTATCGGTTGAAATGCCATAAATTTCGACGCCCATTTTTTTGAATTCATCATAGCGATCAGCAAGGTCGCCCAGCTCGGTTGGGCACACGAAGGTAAAAGCTGCCGGGAAAAAAACGAATACCGACCACTTGCCTTTTAAGTTCTCGTTGCTAATGGTGACAAACTTTCCGTCTTGGAACGCCGATGCCTTAAACGGTATGACTTCAGTATTAATCAACGACATGTGTAATTTCCTTAACAAAAAATAATTGGAGAGACATAGATTAAAGCTCTTGAAAATAAAAATCTAATAGATTTTTTATATAAATCGAATTGGCGCTCGCTATGCAGGCTGAAGTTTTGGCCTTCTATGGTTTCTTGGGTGCAACTGCTGCGGCTGCCACGTCCTTGATTGAGTCAAATCGTTTGCTATAAAAAACATCCAGTCCAGTGACTGTACCGCCTCGTAAAACCAATGACCAGTACTGAGTCAAAGTGTAGGTAAGCTTGAGTACACTGCCTGCGCTAGCCAAACTTTGTTCGTAGCCGATAGTAAGCTTGTCGGAAATCTTCTTTCCAAGATTGACCACTTGGCCGCCACTCAAGCCATATTCGCTAGAACCGATTGCCAGCGCATCCAATCCGAGGGATTTTGCGACGTTCTTGCCGCCGAAGCTATTTAGCACACCAAAGGCTGCACCCTTGACCGCATTCTGTGCTTGCGCAGCACCACCCTCCCCACTACCGCTGCTGCTGCCATGGCCAAACACTAGCCATGACAATTTTTCTTCCTGCGACAGTGGAGGCTCCGATACCAGCGTCACACGCGGACGTTGGGCGTCACCTGTTATCTGCACGCCAGCTGAAACGTCAGGCTGTCGGCGCATCGCCAACAAATTGATGTTTGGATTACGCAGCGGCCCTTGGAAATTAATAATGCCGCGCTCGATCGCCAGCTTGGTACCGAACGCCTCATACGTCCCCTCGACTACACGAATGGTGCCAAACGCCTGAGGGGGTGTACGTGGAGCACTTCGTACGGTCAGTGCACCGGCAAGGCGCAGGTCGGCACCGGAGCCTTTGAAGTAGAACCGGTTTCCGAGATCAAGCTCGACATTGACATCCGGTGTGTACGATGCAGTGGGTTTGGCCGCCGGGCCGTCGGGAGTTTGCTGAACTACAGGTGGCACCTTGCCGCCACGAATAACCACCACATCGCTATCTAGGACTGGTGCACTTTTCTCCGGCAGGCTAAAGGTGGCACGGTCAACAGTGAATTTCCCCGTGACCAACAAGCGGGCATCCACATTGGCGGCCTTGACCTGGCCTGATACCGTAAGCTGCCCGGAAGGACTGGCCAGCAGTTGCAAGCGATCTGCGATGACGGTGGCAGCCAAACCAGGATTGGCCTGATCCAGGGCAATGCGGCCGGTAGCCGTCAATGTGCCGTCACCGCCGCGAAATCGCATCTGTCGCAACACCAACACGTTATTGTCCACGTCGATGCGTGCAATGCCATCTTTTAAACGCACGCCCTGGTCATACAACGTCAATGCTATGGCATCGCCGAAAATAGTGCCCGAAAGCCTTGGGGCCGCCAGCACGCCATTGACGGCAAGATTTGCACCAGCACTGCCCTCTATGGCGATGCCAGGCCCGGCAAACACACCCAACGATTGCAACTGGGGCAAACTTGCATTGACTCGCCCGGCAAGCGGCGACTGCGGCGTAATTGTCAAGGCGCCATCGACACGTTGCAATCCCAGCTTGCCTTGCGCGCCGATGGTGCCGATGCGTGTACCGGCAATGCGTGAATCAATTTTTAAATCCGACCCCTGAAAATCACCACGCAACGACAAAGCACTCAAGCCCAGCGCAGTATCACCCGTGCGTACATCGCCCCGGCGGCGTGTCAGCTTCACCACTCCGGTTGCGGTAGTACCCAGTGCAACATTCCAATCGCCATCGATCACCAGATCGGTTGCAACCGGCGGCTTTTCACCGGTGAACTGTTCGCGCAATGCGAGTATCTCCCCTACATCGACACCACTGATGTTGCCCTCCGAACCAATCAGGCCAGGACCATAGCGAAAGCTTTTTAAATCAATCGTGGCTTTCGCAACCGACAGGCGCGTGTTCCCAAGTTCTACCATGCCAGGCGCGACCTTTACTGCCAGTGGCCGCGCCATGCGAATGCGCGGCACACCGTCGTTTTCCAGTGTCTGCAACACACCTTCCCAACGCATTCCCGTCTGTTGCTCGAACAACTTACCCTGGGCTGCAACCCTCAACTCAACCGGCTTGCCGCGCAGCTTTCCAACGGATTTGATTTGCAAGCGATGGTTGGCATACGTGCCATCGACAGTACCAAGCAGTGAGGCAAGAACAATATCGCCCGACCGAACACCTTTGGCATCAAGTTTGACTGCCACACGCGCCTCCGGAGTCTGGCCAGGCACGCCCTGGGTTTGCACCCGGCCAGACAACGCACTAACCTGGTGCGGGCCAAAGCGCAAGCGTTGCGCACCGACCGTTGCATCCACTATTGGCCGCTCCAGTGTTCCACCCACTGTACCTTTCGCGGTCGCCAAACCTTCCAGGCCGAACCCGAGGCGCCCCAGAGCAGGTGCATTTAAATCCACCACCAGGCGATCTGCCGGGGCACCAAAACTACCCCGCAACTGCAGGGTGTTTCCAGCAACTGCCAGTTGTACATCGCTGGGCAAGATTCTCTTGCCGGCAACGCTGAGATTGCCGCCGCCGGTCATCGGCAGGTTGTCGTACATACTATTGACAATCTTGAACCCTACCTCGGCCGTCAATTCAGGTTTCATCAAGCCGCGTGCCTCGAATGTTGTATTGATACGCGCGGCGAACTTCGGCTTGGGCAGTGTCGACATAAATAATGCAGGATTAAAGTTGTTCAACTTCCCTGCCACTTTATAAGCGGCCTGCTCATCTCGCGCCAAGGTCGCATTGATCGACAATTCCGCAACACCAGCGCGCAGTTGTGCCGACTGCAATGTCATCTGTTTTGGCTCGATCTGGGCTTGTGCCTTCACCGACATCGTCGCATCTGCCAAGTCAATCGTCACATTTTGCGTAGTACCTGCCTGGCGCGCCGTCACCGGCCCCGCCAACGCAGTGGGTTGCATGGCCGAGTGCAGTGCCTGCAGGTTCAAGCGTTTTACAACAAGCGTGAGATTCCCGGTTTCGCCCTGCAATGCGGCCGTTCCTTCTACCAATGCAGCACCAGGCAATACCATCTTGATTCCTGAAAGCTCCTGTCGGGTTGCATTCAGTCTAACGTTGGCTGCCAGAGATATAAGTGGCAACAATGCCTTGTCAATGGCACCTGGTATGGCATTAACGATGAAGACCGGGCCGGCAACGGTGATTTGTGAAAGGTCTGCCACAGCACTGCCGGTGGGTATTAATTTGGCTTGAATATCGAGATCAGCACGAGGCCACTCAGGATTGAACACTTGCGGGTTCAAGTGCTTGACCACGATCGCTGCATCACGCAACGGCACAGCACCAAACGGCATGGCGTTGACGATGGCAGAGCCGTTTAGCTTGTCGTCGTTTCCATCAAGATGAATGCCCAGCAATGCCAGGGAGCCAGACAGCTGAGCTGAAACTTGATAGCTGTTGTCTTTGCGGGTGCCGTTGATCCGGGCAGTGCCACCCACGGCAAATGGTTGGTCGCCATTCAGACGCAACGCGGCTGATGCCGTGCCAAATGGCGTTACGGCATTGGCAAGCGTTACCGCATGTTGCGTACCGTCAGAGCGTGCCTGCAGTCGGATATTGCTGACCTGGGTTGTAGACGTGCCTTGATGAATGCGCAATTGCTTGACCGTGGCCGATTGCAGGTTAAAAGCCAGGGGTAATTTCAACGCAGCCGGCATCACCCGCGGAGTCGGTGGCGTGGGAAGCAATGTGACGTCGACGGTATCCGCACGTAAATAAGCGATATCGAACAACAAAGGCGCACGATAAACATTCCACGCAGTCTGCACCTTGTCGATCTTGATGATCTGGCCGTTGCTACGATATTCGACGTTACGTAACGACAAGCCATCGCGCAGGGTACCGCTTGTAATTTCTCCAGCCAACTGCCCTGGAAAAATCTGTTTCGCAGTGTTCCATACTAGACGAGATCCAGATTCGGTCTGGATGCCAAAGGTAGCGGCTGCGCCGATGGCTACTACGGTTGCAACCAGGGCGGCCGTACCCCATTGCAGCCAACGTTTTGGCGGTTTGCTTGATTTGTTGTGCGATTTACTGCCAGACTGATTACTCGTTGGCTGTGGTCTGATGATATTGGCCATTAAAATGCGACGCCCAGCGATAGATGAGGTCGTAGTTTTTTATCCTGAATGCCATACGCCAGATCGGCATTGATTCGACCAACAGGAGTGCGATAGCGTACACCCGTGCCGATCGCATGAAACAAGGACTTATCGCCCCAGCTATCGGCCGCGGTGCCCGCATCGTAAAACACAGCGCCGCCCCACTGCTCCGTTAACCAATGCTGGTACTCGGCACTGCCGGTAGCGATATAGCGGGTCGGATAGACAATGCCATTACGTTCGTTACCGATCGATTGGTAACCATAGCCACGCACAGAGTCGGTACCGCCAGCCCGGAATAACAACGATGCTGGAATCGATGCATTGCCGGTTTTCGATAGTACTGCCCCGCCTTCTAATCGCAGTTTTACCAAGTCGCGGCGACCGATCGGCAAATACTTGATGCCCCGACCATAAAGCCGAAAAAAAGTCTGATCAGTCAAGAGCCCCTTGACTGCAACACCGGCCTGCCCTGAGATAATATAGCCACGCCGTGGAAAAACAAGGTTATCGACTCGCCTAGCGGTACGATCAACGCCGGCAACCAGCGCCTGGTGCGAACCGGGTTGCACCACTGTATCAACCGGCAGGCTCGATCCATCGATCTGGCTCAACTGGTCTTTATAGTATTCAAGGCTATAGGCAAAATCGTTACGCTCGGTTTCCCTAGACCGTCGCATACCCAGACGTCGACTACGCAAATCAACACCGGAAAGTGTCGTCCGGTCAGTCGACACATGGGCGCTGTCGACAAACCCGGAAGTGTCCGGCGGCTTTGACAAAGAAACCGTGCCATATTGACGGCGCTGCTCCAGTCGCAGCTGGGTATCCAGTACGTATGCCCTGCCAAAGATATCGGTATGGGAATACAAACCTTCTACATGTGCCCCGGTGTCAGTCGTATAGCCGGCACCACCGCGCACGCGCTGCGTCGGAAATTCAGTGACCTCGACATTCACCGGTGCCAGCACAGCGTTTTCAGGATTGCGATCGATGTCGATCACGACATTGCTGTAATACGGTGTGCGCAACACTTGCCGCTGGAACTCCAACAACCGGTCACTATCAAACTCTTCCCCAGGCTTAAGTGGGTTAAGGTTACGTACAATACTTTCGGGATAGCGACGTCCTCCGGTAATTTTTACGTCTCCCAACGTAAACAATGGCCCACTCTCGAACGCGGCACTTAAATCCGCTTCTTGCTTGTCTGCATCGACCCGAGCTTCGGAGTCAGCCAAGCGTGCCGCAGGGTAACGGCGTTGCGTAAGAATATTCAAGCCGCTCTGCTTCGCCTCGGCCCAGTCTTCTTGGCGAAACGGCGCACCTTCCACCAATGGCCACTCCCGGCGCAATCGTTCGACCTGGCGCGGAGAATTTGCCGTTGCAAAGCCTCGCACATCAATTTTTACTGACGATATTGTTGTGCGCGCGCCTGGATCAACATCGACGAATACAACTGTGGTCTCATCATTTTTCTCAACCTTGATGCGCGTTTTTGGTGAAAAATAGCCTTCGGTCGCCATCAGACGGGAAACTTGCTCTGGGGCAGTGGTGATCATGAAATCGAGTTGCTCGGCGCTTAAATCATCGCGTTTTTGGTAACGCGCCAAGTCGAGAAAATCTATGAGCAGTGATTTGACCGGCTTTGGTGCCTCGATTACGGCTCTGTAAGCCGCTTGCGCCGGCGCCATAAGAAGCACCATGCAGGCGACCGCCATGAACAAGCTGTAGCAAGACAAAAGCGCGGAACGGCGTGGCCGGATAGCAATCAACGTAATCCTCGATGGGGCTGGGCGAACAATGATTCGCCCTGAACATTTAAAAAAACGCGCAACGATAACATCGTCGAGATTTTGCGTACTGCGTGAAAGGCCACTTAGTACCAGCAATTCCAGTGCCAACATCCCGCTTAGGCAAGGCTTTGATTTTGTCGTTATGATAAAGCGCGACGTGCTGTAGAAATTACAACATGTCGATTTTTATGACACAACAATTTTAAATATAACGTTATTGCTCTCGTTATTGCTTAATTAACCAGGAGGCACAATGCAGGTAATCAAGAAGGCATCGGCAGTATGGACAGGCGGCATCAAGGATGGCGGCGGCACCATTTCCACTGAAACTGGCGTGCTCAAAGAAGCACCCTATGGTTTCAAGGCGCGCTTCGAAGGCGGCCCCGGCACCAACCCGGAAGAGCTGATCGGTGCAGCGCATGCCGGCTGCTTCTCCATGGCATTTTCATTGATGCTGACCGAAGCCGGCATGAAGCCTGACCGGATTGAGACACATGCAGCGGTCACGTTAGAAAAAATAGGCGATGGCTTTACCGTAACATCGAGCCACCTCGATGTGGTCGCGCGTATTCCTGGAATTGATCAATCGACTTTTGACGAATTAGCAAACAAAGCTAAAGCTGGTTGCCCAATTTCCAAGTTGTTAAATGCAAACATCACCATGGCTGCACGGCTCGAGTCTGCCTAACTTATTTACCGTTTCATTGCTGGTCAAACGGGTTTTTAACTGTTTCGGCCGGCAAGTTTGTTAGCTTGACCGGCAAATGTTTTTCTGACTCCAACGCCATTACCACCTGCGCCAGAAAATCCCTCATTTGGCGCGCCAGATCCAACCCCTGCTGGTCTTTTGTCAGGGCTAGCGAGCCATAGATTGTGACGCGATCTAGTCGATTTTCAATGGTCATTTCGGCTATACAAATAGCATCCGTCTCATTAGAAAACGGTGCCAAAAATTGTGCAGGTGGCATCGGCAATTTAATCCGGCAAGAATTCAGTTTCTGTTGGCTTCTCCCGGCCACGACCGTTATATGGCGTCGGCACAGGCAAGGACATTTTTACCGATTTTACCCCCTGCGTTAGCGAAGGAAATATATTAATACCGCTACGCACTTCCAGTTCTGCGATTGACAACGTTTGATAGGACATACCCGGCGCATTACGTGCCACATAGGCACCCGCTGAATTTCGGCCCGGGCTATAAATTGCTTTAAACACCGCTGTGGGCACCAATACTCGACCGTTAAGGCGTTGGAGCGCCTCTCCCTCAAACAACGGCCCCGTTACCACATACAAATCTCCTTCCCTCATCACTGTATTCCTGGTGACGTCTTCAATGCCCTGCCACAATATCTGATTGTTTTTTGGATGTTGGGGAATGATGTTGGCCAAGGAAAAAGAGTCATACTGGGCGCTGGCGCTCGGCATATCGCCGGAAGGGCTCATATGGCCCCTATCAAAACCAGAGCGTACATAATCTTCCAACTCCGCGCGCTCATCGACCGGCAAACGCTGTTCAGCATGAAAAGTATTTTTCCGTTGCAATTCCCGAGCAGCCGTGATGCGTTTAGCAGATAGGTGTTCGGCGCTCCATACTGGGGTGCGAGATATGCCGCTGTATAAAACCGCATATGCTTCAAAGTTAAGTTGTCGATTTTTTCGGGCAAGATTTTGGTTGACGACGATCGGCGCGACACCACCGGCAAAATGGCCGCCATATGTTGTTGCACGGGGTGGCTCGCCGGCAAAAAGCGTCAAGACAGAGGCGAATAATGCATTGAAAAATGAAGACATTGATAAAGCGCTTGTGCGTAAAGGGAAACAACGGTTAACAACAAACTGTTAAATTTTTCGAGCATTCTAAACGACAGAATCGAGCGCCTTAAAGCTTGTGTGCATCACCGTACAGAAAAAACAGATAGTTTGGCTTAATCTGTCCGTGGGAAAGCTTTACGAAAGCGGTAAGATTTTTAATCTATCGAAAGGATCATCACCATGAACGAGAATCAAGTCAAAGGCGTGGCTAAAGACATCGCCGGCAAAACTCAGGAAACATTTGGTCAGGCAATCGGCAGCAAAGACCAAGAGGCGAAAGGCTTGGCAAAGCAGATTGAAGGAAAGACTGAGAAGACCGTAGGCGATGCGAAAGAAGTCGTTAAAGACGCTGCAGACCGTCTGTAACACTTCCATTTATTTGATAAGAAGGGCCGGCGCTCGTGCGCCAGGCCCTTTTTTTATGGCCTTTACTGTCAAGGATAATGCGAGTGTTATGTCCTTCCTCATTTCAGCGATTGCATCTCCCACTTATGCCAATCAATCGTTCGCCAGTTGCCAGTTGCCAAAAACATGCTCAAAGTTGTTTCACTCGAAGGCGTCCACCCCTCCGCTGTCGAGGCGCTTCGAAGCGATGGCTATACGAAGATCGTAGCCGAATCAAAGGCATTGATCGGTGAAGCCTTGATGGCAGCACTCAAGGGTGCGCATTTCATCGGTATCCGTTCCCGAACCGTGCTTACCGAAGAAGTGCTGCAGCATGCTTCCAAGCTCGCCGCGGTCGGCTGTTTTTGTATTGGCACCAATCAGGTTGAACTGCGTGCTGCTTTAAAGCTAGGTGTGCCAGTGTTTAACGCACCGTTTTTCAACACGCGCAGCGTGGCCGAACTGGTTCTGGCGCAAATCATTATGTTGATGCGCGGTATTCCAGAAAAAAATGCGGTATTGCATCGAGGTGGCTGGGTTAAAAGTGCTGCAAGCTCTTATAAAGTGCGTGGCAAAACTCTTGGAATCGTTGGTTATGGTCACATTGGCACCCAGATCGGCGTATTGGCCGAACAACTTGGTATGCGGGTTATTTCGGGACATCGAAGCGCGTCTACCACTTTGTGTCGCTAGGCGTGATTCCCGAAATTTCTGCCGACAAATACATGCTGTGGGTAAGGTTTGCCACCCAAGGTAGTGATATGAAATCAAAACCTGTCGAAGGCGATGTGCCTTTCGAGCTAACATTCTGTAATTTCTAGACAGCTATGGTTGCCATTGTTGATTGCCCGACCTGCGGCAAAAAAGTGGAATGAGTCGAAACAAATAAATACCGACCCTTTTGTAGCGTGCGCTGTAAGCAAATTGACTTGGGCGCATGGGCAGAGGAAAAATATGCTATTCCGGTCGTCAAATCACCGCAGTCAATGAATGACGACGATGATCTGATTAATTAAATAACGTTATTAGAGAACGTTGATGCCAGTCCAAACAAAAACAAAGAGAAACCTGTAGGGTGAGATTTTTAAAACAAATAAATGTTGACCTTTAAAAGTTCGCAATTCAATGCATTTAATCGCAAGATCAGTTTTTTGCGAGAGGTAAGGTAGTAATCTGACTTCAGCAGCAAAAAATAATCATTATTAAAACACCAGATAGCGGCGTGATCGTACCAAGCGACAAACCGTCGATAATTTAACTAATCTTTTAAGGAATAATCATGGCTATAGGCGGCGTATCACCAACACCTGCAACTGCACCAATCAGCGCTTCGACAGAAGCGCCAGCGGCTAAGGCATCAGAAATGACTGGACCGATGGAAATTGCTCTAGCAAATGTGATGAAAGGTATTAAAGATGTGGTAAATGCTGCAAAGCCGTCCGATAGTTCAGCAGCGAAAGCAAGATTGGCAGATAAAGTAAATGCCGAAATAACAAAAAGTCCTGCTCAACAAGCTGCAGATAACGCAAAACCGCAAAGTGCCGCCACCGAAGCTGTTGGCAAGGCATCAACAATTGATTAACACATTAAAGTGCCGCCTAAGAGGCGATTGCCAACACAATTGATGTCTTGATGCCGTTGGAATCAGTCGTGTACTTTAACGGCGGTATCTGCCAAAAACTCAGCAAAGCACTTGCCGTTTTTGCGCAAATACCGCCTTAAACCTGGATCTTTAATTTTATCGGTAGCGAATTTCATCCAGCGACTCCAACAGCGGTATCGTGGCTGGCAGCAGCGGCGTGACAGACACCGCACCCTGCCAAGCAAACGCCTGCCCCTCTAACCCCTGCGGCTGGCCTTGCCACTGTCGGCAGCAATAAAAATGCAACCGCACATGCGCCCCCTGTGTCAGGATAGTTGGTAAGTTGCCGAATCGGCATCTTTACCACTGCTGGGGGCTGGAACGCCACGATGTCACGCATACCGACTGCACGCAAAGAAGCTATTCTGAACAAGATGCTTGCCCCTCATCCTCCCACGGTGAGTTCACTGTCCAAACAGGAAGGCAT
>Ga0326733_1000045_pt1 | contig 51585 bp, 40 predicted proteins | sample 14_GP2_308_FD_207946 | JGI IMG/M metagenome (GOLD analysis project Ga0326733, IMG submission 207946) | Glacier ice microbial communities from Ngari, Tibet, China - 14_GP2_30.8 | ecosystem: Environmental > Aquatic > Freshwater > Ice > Glacier | place: China: Ngari, Tibet | collected 2018-07-17
GGGCTGGCGTGGTCGATGACGATGACGATGACGATGACTGCCGGTAGTCGCCCACATCGTGCACATCCATGCCCAGCCAATGACCGGTGCGATGCATGTAAAACTGCTTGTAGTGGCCATTTGCGATTGCATCTTCGAGCGAGCCGACTTTGTCGGCGTCGAGCAGGCCGGTATCGAGCATGCCTTGCACCAGCACCCTTACTGCCGCATCGTGTCCATCCGTAAAAGCCGCTTGCGGCCGGGCTGCAGCGATTGCCGCCTGCTGCGCGGCCAGCACGATGTCGTACAGCACTTTCTGCGGCCCGGAAAACTTACCGTTTGCCGGATAGGTGCGGGTAATGTCGGAAGCATAGCCGGCGTATTCGCAACCAGCGTCGACCAGCACCAGGTCGCCATCCTGCAACACCGAAGCGCCGGCGCGATAGTGCAGCACGCAAGCGTTCGCTCCAGTGGCGACAATCGAGGTGTACGCCGGAAACTCCGCGCCCGCATGACGAAATTCATGCAGCAGTTCGGCCTCGATCTGGTATTCGGTCTTGCCCGGGCTGGACATGCGCATCGCTCGCGCATGCGCAGCACCCGAGATAGCCGCAGCATGGCGCATGATGGACAGTTCGCCGGCATCCTTGATCAGCCGCATTTCATCGAGCAACGGCACGATGTCGTGTAGGGTCGAAGGCGCATTCACGCCGACCCTGGCCTGACCGCGTACGCTGGCCAGCCAGCCACGGACCTGGGCATCGAATGTCGCATTGCGGGCGATTGCAAAAAACATGGCAGGCGCGTCGGCCATGAGTTTCGGCAGTTCGACATCCAGCGTCGTGATGTCGAAGGCGGCATCCATGCCGAATGCCCCTCGTGCAGCCTGTGGTCCGTATCGGAAGCCATCCCATATCTCGCGCTCGGGATTCTTTTCCCGGCAAAACAGCAGCGAGCGACAGCGGTCTGCCTCGGCACTGGCGACCAGTACCAGCATCGCTTTCGGCTCCATGAAACCCGTCAGGTAATAAAAGTAGCTGTCGTGCCGGTAGGGGTAATCGGCATCGCCGTTGCGAATCACCTCCGGCGCTGTGGGAATGACGGCAATGCCACCGCCGGCTTGCTGCATTTTCGCCATCAGCTGCGCACGACGACGGGCGTGGTCGACGATCATGCAAGGCTCCCCAGGGCAAGCCCGGCCAGCGGCGCGTTGAGTTCCTCGAGCTCGGGCACGGTACCGACATTGATCCAGGCACCTTCGTACACTTCCCCGCCAACCAGGCCACGCTGAATATGATCGCGCAGTATCGGCGCCAGTTTTGCGTGGGTACCCGGCACGATCGATGCAAACATTTCCGGTCGATATACACCGATGTTGCCGAAGGTATGAAGCGGGCTACCGGGGCTGGCCTGATTAACGACCGTGAAGCTGTTGAGGGCAAAATCACCTTGCAGATGGTACTCGGGATTTTTTACCAGGTAGAGCCAGGCGACGTCACGCATCCCGGGTGCATAGGCGTTGCCGCGATGATCGGTTTCGGCCAGCACATCCTTGACTTGTTCATAATCGAAATGCGGGCAGTAGATATCGCCCGATATGGTCACGAACGGCGCGTCACCCAGCAACGGTAATGCCTTGGCAATGCCGCCCGCAGTTTCCAGTGCTGTACCTTCCGCAGAATACTGGATTCGTGCCCCGAACTGCGACCCGTCTCCCAAAGCTTCTTCGATCATGTGCCCGAGATGAGCATGATTGATGACGATTTCAGTGATGCCAGCCCGGACCAGGCTGAGAATCTGCCAGACGATCAATGGCCGGCCACGCACTTTCAGCAGCGGCTTCGGGCAGGAATCGGTAAGCGGACGCATGCGCTCGCCGCGCCCGGCGGCAAGTATCATCGCTTTCATATCATCGCTTTCATATCATCGCTTTCAAAACGTGTACCCCACTTGCGGCGCACAGTCCTCCAGTACATCGAGCAAGCGCACCAGCGGTTGCAACGCTTTGTAGCGCCCCGCCGCCTTGCGGATGTAGCGCATGACCAGCGGCAGGTCCTTCAGATAGGCATCCTTGCCGTCGCGGTAGTACAACCGTGAGAAAACGCCCAGTACCTTCAGGTGCCGCTGTACGCCCATGAATTCGAAATCGCGGTAGAAGGTATCGATATCCGGCGCCACCGGCAGGCCGCCCTTGCGGGCACGTTCCCAGTAACGGATCGCCCAGTCCAGCACTAGTTCTTCATCCCATTCAACATAGGCGTCGCGCAGCATCGATACCAGGTCATAGGTAATCGGCCCGTACAGCGCATCCTGAAAATCGAGGATGCCGGGGTTGGCCGCACTGCCCGGATCGGCAGGATCGAGCACCATCAGATTGCGGGAGTGATAATCCCGGTGTACAAAAACCTGAGCCTGCGCCAGATTGTTCGCCAGCAGGGCGTCGAACACTTTTTGCAGGACCTCGCCCTGACTTGGATTCAACGTCGTCCCCAGATGCTTGCCGACATACCATTCGGGGAACAGCATCAGCTCCCGGAGCAGCGTGGCGCGGTTATATTCCGGCAGTATGTCGGGCCGACTGTGTGACTGGATGGTGATCAAGGCGTCGATTGCACTTAGGTACAGCCCTGGCGCCGTCTCGGCATCGAGATGCTGCAGGTAGGTCGTGTTGCCAAGGTCCGATAGCAGCAGGAAGCCTTGCTCGATATCCTGTGCGACCACTTTCGGTACGCATACGCCCGTATCGCCAAAAAGGTTGGCGATACGAATGAATGGCGCTACGTTTTCCTGCGGCGGCGGCGCGTCCATGACGATCAGGCTGGCATCGCCTGAAACATCGATCCGGAAATAGCGCCGGAAGCTGGCATCGGCGGAGGCGGGTCGCAAACTGTCGGGCAGCAGCGGTATCGTGGAAAGGCTGGCGAGCCAGCATTGAAGCGCTTCCAATCGGGGATCGGACGAGATTTGCAAGGACATGAAGCGACCTGATAAAGCGGTTAAGAAAACCAGTTCCCCTATAATAAGGGATTCGTCTCGAAAAATCGCCTGCCAAGGCGCGCTTGCCGGCTAATTTCATGTCGAACACCGTGCATGAGCCGTCGGCTTTCCGCATTTACTCTACACATTTATTTGAATGTCATGGCCTCATGATCTGGTCTACTGCGTTTCCCAAGCCGCATTCTAGAATGTGCATCATTCGTCCTTTGAACGCTCGGGCGCTCGCTCGCGCCGCCACGCATGGCATGGTAGTGGCTGCCGGCCTCGCCGGCATGTCGGCCGCGTCCGCCCAAGCGCCAGTGAAAGCCCCCAGGGTCGAAGACCCGAACGCGCCAGCCAATCTGGAAGCGCAACAAATGAGCGGGCGCCCGGATCGCGAAATCATCATGGAGCGCGACGTCGAGATTTCACGCGGCGCGACCGTGCTGCAGGCTGATCGCGCCACCTACAACGTGGTGGAAGACGAGGTCGAGGCCAGTGGCAACATCCGAATGAAACGCTTCGGCGACCGTTACACCGGCGACGATCTGCGCATGAAAATGGATTCCGGCCAGGGTTACATTTCGAAGCCCACCTATTTTCTCGAACTGAATCGCGCGCAGGGCAATGCGGCCCGCATCGACTTCGAATCGCAGGACGATGCGTTGGTGACCGAGGGTACCTACAGCACTTGCGAAGGGCCCAACCCGGACTGGTATCTGAAAGCAGATACCCTGGACCTGGACGTGAGCCGCGATATTGGCACAGCCCGCAAGACCATCGTATATTTCAAGGGTGTGCCCATCCTGGGCGCCCCGGTAATGACCTTTCCGTTGTCGTCGGCGCGCAAGAGCGGCTGGTTGCCGCCTACGATCGGCACGTCCAGCACCGGCGGCTTCGAAGTTGTGACGCCGTATTATTTCAACATTGCACCGAACCGCGATCTGACGCTGCATCCCAAACTTATCACCAAGCGTGGCCTGCAGCTCGGCGCCGATGCCCGCTACATCGGCCAGACCTATCGCGGCGAGACGCGCCTTGAAGGCTTGGCTAACGACCGGCAGACCGGCAACACCCGATACGCCTATGCGTCCACGCATTCTCAGTCACTGACGCCGGCGCTGTCCTATTCATGGGACCTCAACGGTGCCTCCGACGACAATTATCCGCGTGACTTTTCGCGCACCATCACTACCAGCGCCCAGCGTCTGCTGTTGCGAAACCTCGGCATGAACTATGCGGGTTCGTTCTGGAATGCCGCTGTGCGCGCCTCGAAATATCAGGTTTTGCAAGACCTGGCCGCACCCATCGCACGGCCCTACGATCGGCTGCCGCAATTGACCTTTACTGCAGCGCGCCAGGACATCAGGGGCTTCGACATGAGCGTCGATGCCGAGGCGACACGGTTCTATCATCCGGATCTGCAACGCGGCGAGAGGGCGGTAGTTAATCCACGGCTGAGTTACCCAATCGTCGCGCCGGGCTATTTCTTTACACCGAAAATATCCTTGCATGCAACGCGCTACCGCCTCACCGGGCAAAATATCGGTATCGCCAATCCGCTCGGAGGCCCCGGCAGCACGATCGGCTCCACCGAGGGGAATGGCAACCTCGCACGCACGCTGCCCACCTTCTCGCTCGATAGTGGGTTGATATTCGAGCGGGACAGCAAGCTGTTGGGCAATGCCATGACCCAAACCCTGGAGCCGCGCCTGTTCTACGTTCGTACGCCGTATCGCGATCAGAGCCGCTTTCCCAATTTCGATACTGCCGAAGCTGATTTGAGCTTCGCCCAACTATTTGCTGAAAATCGTTTTGTCGGCAACGACCGGATCAGCGACGCCAATCAAATCACTGCAGCAATCACTTCGCGTTATCTCGAAACCTCCGGCGCCGAACGACTTCGGGTTTCATTGGGTCAACGTTTTTACCTTTCAGCACCGAGGGTGACGATCAATCCGGTGGTCGATCCTAGCCGCTCGGATCTACTGGCGTCGATTTCAGCCAGGCTGACCCAAGCACTAGCTATCGACGCCAACCTGCAATACAGCGAAAGCACCGGCCAGGTTGTCCGAGCTAACTACGGCACAAGCTGGAAACCGGCGCCGAAAAAAGTGTTGAATCTGCAGTACCGTCGCGACGCACCCAACAAGCTGGAACAGGCGGAGTTTTCTACCCAGTGGCCGTTTGCGCAACGCTGGTATGGCGTGGCACGGGTAAATTATTCCCTGCCCGACCGCAAGATCGCCGAAGGACTGGCAGGCCTGGAATACAAGGCCGACTGTTGGGTGGCGAGGGTTGTTGCCCAGCGCACGCCGACGGCCACCAACCAGAGCGCATCGTCGCTTTTCTTCCAGCTCGAACTGAACGGCTTGGCCCGCCTGGGTTCCAATCCGATCGATGCACTGAAAACCGGTATTCCCGGTTACCAGATTGTCAATCAGCCGGACAGCCTGTAGCAATGGCTGCTGTTTTTTTGGATTGTTTGCCATGAACCTAATTTTCAATATGCGTGCCCACACCCCCTCGATGCAGAAACAAGCGTTGTCCACGATACTGATCTGCATGGCAGGTTTTACGACGTTGCCGGCTTCTGCGCAGTTCAAGGGCGGCGCCAGGCCGCCTGGGCTGAATGCACCAGCTTCGGTGCCGTTCTCGACGCCAGCGCCGGCGCAGACTGCGCCTGCCGCTTCGCCTTCGGCGTCTTCGACCCAGAGCCGGAGTGTCGATGCCATCGTTGCCGTCGTCAACAATGAAGTCATCACGCGTATCGATCTGGCGCAGCGGGCGAAAATCGTCGAGCGCCGTATCGCAGCGCAAAACGTTGCCATGCCACCGCGCGAACAGCTGGAAAAGCAATTACTCGAACGGATGATTTCCGATCGGGCGCAGCTGCAACTGGCCAATGATCTCGGCATCCGTATCGACGATACCCTGCTCGACCGGGCCGTGGCAAAAATTGCTGAGCAAAACAAGTTGCCGGTCGCTCAATTTCGTACCGAGATAGAACGTGACGGCACGCCGTTCCCCGTGTTTCGCGAAGACATTCGCCAGGAAATTACCCTCCAGCGGCTGCGGGAACGCGAGGTCGACGCAAAGATTCAGATTACCGAATCCGAAGTCGACGCCTATCTGAGCAGCCCGACCGGCGCCAAGGCTCTGCAGGAGGTCAACCTGGCGCAGATCGTGGTGCGCATCCCGGAAAACGCATCTGCGGAGCAGATCACAGAACGGCGAGCACGTGCCGAGGAAGTAATGCGGCAGTTACGAACCGGTGCTGATTTTGCCAAGACGGCAGTGAGTTTTTCCGATGCTAGCGACGCCCTGGAAGGTGGCGATCTGGGCTGGCGCAATGCCGACCGTTTGCCCCAGCTATTCGTCGAAGCGACTGCCGAGCTGAAGCAGGGTGAGCTTTCCAAGGTGGTCAAGAGCGCCAACGGGTTTCATATTCTGAAAGTGGTAGGGCGGCGCGCCGTAGCGCCCGGGCAGGCCAATGGCGCGGCCGTGACGGTGCAACAGACCCGCGCGCGTCATATTCTGGTCAAGGTCAATCAGGTCGTCTCGGTTGCTGATGCCCGACGCAAGCTATTGGACGTGAAGGAACGCCTGGACAACAAGGCGTCTAAATTCGAAGACCTGGCAAAGCTGTACTCCAACGATCTCTCCGCTTCCAAAGGCGGTGACTTGGGCTGGGTGTATCCGGGCGACACGGTGCCGGAGTTTGAAAAAGCGATGGATGCCTTGAAGCCCGGTGAGGTCAGTGCGCCGGTCGAATCGCCGTTTGGCGTGCATTTGATCGAAGTCCTGGAGCGCAAGTCGGACGACGTCTCCAAAGAACGGCAGCGTCTGGTTGCCCGTCAGGCTGTTCGTGAGCGCAAGCTCGATGAGGCAACCCAGGAGTGGGCGCGGCAGGTGCGCGACCGGGCCTATGTCGAAATTCGTGCCGATGACAGATCCTGAAGCATCCGGGTCACGGCGCGTGATGGCGCTGAGTTGCGGTGAGCCTGCCGGCATCGGCCCGGAAATCGCTATCCGCACAGCCTGGCAACTGCGTTCTGAGGTCAACTGTGTGCTGATCGGCGATGCCGCTTTTCTGGCGATGACCGCTGCAGCGATCGACCCTGCGATCCGGCTCGTGGCAGTGTCGATCGAAGCGGTGCGCAATGACGGTTTGCCAGTATTCGACGATGCCCGGGTGGTCGTGGTGGATTGCCCGATGCGCGTGCATGTGGTGCCGGGTAAGCTCGACGCCGGCAATGCCGGCTATGTGTTGAGCTGCCTGGATATCGCCATCGAATCGGCAGTACAGGGATGGAGCGATGCGATCGTCACCGCACCGCTGCAAAAGAGCATCATCAACGATGCCGGCATCGCTTTTACCGGGCATACCGAATACCTGGCCGACAAGACCGGCACGCCGCGCGTGGTAATGATGCTGGCTGCCGGCACCTTGCGCGTCGCCCTGGCAACTACGCATCTGCCGCTGAAAGACGTTGCCGCTGCCCTGACCTGTGAACGGCTCACCGAAATTCTGTGCATCATCGACCACGATTTGCGGGTGAAATTCGGCATTGCAAAACCACGTATTCTGGTTGCCGGACTCAATCCCCATGCCGGAGAAAACGGTTATCTAGGCCGCGAGGAAATCGACGTGATCACCCCGGTCATCGAAACACAGCAGCGCCTTGGAATGGACGTACGTGGCCCGTTTCCAGCAGATACGCTGTTTCAGCCAAAATACTTGCGCGACGCCGATTGCGTATTGGCGATGTATCACGATCAGGGCTTGCCGGTGTTGAAGTTCGCCAGCTTCGGCCGCGGCGTCAACATCACGCTGGGGCTGCCGATCATCCGCACCTCGGTCGACCACGGCACAGCGCTCGATCTTGCCGCTGCCGGCCTGGGCAATGCCGACCATGGCAGCATGGTGGAGGCGGTCAGGCTGGCGGATCACATGGCTCAGGCGGCCAAGGCGGCCCGAGCCGGACAGCCAGCCCCGGCCTCAATGCCATCTTCGGCCCCGGCATCGGCTCCGGCGCGATGAAGCACATCGCTAGAAAACGCTTCGGGCAGAATTTCCTGACTGACCACACGGTCCTGCACGACATCATGCAGGTCGTGATGCCGCAGGCAGAAGATGCCATGGTCGAGATCGGCCCCGGCCTGGGCGCGATGACGCGCCTGCTGCTGGAATCGGTCCGGCAACTGCATGTGGTCGAACTGGATCGGGACCTGGTCAAGCGGCTTCATGCGGGGTTCGACCAATCCCGGTTACTCGTGCATTCCGCCGATGCCCTGCGATTCGATTTTGCTACGTTGCCGGTGCCGCCCGGACAAAAACTGCGCATTGTCGGCAACCTGCCGTACAACATTTCCAGCCCCTTGCTGTTTCATCTGGCGGAAATCGCGCCGCAGGTGTGCGACCAGCATTTCATGTTGCAAAAAGAGGTGGTCGAGCGGATGGTGGCACCGCCTGGCAGCAAGACTTATGGTCGGCTGTCGGTGATGCTGCAATGGCGCTACGACATGCAACTGCTGTTCATCGTGCCGCCGACGGCGTTCGACCCGCCGCCACGCGTCGAGTCGGCCATCGTGCGCATGGTGCCAATCGCCAAACCACTGGTTTGCAACCAGCAAGCCCTGGAGCAGGTGGTACTGAAAGCTTTTTCACAACGACGCAAGGTGATTCGAAACTGTTTGGCGGGCATGTTCGTCGAAGCGGACCTGCATGCGGTCGGCATCGACCCACAACTGCGACCCGAAGCGATCGGCCTAGCGCAATTCGTGGCCTTGGCCAACCGGCTGCCGGCGTCCGCACTCGAAACCGCGCTGCAAGCCAAACCCATGTTGCAAACCGAACCTCCATCTACCAATTAGGAAACACCATGCGCATACTGCACACCATGATCCGCGTCGGCAATTTGCAGCGCTCGATCGATTTCTACACCGACGTGCTTGGCATGAAGCTATTGCGCACCTCCGAAAATGCCGAGTATAAATACACGCTGGCATTCGTCGGCTACGGAAAGAATCCGGACCATGCCGAACTGGAGTTGACCTACAACCACGGCGTCGAGACTTACGAGCAGGGCACCGCCTACGGCCACCTGGCCATCGCCGTGCCCGATGCTGCGCAAGCCTGCGAACGGGTGCGGTCCAAGGGTGGCGAAGTTACACGCGAAGCCGGGCCGGTAAAGGGTGGCAGCACCGTAATTGCTTTTGTGACGGACCCGGATGGTTACAAAATCGAGTTGATTGAGCGCCGGTAGATAGAGACCATCCCACTAGTAATATTAACGAAATGGCAGTAAATTTTTTATGCTGGAAGTCGCTCAAACAAGTAGGTAACACAGCCCATTTTTGTAAAGAAAGGTCATCGAATAATTGACTTAGTTCAATTATTCGTTGCATGTTTGATCCCCGTCAACGTGTATTGAAACTTTACCTCTACACTTTTATGCATAAGAATTTGCATTCCAAAAGGCGCTTGTTTGAGAAATCAGCAGGCAGCCAATCTTAGCAATAACGAAAAGGCGTTTCAGATGGCTTGGTTTCCAAAAATCTCCCAATTTTTCAGTTTTTTTCCATCTCCAAGAGAACAGGCAGGATCCGTAGATAGTTCTGGGCATGCCAACAAGGATTATTTCGCACCGGAGGCACTTAAGGCAGCGATTGACCGAAAATTCGAGGGTATCAGGCCACAGTCGAGACCGGTTGCTTCGATCTTGCCACGCATAGCACGCGCGTTGAATCGCCAACTTAAATCCCGAGGTAACGAGTTCGATGTATTTCGCGAAGATGGTGAGAGGGTACTGGCACGGCGAACCGGGCTGAGCAGAATTTGCAAACACAGCAAGGGACCGCAATTTAGCGTAACTCTACAGAATGGCCAGACAGTAGATCGGTCCCGAAGTGAAATAAAAACCCACGTTTTGCTACAAAGTTATCTGAAAGCTGCACACGGCGATCTCGCCATCCCCCCTGAGTCAGGATAGATGTCGCGTCATTTAATTTGTATTAATCGTATGGGGGGCGGAGTGAAGACATGCAGTGAAACGCTATTCAGCAGAACGCAAGGAAGCGATATTGAGGCAGATGATGCCGCCATCGAACATGCTGGTGTCGGTATTGGCGCGTGAGCACGGCATCTCGGAGCAGCCTCTTAATACTTGGCGACGAGAGTTGAAATCGCAGGGAGTGCCAGTGCCGGGAAATGGGAAGAATGCCGAGGAGTGATCCTCGAAAGACAAGTTTGGCGTGGTGCTGGAAACGGCACAACTGAACGAGGCTGAGCTGGTCACATACTGCCGCAGCAAGGGTCTGTTCGCTGAACAGATTGCAGCGTGGCGCGAGGCATGCCAGGAGGCGAATGCGCAGCCAGCCGATCGCCATCGCGCGCAGCAGGAGCAGACTAAAAACGACCGGCGAGAAATCAAGCAATTGAAGAAGGATTTACAGCGTAAGGAGAAAGCACTGGCCGAAGCGGCGGCGCTGATCATTCTCAGAAAAAAGCCGTGGCGATTTGGGGGATTCCGAGGACGACTGATCGGCACCCCAGATCGCCAGTTGGCGATGGAATTGATTGAAGAAGCCGTTGGCAGCGGTTGCCGACGTGCGCAGGCTTGCACAATGCTTGACAGCTATCGACTGGTTAATTCATGTCGTTTGAAGTTGCTGATAAGGCACCGAGATGACGGTAAGCCCGTTTTCCACCGCATTTTTCTAAAACACAATAATTTATTTTTGCAGCTTCGATGTTTGATTTATGTCAAAGCGTCGTCGCGTGATGGCACTACGCTTAGCCGTACAAAAGTTCGCCTTTACAAACATTTCCCAGCCCGCTGAATGATGTCCATGAGCGGGATGCAATCACAACGATGAGGCTTTCTCAGTGGCTTGTTTCCCCAAATTTTCCCAAGTGTTCAATATTTTTTCGCCATCCAGAGAAAAAACACCTTTGCCAAACGATTTAAACGGTTTTGAAAGAAATAGCTTCGCGCCAGAGGTGATTAAGGCAGCGATTGATCACAAATTCGATGGCGTGAAATCACACTCACCACAGGTAACGTCGCTTCTACCACGCCTTGCCAAAGCGCTCAAGTGCCAGCTTAAACCTCGGGGCGAAAGGCTGGTGCTTGATGGAGAAGATGGTGGGACGATTTCCGCGCGGCGCACCGGATTCAGCAGAATTTTCAAACAGAGTAAGGGCAAGCAATTCAGCGTTTCATTGGCAAGCGGCCAAACCCTTACCCGCTCCCGCAGCGAGGTTGAAACTCATGCACTGCTGCAAAGTTTTTTAAAAACTCAATACGGCGACACTACGATCCGACGCGATGAAGTACTTCCTGCGAAATTGTCTGGCAAGCAACCGCAGGGGGCTGCACGACATCAAGCTAAGCAAAACCCAGGCCAGGAAAAGCCGCATGCGAGGCCAATCGGTCAAGCATCATGCCCTGAATTGCAGGTCCCTTTACTGTGGCCTGAAAACCTGGGATCCGAATTTGACCCTGACCACGATGTCGCAACACCCTTGGATAGTCGCGAGGCTTCTGAAGCAAAGGCACAAGCTGTCAGCCAGCCAGGTACAACTTTGAACCGGCACGATGGAGCAGCGGTTGGACCAACGGTGTCGTCAGCCATGCCGACAGTGCAGGACTCAAACGTTAATATGGCTTCAATCCGCGAAGTGCCTTTGACAAATATTCAAACGCACATGTTGCAGTTCATCAAAGACCGACTTCAATTGCCGCCACTGGAATTTCTGGATCAGGTCTCGCGTGAAGACCCGGTCGTTGCCGCTTATTTTGCGGTACAGACCGCAAAGATGCTGACGCCGACCGGGCCTACGATAGCGCCAGAAAACGTGTTTGCTCCCTCTGCGCATCCAGACTTAATGGTGAAAGGGGAAGAGCATTACGGCGCCTTTAGTCGGCCCGAGGTGCAATTCCAGAATGTGGAAAAACAAGTTGCAGCAGAACGAAGCGTTCAGGTTCCCAATATCCTGATGCTAGCGTTGCTGGACGATCTGAAGCAAGAAATGGCGCAACAGAACCAGGCGATCGGTAACCTCTCGAGCTCTCTCGATGCGGACAACGCGGCAGTCCTGCCCGCGGGCATCCGTGCCAGTGCAAATGCCAGTGTTGCCAGTCTTCGGCCAAGCTCAGACGACCTATCGGCAGATCAACGCATCGCGCAGGTACTTGCTTTGCTCGCACATGGCGCAGAAACCAATGTCACCGGTCCAGCGGCCCGGCTTGCCGCGATTGCCGCCGCCAATCCTGCAGCGGCGGCTTTTTGTGGCGTTGTCGACGAGATGTTGCTGATCAAAGGCGGCGGAACGCCCCTAGCTTCGACCAAACGGTTTCCGTATTGCGGCGACTATTGCGATCGGGCAGACCTGTTGCCGAACGCTTTGGAAAACAACGGCCAGATGCTCTACGAAACGTTTCTTCCCAGCATACGGCACACCGGCGATGTAGGAGGCAACGAGTGTCCTTTGCGCATCCTGGCTGGAAATAACTGGATTGAAGGCGAATCGAAAAGCCAGGTTACGGCTCACGTGGCAAAAGAAGCGCTACGCCATATGACATCGACCGCGATTGAAGGCAAGGAGCAGCAGTTCTACCCCCTAATTACGTATGAGTTGCTTGGCCAAGCTGCAAACATTCCGGTGCCGCAGCATCTCAAAGACGCCGAGGCAAGTGCTTATGCGGTGGCTGCGCAGAATGAAATACAGATTGGGCAACGTAATCGGGATACTGCAGCAATGCAAAAACTCGCAGCAGAAGAAAAAATAATCAACGAAGAAAAAAATCGACTGCGTTTTTACACAAACAACGTGGCTAACTCTATACAAAACTTTCTTACTCTCTCCTCCTTTAACTTTGAAAAAGTAACTAAAGACTCTATTGACCGTTCTTTTTCTCTAGCGCCAAATGGTACTGCCCTCGCCATGGTGCGGGAAATGCAGAAAAGCCAGCTTTCTTTAACCCACAAAAAGCAAGCAATTAGCGCACGGCCGGGACTGGGCAGAGGTAATGATAATCATTGCTGGTTACGTAGTTCATGGCTTTCCGTTCTATGCTCGGCAACCCCAGCAATGCTGTCGGAACGCTACGTGCAAATGTCCAATCAGTCAGATGATCGGGTTCCGGGTGCGGCAAAATCATTGCACGGGATCGCATCGCGATTTAGAAACGATCCAGTTGCATTTCTACACCCTACAAACGGCGGGAAAACTTGGGAAAATCAAGTTGGTAGTGCCGCCTTCTTAGAGCAGGGAATGCTTTCTGACGGTACGCCAAGACCACCTGGTCCCAGGCGTGCAGGCAAATTTACAACCGAAAGTAATCTCAAAAATATTCAGCTTCAATTGGCATCATGCTTTCGTTTTGAAAATCCTTCGATGATGCGTGAAGTCGAAGCCGTGTGGCAGAATTCACAAGCCTCAAGCGATTTGGCGATAACCTTGCATCGTGCATTCAACTTGCCTGCTTTGATCGTGGAAGCAGGCGCGCAGTGCACAATGGAAAATGGCGAGCGTGATTTAAGAGGAACGCAGATCAGAGTCGCAGCGCCGGTTGGTTCCGAATTGGCACAATTTATCGAAGCCGCTTCACTGGATAACCTGCCAATCGATGAGCAAAGCACGGTGCTAACTCAGCTCCTTTTCCAATTTAAAGATCTACCTATTATCTGGCTTGAGGAAGGGCACTACGAAGTATATGTTCCAAATGGCCTGATTTATAAATAGCAGCGTAGAGCAGCAAATTTTCGATTTGAGAACAAAGCGATCATGAATGAAATCGAAGCTGTCGGCTTTCCAGGAACTCTGGCCAGCAGTGACATGCTCATCTGCCTGCATCGTGCATTTCAGGCGCCTTGCTTAATCGTCGAAGCAGGATTGAGCGAAACCGGCGGCGCTCAGCACAGTTGGTCAAGCGTTTCGGCGCAATTACGCGTTGCCGCTGTCGAGGGCACATCCTTGGCAAAATTACTCGACGCCCCAGCGGCAGAAACGCCTGAGGCAGCATTAAATCGGGCATCGATGATCTTTGGCGAATTTACCCACCTCCCAGTGATATGGCTTGAACGCGAGCACTTTGAAGTGTACTTTCCGAAATCGATGACCCGCAATAACTTAGTCGGCTCACTCGTCGGTTAAGTCAGTTCGTTTGCTTTGGTAATAAAAAACCTATTCAGTTTACCAATGTCGGCAACGGCGATTCATCTGTTGTGCTTAACGTCTGGCTTGAGCGGACCGCCACAGGAGCATCCGCTTGAACAAATGGTCAGGCGTCAGGCGGGCATAGGAAACTTCGTGTTATTTAGCTTGACAACTGCCTTGGCTTCAAGTGTTTTACGCAGTCCCGCAAGTTCTTGCGCTGACAGGCGGTTTTGAAAGATGGCGCTCATGGTGTTGAGAAGTGTTTTGACCTCTCTTGGCCTTGAAGCGCCTCGCTGCCGGGGGTCGGCAACAACGACTGCTAGGTTTTCCGTAAGTGATTTGGTATTGGCAACCTTTACCGGTGAGATTCCGCTTAGGTCGCGAGATCGCGCCGTAGCATTCGGATATAACGTGATGGACGGTCTAGGCGTAATTTTGTCTATTTTGAGCAATAAATGTCTATTTTGTGCTTAATAAGGTGCATTACCAAAAATTATGTCGATGGTGCGAATCAAAAAATACTTGCCGACAGCACTGGTCACACGCATCGGTTCGGTAACGCGCAGAGCTTCTGCCGTTTTATGATGATGATGTTGGTAGATTAAATCCCAACACTGGAAGGAAACACCATGACGGACCCACGCAACGTCGCACACGACAAGAAAATCCAGCAAGAGAAAAAGCATCGCGGTGAAGAGATCGCGCCGGATGCCGAAAAAACACCGCAGCCGGGGCGTAAGCCACATCTGGAGCACCATGCAAGTGATATTGCGGCCGACCCCGAGTCAGAGGCTGCAGCAGAAAAAGAATAGGTATTGAAAAAAGCCGGCTGGAAGCCGGTTTTTTTTATGCTGACAGCAGCACCAGGTTTGGCCGATCTGCGCTGAGGTTTGCTACCGCAAGTTTTCCCAAGGCTCAGGCGGGTGTACTGAGATGTACTTGCTCGCGCAGCGTCATTCAAAAATTGGCAGGCTGCCGGGCGCATGCGCACGCAATGCTTTTCTGGCCGCAGCATGATCCGGATAGATCGATTGCACCGTCGCCCAGAAGCGCGGACCGTGGTTCATTTCGCGCAGATGCGCCACTTCATGCGCAATGACGTAGTCGATTAAAGGTAGGGGGAAATGCACCAGCCGCCAGTTGAGCCGGATCTTGCCGTCGGCGCTGCACGAGCCCCATCGGGTCCTGGCCGACGACAATGCGAGACCACTGAAGCCGACCCCGAGTTTTTCGGCATAGTCATGCAAGCGGGCGGTAAATAATGCCCGCGCCTGGCGTTGCAGCCACATCTGCACCCGCCGTTGTACCTGCAATTCGCTGGTTTGTTCTGGCAAACAAAGCGTAAGGCAGCAGTCATTGTGATTATGAATCGTGACCACTTTCGTAGCGATGGCGATCCTGAGGGTCAGCAGGTCACCCAAGTAAGGAAACCGGGCGCCGTCGCACCACCGAACCTGCAGTTGCAAGTCGCGGGTGGCGCGCTGCTGTTGCTCCTGCAATTTGGCCAATATCCACTGCTGCTTTTCGCAGATCGCCGCGTCAATTTGCGCGATGGCGACCCACTTGGGCGCGGTGATGCGCAAACCATCACGGTCGATCAGGAAGCCGATGGTGCGCCGTTGGGAGCGCTGTAGCCGGTACACAAGCTGCTGCTGACCCAGCAACAGGCTTCGCAGGCCGGGTTTTGGTGGCGCATCTGCCGGTGTGGCCAGATTCAACGGTATGGAGGAGGGCGGCAAGATCGGATTGATCGTGTTGTTTAGCTCAGGTAGCAGCAGTCTGGCTGGAAACATGCGGTGTCGGATATGCCGCCGGCGAGATCACACGCATCTCGCCTTCGATCCAATCTTCTACTTTCTGCATCAGTTGCACAGGATTCAAGCCGTCCGGCGTAATTGGTTTACCGATCGATACCGTGATCAAACCCGGCTTCTTGATGAAGGAATTTTTTGGCCAGCATTCCCCGGCATTCACGGCAAGCGGCACCACGACGGTGTTGGTTTCGACCGCCAGGCGTGCGCCACCGCCCTTGTAACGCCCGGTTTGCCCGACCGCCATGCGTGTACCTTCCGGGAACATGATGATCCATTGGCCATCCGCCAGCCGCCGGCGTCCCTGCGTGACGACCTGTGCGAATGCATCCTTGCCCTTGCTTCGATCGATCGGAATCATGCGCAGCAGCGCGATGCCCCATCCGAAAAACGGGATGTAGGTCAGTTCTTTCTTGAACACGTACACCAGCGGGCGCGGCATGTAATACAGATAGAAAATCGTTTCCCAGGCAGACTGGTGTTTCGACAGCAGTATGACCGGCGCATCCGGCAGGTTTTCCACACCCTTTATCTGATAGCGAATGCCACAGATGACTTTTGCCATCCAGATCACGAACATGTTCCAGCGCGAAGTCCAGTAGTAGCGCTTGTTATAGGGTAGTGGTGCAAACAAAAAACAGGCGAAGGCCCAGATGACGGTAGCAATTGTCATCAGCAACACGAACACCAGCGAGCGCAGGAACAGGGTGAAACGAAGCATTGGAACTCCAGAATAAAATTGTATTGCGGGCTCGGTGCCGGATTGCTGCACCAGACGTCATATCGAGTACTGCACCGAGCACTGCATCGAGCACTGAATCGGGCGCTGAATCGAGCACTGAATCGGGCACTGAACCCAGCACTTTTTGAGCGCTTGGAAAATGCTCAGAAAGTGCGCAACAAGCGTTTAAGAAGCACTGTTGAGCAGATGATCGACCACGGCTGACAGATTTGGATAGATCGTCGTGCCAGGCGGCAGCCCGCCCAAATCACGAGTCTTTTCACCTTTGCCTGTCAACACCAGGTAAGGCACGCAGCCAACCACGAAACCAGCCTGGAGATCACGCAATGAGTCACCGACCGTCGGCACACCCTTCAAGCTGATTTCCAGGCGTTTTGCCAGCGACAGATACATGCCAGGCCGCGGTTTTCGGCAATCGCAATTGTCGTCGCCGGCATGCGGACAAAAGAAAACCGCATCGAAGTGAGCGCCAGCGTGTTGGGCTGCTGCATGCATCTTTTGATGGATGGCATTCAGGGTCGCCATGGTAAACAGGCCGCGGGCGATGCCCGACTGATTGGTCATCACCACCACCCGATAACCAGCCTGGTTCAGGCGTGCCACTGCTTCCAGCGAGCCGGCAATTGGTTGCCATTCCTGCGGCGATTTTATGAATGCTTCGGAATCGACATTGACGACGCCGTCGCGGTCGAGAATGATTAGTTTGCTGGCGGCCACGACGCGCTTGCCTCAGATCGCCAGTTTGGAAATGTCGGCAACCCGATTCATCATCGCATGCAGCTGCGCCAGCAAGGCAAGCCGGTTGTCACGCAATTGCGGATCATCGGCATTGACCATCACCTCCTCGAAAAACAGGTCTACCTGAGCTCGCAAGGCGGCCAGCCGGGTCAACGCCGCCTGGAAGTTGCCCGCAGTAAAAGCGTGGTCGACTTCCGGGGCGCAGGCCAGCATCGCCTGATGCAGCGCCTGTTCTTGCGCAACGCCTTTTGTCGCCAGGATATCGGCATTCACCTGCGGCGGCACCCAGGCTGCTTTTTTCAGGATATTGGTAATGCGCTTGTTGGCTGCAGCCAGCGATTGACTCTCCGGCAGGGCGGCAAACGCCTTTACCGCATCGAGCCTGTCCAGCAAGCTGTCCAGGGTTTGGGGTTGCGGCGCCACCACGGCTTCAATTTCATGCGGCGCAAAGCCGCGTTCGCGCAGCAGCCCGCGTAACCGGTCGTATAGAAAAGCCTGTATTTCCAAGCTCGGGTCGGTAAAAGCGGCCTTGCCGGCAAACACTGCGGTAGCGCTTGCCAGCAAGGCTGGAATCGACAGCGACAACTGTTTTTCGATCAGCATGCGCAACACACCCAAGGCATGCCGGCGCAAGGCAAAAGGATCCTTGTCGCCGGTTGGTTGCAGGCCGATGCCCCAGATGCCGACCAAAGTTTCGAGCTTGTCGGCCAGTGCCACCACGGTACCGGTACGACTCGCCGGCAAGGCATCGCCTGCATAGCGTGGCTGGTAATGTTCGGAAGCGGCGCTGGCGACCTCGGGCGGCTCGCCATCATGCCGGGCGTAATAGGTGCCCATGATGCCCTGCAGTTCGGGAAATTCACCGACCATATCGGTGAGGAGATCGGTTTTTGCCAGCAGCGCGCCGCGTTCGGCAAGTGCGACCTCTGCGGTTTCATATCCGAGCGACGTTGCAATGGCTAGGGCTAGGCCGACCACGCGCCCAGTGCGTTCGCGCTGGGTACCCAGCTTGTTGTGATACACCACATTTTCCAAGCCGGGCAGGCGCGCTTCCAGGGTCTTCTTCTGATCCTGCTCGTAAAAAAATTTGGCATCCGAAAGACGCGGCCGCACGACCCGCTCGTTGCCTTCGATGATATGGCGAGGGTCGTCGGTCGCCAGATTGGAGACGATCAGGAAGCGCGAGCGCAACCGCCCGTGGGTATCGGTCAGTGCAAAATATTTCTGATTGGTCTGCATCGTCAGAATCAGGCATTCCTGCGGTACGGTCAGAAACTGTTCTTCAAAAGTGCAGGCATACACCACCGGCCACTCGACCAGTGCAGCCACTTCATCGAGCAGCGACTCCGGCATCAACACCGTATCGTCGCCGGCCTGGGCCAGCAGAGCGGTGCGAATGCGCTCCTTGCGGGCAATGACGCCCGGCACCACCCGGCCCTGGTTTTCAAGCACATCGGCATACTGGTCTGCATGGTCGATGGTCAGCACGCCTTCAGACATAAAGCGGTGTCCGAGGGTCGTGCGCCCGGCCTGCAAGCCTAGTACGGATAGATCGACGATTTCCTCGCCATGCAAGGCGATCAACCCATGCACTGGCCGTACGAACTGCACCGTACTGCCGTCGGGACGCTGGTAGCTCATCACCTTCGGAATCGGCAGCTTGGCGATGCTGTCTTCCAGCGCGACCTGCAAGGCGCCCTGTAGGCTGGTGCCGCGTGCCGTGTATTGAAAGAAAAAGCTTTCGGCCTTGCCATCGACGGCGCGCTCCAGTTGCGCCAGTTCGATGGTGCCGACACCGATGGTAGCTGCCATGGCTGCGAGCTTTTTCAGTAGTGGCGGCGAAGCGTTGCCGCTCGCATCCAGGGCAACCGACACCGGCAACACTTTTTCGCGCAGTTGCTTGTCAGGAGAAGTCTGGCGCACCCGCGTGATCGATATCGCCAGCCGACGTGGTGTTGCGTAAGCCGTGGCGGCTGCGTCCGCTTCCAGAAATCCCCGACTCTGCAGGCCATTGACGATGCCGGCGGCAAAGGCTTCGCCGAGCCGGGCCAGTGCCTTTGGTGGCAACTCTTCGGTCAGCAGTTCAACGAGCAGTGTCTGGTTCATTTTTCAGGCGATCGTGCCGAGCGAGGCGGCGTAAAGATTGAGAATTTGTAAAGCTGTGTTCGGCGCGGAATCTACGCGGCTTGTCGGTTGCCGTCGAGCGGCCCGCACATGGGAAAGCCCAAGGCTTCGCGTGAGGCGTAATACGCTTGGGCGACTGCGCGGGAAAGGTTACGAATGCGGCCCATGTAGGCCGCCCGCTCCGTGACCGAAATCGCACCACGCGCATCGAGTAAATTGAAGGTGTGCGCAGCCTTGAGAATCATTTCATAAGCCGGCAACGCCAGTGGCACTTCCAGCAACCGTTTGGCTTCGGCTTCATAGCTGCCAAACAGGGAGAACAGCAACTGTGCATTCGAATGTTCGAAGTTATAGGTCGATTGTTCGACTTCATTTTGATGAAACACATCGCCATAGGTCAGGCGCTGCGTCACGCCATTGGCGACATACTCCGTCCAGACCAGATCGTAGACGTTTTCCACACCCTGCAGATACATCGCCAATCGCTCGATGCCATACGTGATTTCACCCAGCACTGGCTTGCAGTCGAGCCCGCCGACCTGCTGAAAATACGTAAATTGCGTGACTTCCATGCCGTTGAGCCAGACTTCCCAACCCAGACCCCAGGCGCCCAGGGTTGGATTTTCCCAGTCGTCCTCGACGAACCGTACATCGTTTTTTTTCAGATCCAGGCCGAGCGCTGCCAGGGAGCCCAGATATAGCTCCAAGATGTTTTCCGGAGCGGGCTTCAGCACGACCTGGTATTGGTAGTAGTGCTGCATGCGGTTCGGATTTTCGCCGTAGCGCCCATCCTTGGGCCGTCGCGATGGCTGCACGTACGCTGCGCGCCAGGGCTCCGGGCCTATAGCGCGCAGAAAGGTTGCGGTGTGGGAAGTGCCGGCGCCGACTTCCATATCGTAAGGTTGCAGCAAGGCGCATCCCTGAGCATCCCAATAGGCTTGCAGGGTCAGGATCGTCTGTTGAAATGTCAGCATGGGAAATATCGAGCGCTTGCCGCGCTTCCTGAAAAATAATGCCTGCAAAGAGCTCGATGCGGTTGCACCGAAAACGCCTGCATTGCAAACCAGCGATTCTAGCGCATGCCGCTTCGTGCGCGAGCCTGAAGTCTGCTCCACAAGGCTGCTGCTGCCAGCATCGTGCCCGCCAAGGCAACGATCAGGCTATTGCCATGCCGGATAAAAGGGGTCGTACCCTGATATCCCTGGACCGACGCTGCCAGCGTGCCGCGAGTGTAGTACGGCAATTGCGCCTGAACCTTGCCGTCGGCGCCGATCACCGCAGTTGCACCGGTATTGGTGGCTCGCAGCATCGGGCGGCCGGTTTCCAGGGTACGCATCTGCGATATCTGCAAATGCTGCGGCAGGGCGATCGTGTCACCGAACCAGGCGATGTTGGAGATGTTGAGCAGCATGGTCGGCATCGGTAAGCCGTAGCCCACCCGCCAGCGCATTTGCGCGGCGATTTCTTCCCCGAACAAATCTTCGTAGCAGATGTTGGGCAGTATCCATTGATCCTTGACAGCGAACGGTGCCTGCAGCGCCGCGCCTCTGGTCTGGTCGCCCAACGGCATCTGCATGGTGTCGACGAACCAGCGAAAGCCGGTCGGAATGAATTCGCCGAAGGGCACCAGGTGATGTTTGTCGTACCGGTAGGTGGCGTCGGGCAGCATCGGCTGCTCGGCAGATTCCGCTGCGATGCGATTGGCCGGGTCGAGCACGATCAGGCCGTTCGCGTAATCCGCCGGACCATCGCTGATAGGCATGCCGATCAGCACATGACTGCCGGATGCCTGCGCGAACGCTGCCAGTCGTGGCAGGTATTCCAGCGGCAGCATTTGCCGCACCACCGGCAGCGCGGTTTCCGGCGTTACGACCAGATCTGCAGGCACCTCCGTGATCATCGCGTCGTACAGGCCGAGGGTGGACCCCAGCGCTGACGGGTCGAATTTCATCGCCTGCGGCACATTGCCTTGCAATAGACGTATCGTGATCGGATTGCCATGGGGCTGGGTCCAGGCAATACCACGCAGGCCTTGGCCTGCAGCGAATACGCTTGCGATGCCAACAGCAATCGTCGCGCGTCGCGAGAATGTCGTACGTGCCGGGCCGACACCTGATCCCGATGAATTTTTAGAAAACCCCAGCACCAGCATGGCAGCACTGAGCGCCGCTACCCACCCGACGCCGTACACGCCGAGAAGCGGCGCATAGCCGGCCAGTGGGCCATTGGTATGGGCATAGCCGGTGGAAAGCCAGGGAAAGCCAGTGAAGATCCAGCTTCGGGTCCATTCGGCGAGAGTCCACAATGCCGGCAGAATCAGCAGCAGCGTAATGCCAGTGCCGGCTTGCCAGCGTTGTTGCATCCATTTGGCAACGCCGGTCGCACCAGCGACGAGTAACCCGAGTCCAAGTGCCAGCAGGGCGATTGCCAGCACTGTCAGCCATGCCGGCATGCCACCCAGATCGTGCAGGCTGACGTACAGCCAGTAGGCACCGGCGCAGGTCCAGGTAAAACTGTAGAGCAAGCCCAGCGAGGCGGCCCGGCGTATACAAGGCGCCTGCATTATTAGAAGGAACAGCAGAGCGGTACAGCCGATCTGCAGCAACCAGAAACCGAAAGGAGCGAAGGCAAAAACATTCATGGCACCCGCTGCGAGTGCCACGACGACTGGAATCGGCTGTTTCATGCAGAAGAAACTCGACGGACAGCTTGCCCTTTCAAGCCACCTCCCGATCGGACAGCGGTGGCAGTTTTTCTACCAGCAACACATGCACCTGGCGTGCATCGGCCCGCAATACTTCAAAACGCACGCGGCCGATATCAAAGGTGTCACTCTTGTGCGGCACCCGGCCCTGGTGATTGGCGACCAGTCCGCCAATGGTATCGACATCCTCGTCGGAAAAATTCGTGCCGAGCGCTTCATTGAACTGTTCAATTTCCGTTAATGCCTTGATGCGCCAGCGCGGTCCGTGGGTACCATCCCCGATGGCGAGAATATTATCTTCCTCGTCGTCAAAATCGTACTCGTCTTCAATATCGCCGACGATCTGTTCCAGCACGTCCTCGATGGTGATCAGGCCGGAGACACCGCCGTACTCATCGACCACGATCGCCATGTGGTTGCGGTTCGCCCGAAAATCCCGCAACAGCACATTCAGGCGTTTCGATTCCGGAATGAACACGGCAGGGCGCAACATGGCGCGCACATCGAACGCTTCTGCAGCGTAATACCGCAACAAGTCCTTGGCTAGCAAGATGCCGACCACCTTGTCGCGTTCGCCTTCAACCGCTGGAAACCGGGAATGGGCAGTCTCCAGCACCATCGGCAGCCAGCTTTCGATGGGCTTGCTGATGTCGACCATGTCCATCTGCGAACGCGGAATCATGATGTCGCGTGACGAAAGATCGGATACCTGGAAAACGCCTTCGATCATCGACAGCGCGTCGGCATCGATGAGATTGCGTTCGTGAGCTTCGTGCAGGATTTCAAGCAACTCCGCCCGATTTTCCGGCTCGGGAGAAATCAGGGCAGTCAAGCGTTCGAGCAACGACCGGTGTGGTTTGGCATCGATCAGCTTGACACTACTGGGGTGATCTTGCATGGGGGCGAGAAGCCGTTGGTGCGACGTTGTTTCGGGAAGTAACAGGATACACCAAAAAAACTGGCATTTCTGACAATGCCGGTCAGGCCGCCCCGGGCGAGTTGTCACCGCCCACTTGCTCTGAGGGCAGGGGTTTTGTCAGGTAAGGGTCGGGCATGCCCAGATTTGCCAGGACCTTGGTTTCAATGGATTCCATTTCCTGCGCTTCGAGGTCGTTTTCATGATCGTATCCTTGCGCGTGCAACACGCCGTGCACGACCAGATGCGCGGCATGTTCGAGCACCGACTTACCCTGTTCCCGTGCTTCCTGCTGCAACACCTCGTTGCAAAAAACAATGTCGGCACGCACCGGTTCCAGGTCGTCCGCCTCTGCATCGTCCACGTCGTCTGCATCGTCCGCATAAGCGAATGTCAGGACGTTGGTTGCATAATCCTTGCCCCGGTAGTCGCGATTCAGGCTGCGGCCCTCTTCGCCGGCGACGAAACGCAGTGTCAGTTCGGCCGGCACCGTCAGTGCCGCGCCTACCCATCGACGCAAAAGCGGACGAGTGAGGATGGTAGCAAGACTCGTGTCCACATACTGAACGGTCAGTGATAGTTTATTTCTTTGCGACATTTTTTCGGGCCGATGCACTACGCACCGGCGCATCCGACGTCGTTGCCGCCTTTGCAGAAAAATTCGCAGCAGATTTTGCCGGTGAGGCTTTTTTCGTGGGTTTGGCGTTAACCGCCGTGGTGCTGCTTTCGCTCTTGGCAACAACGCCTTCACTCACCGCTGCATAGGCATCGACGATGCGTGCCACCAGCGGGTGGCGTACCACGTCAGCGCTGCTGAAGTGACAAAAAGCAATGCCGCGTACGTCTCTCAGAATCTCGACGGCATCGATCAGGCCGCTGCGTTGCGAACGCTGCAGGTCAATCTGCGTCACGTCACCCGTTACCACCGCTTTACTGCCAAAACCGATCCGTGTCAGGAACATTTTCATCTGTTCCGGCGTCGTGTTCTGTGCTTCGTCGAGGATCACGAATGCATGGTTCAATGTTCGGCCACGCATGTAAGCCAGCGGTGCAATTTCGATTGCCTGCTTTTCGAACATTTTCTGGGTACGGTCGAAACCCAGCAGGTCGTACAGCGCGTCGTAGAGTGGGCGCAGATAGGGATCGATCTTTTGCGACAGGTCGCCGGGCAGGAATCCGAGCCGCTCGCCGGCTTCGACCGCCGGCCGGGTGAGGATGATGCGTTTTACCGCATCGCGCTCCAGCGCATCGACCGCGCAGGCAACCGCCAGGTAGGTTTTGCCGGTGCCCGCCGGGCCGACACCAAAGGTCACGTCATGGTCGAGAATCGATTTGATATAAGCGAGCTGATGCGGCGTGCGCCCGCGCAGGTCGCTGCGACGGGTTTTCAGAACCGGCTCGTCCGTAGACGCGACAGCAGGTATCTCCAGCCCAATGGCTGCATGTTTTTTGTGCGATCCCTTGCCGGCAATTGGCGTACTCGGCACATCGGGCGGCGCCATGCCGGTGCGCTGTTCGACCAGTGCCAGCTGTATGTCTTCTACCGAAATCACCCGGTCGGCAAGCGCATAGAATTGCTCGAGAATGGCCAACGCGCGGTCGGCATTGTGCCCGCCGACGATGAATTTTTCCCCGCGCCTGAAAAGCGTCACATCCAGCGCCGCCGAAATTTGCCGCAGATTTTCATCCATCGGACCGCACAGATGAGCGAGTCGACGGTTATCCAGCGGTTCGGGGGTGAAATACAGGGGTTGCGAAACGGTGTGTGTCTTCAATTTTTTTTCAAAAGACCAGTGCGGTGGCGGCCAGGATCGGGTTCGGTGCAGCCAGCATGTCGTCGGGCTGCCGCAGCAATTCGCCGCGCAGCGTGTAGCCGAAGGTTTCGGTGATCCGCACCGACAGCAACTGGCCGATCAAATTTGCGCCCGCTGTGCCGGCGGCAAAATTCACTACGCGGTTGCAAGCGGTGCGGCCTTGCAGCTCGGTTGCCTCTTTCCGGGAGCGCCCTTCAACCAGGACTTCCTGCACGCTGCCGACCAGTTCGGCACTGAAACGCCGGGTGTTGGCGTCGATGACGGCCTGCAGGCGTTGAAGGCGTGTCAGTTTGACGGCATGCGGCGTGTCGTCTTCCAGGCCGGCGGCAGGCGTACCCGGCCTTGCGCTGAAAATGAAGCTGAAACTGTTGTCGTAGCCAATATCATCAATCAGCTTCATCATCGCTTCAAAATCGGCATCGGTTTCACCCGGAAAACCGACGATGAAATCGGAGGAAATCCTGATATTCGGGCGCACCAGCCGCAGGCGGCGCAGCACCGACTTGTATTCCAGCGAGGTATAGCCACGTTTCATCGCTGCCAGGATGCGGTCGGAGCCATGTTGTGCCGGTAGATACAGATGGTCCACCAGCTTCGGCACCCTAGCGTACACATCGATTAGCCGCTGGGTGAATTCCTTCGGATGACTGGTGACGTATCGAATGCGCAGAATACCGTCGAGGGCTGCGATGTATTCGATCAACAGTGCAAAGTCGGCGATTTCGCCGTCTGCCATCACGCCGCGATAAGCATTGACGTTTTGCCCCAGCAACGTCACTTCGCGCACGCCCTGTTCAGCCAGTCCGGCGATCTCGGCCAGCACGTCGTCGAAGCGACGTGAGACTTCTTCACCCCTCGTATAAGGCACCACGCAATAGCTGCAATACTTGCTGCACCCCTCCATGATCGAGACGAATGCCGTGACCCCGTCCACCTTGGCCGGTGGCAGATGATCGAATTTCTCGATTTCGGGAAAGCTGATGTCGACCTGGGAAACCCCGCTGCGGCGCCGCTCGTCGATCAGCGCCGGCAAGCGGTGCAGCGTTTGCGGCCCGAACACCACATCGACATAAGGTGCGCGCTTCAGAATCGCAGCGCCTTCCTGGGAGGCTACGCAACCCCCGACACCAATCACCAGATCCGGATTGATCAGTTTGAGCTCGCGCAAACGCCCGAGATCGGAAAACACTTTTTCCTGGGCTTTTTCACGTACCGAACAGGTGTTGAGCAGAATTACATCCGCGTCTTCGGCCCGATCGGTCTTGACCATGCCGTCGGAAGCTCCGAGCACATCGGCCATCTTGGCCGAGTCGTACTCGTTCATCTGACAGCCGAAGGTTTTGATGAAGACTTTTTTTTGCATGAAACGACTTATTGCTGGCGCGGTTGGTTGATTCTTTGTTGTTTTGGCGACTGGGCTGCCTCGTCCCGGGTGAGAATCCATATCTGCTCGACCTGGAAAGTATCGTCCTCGGTGTAATTCACCACGAAACTACCTGCCGATAGTGAGGCTGGCATTTGAATCAGGTTGTCGGTATTCAAGATACGCGCACCTGCCGTGAGAATGCGGGGTTTGCCGTCGATGACGACTGCTGGAAATATATCCGGCTTCATCACACCGCGCTTGGCGTGCGGGGGAAATGGCCTTTCGAACGCCAACGCCGGTAGTGCCAGTGTGCATGCCGTAGCGAGCAGGGCAGCGATCAGCGAGCGGCGTATTTGCATGGCTATCTCCGGTTCAGGATTGCATGTTTGCAGGGAGTCAAGTCTAGCACAGGGCAGCCACAGCTTTGAGCGACGCAGCCAGCCAGAAGGTGCAGCAAGCACAGCTAACTATCGCGACCTTGTATGGCGGCCTTGTTTCACTACATCGAGCGCCGGTCATTTGCTCGAATCGGATGGGAGCCTTAATCCAAAGGACGGTTGTGGATAGCTGAGATTGGCCTCCGCCAAGTGCTGGGCACGCGCAGTCTGGATAATTTTTTTGCGCCGGTATGTTGTGACAGCCTCAATCGAGCCCGCGTGCTAATCGCTGGTCAGTAAGCGCGAATTTCTCAGCACATGACGCAGGTGGGCATACGGCGCTACCTCGCAGGCATGACAGATAAGCATTGGGCTATGGATCGTATCGCTGCCAGTCTAGATGAAACGATCAACTGGCGTCGAGCGTCTAATTTGTGCTTGGCGGCCGTGCCAAGTAGAAATAAAGCAGTGTGCACCCAAGCCCGAAACCGGCGATAAGCCCAGTACAGAACATGTTCGAGAGATCCCTCTCCCATAGCGGGCTCACGATTGTCCAAAAAATGATTTCCGCCAAAGTCGTCAACCCTAATTACGACACGCAACGAAACGGGCGTCACATTGGGGAATTTGATGCGTCCTTTGGTGCGTAATGACGTGCACTTGCTGCTGCAGGCCAGCGTTGAATTGGTTGGTAATGTGGCCGCCTACAAAATTCCGGTCGACGACTCGGTAATGCAAATTAATATTTCTGTTGGTATGGTCTCCAAAGGAATCATCAGTCTGAAACGCCCAGGCGGCTCGTTAGTGCAAGTTGGTCAACCTGGCGTCTCAATTACGGACACGGTTGGCGCACGCGTGCTCACAGTTTCGACCCCGGCTATGGGCGAATGGACCATAGGGGTATCCGGAACCGGGACGACCCTCATTGCCGCATCCGCTTCTACACCGTTGTACCTGCATAAATTTGATTTTGTGACGCTTACCGGTCGGACTGAACACGTTGGTTACTTTCCGCTGGAAGGTAACCCAATCAGTGGCAAAACCCAGACGATGCGAGCATCCTTATTCGGCGTGGATAACGGTCTCCAATTCTCTTTCAGACGACCGAATGGGTCGCTCATTGCGCCGTTTTCAATGGTGGCCGGAAATCTGAATGCGGCTGCCAAACAAGACTTCATTGGTGAAGTGGTGCCGCCGTCGGAAACTTTCCTCATCTATGTGAATGGTGTAACAGCTACTGGCAGGCCGTTCCAGCGCGTTTATCCAGGCCAGCAGTCGACGTCGGCTGTGGAGGTGAGGCTTTCCTCCGATCCGAGCGCCGTGCCCGCGGGCCGACAGACGCGAGTTGCTTTCTCCATCACAAATTACGGCCCGGCCAATACGTTTTCATTCAGTGCACTCGATACGAAAGGATTCCTTGTTGGGACAGCACCGGCAGCAATAGCATTGGGTCCGGACGAATCAAAGACCGTGACGATCAGTGTCCTTGCGCCGGCAGGCACACCGGAAGGAACGCAATTCAGTATTACGCTGGTCGCCACTGGAACACTTGCGCCGACGACTAATTTGGCAGTCGTGACACTCTCCGTTGACATAACAAATCGTAACCCTGTTTGCTCTGCGGCAAGTGCTAATCCAAGTGTCATTCGTATCCCGAATCACAAGATGGTGCCTGTATCAGTTGTCGGCGCTGCTTCTAGCACGGCGTCTGTTACGATTAGCGCAAGCAACCTGTCGGTGCCCCGACTAATCGTTGTACGTCGATTTAATGGAGCTAAAATGAACCGTCGCCATATGCTTACCAACCTCGCACGTGTTTGCGCCAGCCTCGTATTGCTGCCGTTCGTCAATGTCGCCCGAGCGTTCGAGAAACTTGTCAGACCCCACGACCAGTGGAAAAAAATCCTGCCCGCGGCGAGCTATGCCGTGCTGTTCGAGGAGGGCACGGAACGGCCGGGCAGCAGCCCGCTGAACGCGGAAAAGCGCAAGGGGACGTTCGTCTGCGCCGCCTGCAATTTGCCGCTGTTCAAGAGCGAGCAGAAATACGAGAGTGGCACCGGCTGGCCGAGTTTCTACGATGTGATGCCGGGTGCCGTCGAGCGCAAGCGCGATTTCAAAATGCTCTTGCCGCGTACGGAATACCACTGTGCGCGTTGCGGTGGTCACCAGGGCCATATTTTCGAAGACGGACCGAAGCCAACTGGATTGCGTTATTGCAATAACGGCGTGGCATTGAGCTTTGTACCAAGCGATCAAACCTTGCCGGAGTTACGTGCATGAAAAACCGCTTTCAATCTGTCATGACCGTGCTGGTGTTGCTGGCACCCTTGTTTGGGACCGGTCACGCGCTGGCGCAGCCGGCAGCAAAGACTGCGACGGCTATTTTCGCTGGCGGTTGCTTCTGGTGTTCCGAAGCCGACTTTGAAAAGCTGCCTGGCGTCATCAGTGCAGAATCGGGTTACACAGGCGGCTCCAAAGTCAACCCGACCTACCGCGAGGTTAGCGCCGGCGGAACAGGCCACACCGAAGGGGTGCGCGTGAGCTACGACCCGGCCAAGGTCAGCTACTCAGCGCTGCTCGAATATTTCTGGCGCCACATCGACCCGACCGTCAAAGACCGCCAGTTTTGCGACGTCGGCAACCAGTACCGGAGCGCAATCTTTTATGACGGCGATCAGCAGCGCAAGGTGATCGACGCGAGTCGCGCAGCGATCCTCAAGGCAGGACAGGTCAAGGTCATCGAAACCGAGATCGCGCCTGCAGCAACGTTCTATCCGGCCGAAGAGTATCACCAGGACTACTACAAGAAAAATCCTGTGCGCTACAATTTCTACCGGCTTAATTGCGGACGCGACGCACGCATCGCTGAAGTGTGGGGCACCAAGCCCTGACAGGTTGGCGTATTTGCCGGTTGATCCGATGGTTCAATGCAAAGCGATTTTTGCCAAAAACGCTTCTACCGTTTTAAAATCCACCGGTTTGGTAATGTGGTGATCAAAACCGGCTTCGCTCGCTCGAAGCCGGTCGTTTTCGTCTCCCCATCCCGTAAGGGCTACCAGAATGATGGCGTCGAGTCCGGGTGTCTTGCGGATTGCTGCCGCCACTTCGTAGCCGTTCATGCCCGGCATGCCAATGTCCAGAAATGCAATGTGCGGTACAAAAGCTCGAATGGCTTTCACCGCGTCGATGCCGTTGAAAGCCACCTTGGTGGTGTGACCATTCAAGGCAAGTATCATCGACAGCGTTTCTGCAGCATCCACATTGTCATCTGCGATTAACAGACGAAAGCTTGCTGGTTGTTCGGTCTCCACATCGATATGCGAAGCAGAATGCGCCGCGACTGGCATGCCGGCCTGCAGCAGCGGCAAGGCTACGGTAAAAGTGCTTCCTGCGCCTTCACCCGTGCTTGTCACCGCCACGCTGCCCTCGTGCATCTCGACCAGGTGTTTCACCAGCGACAGACCGATCCCGAGCCCGCCTTGCGCCTGGCCAATGCTTTCCCCGACCTGGCCGAACATCTCGAAAATCGTCGTAAGCGATTCCTGCGCAATGCCAACGCCACTATCTGTTACCCGGATCGCGACCCTATCCTGTTCCAGTTGGGTACTGATGGTGATGTGGCCGCCGGCAGGCGTGTATTTGGCGGCGTTGTTAAGGAGATTGGCCAGAATTTGCGTGATGCGTATCGGATCGGCGTCGAGCAGCAATGATTCATCCGGTAGTTCAACGGTTAGTACATGGTTGCGATTGTCAATGACCGGCCTGCTGGTTTCGATTGCATGAACGATCAGATTTTTAAGTGATACCTGCGTTTTTTTCAGCACGATCTTGCCACCGCTGATGCGCGCGATATCAAGCAGGTCGTCCACCAGATGCACCAGATGTGTAACTTGCCGTTCCATCATGTCGCGAATTTTGCCAATGGCGAGCATGTCGTCGCCGTGCAGTCGCATGAGGTTGAGCCCGCTGCGAATCGGCGCCAGCGGATTGCGCATCTCGTGTGCGAGCGTCGCCAGGAATTCGGTTTTCCGGCGATCTGATTCGGCAAGGCTGGCCGCCAGTTTACGCAGGTTTTCTTCAGCTTTCTTGTTTTCGGTAATGTCCACGATGATGGAAACAGTGCTGTGCGCCTCTCCAGCGGAGCCACGCAGGAGGCTCATGCTGGCACTACCCCATATGATTGTTCCGTCCTTGCGTAGATACTGTTTTTCCAGGACGGATGCCTTGCCGCTGGCACGGAGTCGACCGAGCACGTCACTCGTTGCCTGTATTGAGTCTGGTGCAGTAATGTCGAGAATATTTTTGCCGAGCAATTCAGCTTCGGTGTATCCAAGAATCTGGCAATATTTTTGATTCGCAAACGTGATGACACCTTTCGAATTTGCTTCCACAACGCCGGTCGCTGCCTGGCTGACAATGGTTTGAAAGCGTTCCCGACTTGCCATCAACTCGATTTCTGCCTGTTTTCGTTCTGTGATGTCGACAACAACACCAGCAATGTGCGACAGCGTCCCATCGTGCGCATACTGTGCATTACCAAAAAATTCGAGCCAGAATTGTTGCTGATCAGTACGTCGGACCCGACCCTGAAAGTGAAATCGTTCGCCGGTTTTGATTGTTGCAGCAGCGGCTTTTTCGAATGCCGGCGCGTCGTCCGGATGGACGAATTCCTGGATGAAGCGTTTCCTATTGACCGATTCTTCGTCCAGTGCCAAACCCAGGATTTCATACGGGCGGTGGTTTTCCCATACCACCCGGTCGGCCACCGGGTCCCAACTCCATAACCCTAACTGGGCGGCATCGGTGGCCATCCGGCTGTGCTCTTGTTCCATGCGCAGGGCAGTCGCGATGCTTTCTTTGTCTGCCAGCATCGCACGCTGTTCATGCACCAGCTTGCGCAACTCGAGTTGCGCCAATACTTGCTGCGCCAGCGTCTTCAGAGTTAATTTCTGTAGTGGCGTTAGCCCGTCCGGGCGTGGTTTTGTGTCGAAAACGCACAAGGTTCCCAACGGGAAGCCATCTGGCGTCGTGAGCAATTCGCCGGCATAAAAGCGCAGCCCCGGACCACCCATTACCAGCGGATTACTTGCAAAACGTGGATCCAGGCTGGTGTCCGGCACGACCATTTGATCTTTTTGCAAGATGGCGACTTTGCAAATAGAATTGTCCAGCGGCATTTCCTGGATCCCCAGGCCAATTTCCGATTTAAACCACTGGCGACTCTCGGCAATCAGATTCACCGCCACGATCGGCGCGTCCAGCAGCTGCGCCGTCAGGTTCACAACATCGTCGAATGCCTGCTCTGGCGAGGAATCGAGAATATGATATTTCTCAAGCGCTGCCAGGCGATCGGCCTCGTTCCATCCGTTGTTGGCGGTTTGAGATTGCAAGATTAGTCCAGGTGAGGGATCGACGGAAGGATGCTTGATCGGACTTGTTTCGACTTGTTTAGACTTGTTTAGACTTGTTTCTGATCGATTCTGCTGGAAGCGACATCATAGATCTCGTTATCTCGTCGCATGCCTACTGCGATGATCAGTATTTCGACTTGATCTCCATCCACTTGATAAACGATCCGGGTTTGCCCGGTACGAATGCGTCGACATTTCGAGAGTGTTCCAGTTAAACGTTTCCCTAATTTTTCTGGTTCACCGTGCACTATTCGTTCGTCGATTACTTTCAAAATCACTTTTGCTTCTACCCGCCCCAAGCTACGCAAGTCGTCTTCGACATCGGGATGGTAGTTGACCGACCATGTCATTAGCTATCACTTTCAAATCTGGTCATCATGTCCGCATGGGAAATCGGTGCGCTTTTCTGCATTGAAGCAAGTCGCTCGCGAGCAATAGCTTCGATACGAAGATCCTCCAGTTCGGCGACCATCGCCTCGTATCGTGCGGTGGAAAGCATGACTGCCGTTGGCCGGTTATCTCGAATGACGACATAACGGTCTTGGCGACCATCGGCGATGCGATCAAGCAATAGCCGAGCATTTTTTTGAATGTCTGTAGATGAGATGGCTTGGTCAGCGCGATCTAACAACATGAGAACTCCGGTGCAAATTATAATCTTATTATAATAAGATTATAATTCGTATTACAAGAATATTGGTGTACGAGATAGCTTTGAATTTTGTTATAAAGGTTGCCCAATTTGTTGAGGATTGCAAACTCGATTTCGACCAACTCGCGGGCATGAAACCCTATTTGGAAAATTGCTCACTTCCAACCAAACCAATTTTGGTGACACCCGTGCGTTGCGCCGCCGCCATGACTGCGGCAACGGATTTGTAAGGCACCGCTTTGTCCGGGCGCAAGTGAATTTCCGGCGGATTGGCTTGCCCTGCAGCGTCTTTCATCCTTGCCTCGAGCTGAAGTCGGTCCGGCACTGTAACGTTGTTCCATAGCACCGTGCCATCGGCACTGATTTCAAGCGCGACGACAACCGGTGGGGTGGTGGGCGGTGGTGGTGTGCCGACCGGCATGTTCAGGTTCACTGCATGGTTCTGAATCGGAATCGTGATGATCAGCATGATGATCAGCACCAGCATGACGTCGATCAGCGGCGTCATGTTCATTTCGATCATCGGTTCGTCGTCCGGAGTGGAATATTTCAAACCGATGCTCATCATCCGCCTCGTGCTGGTGGTTGGGTAATGAAGCCGACCTTGGCGATCCCGGCCTGCTGGGCCATCAAAACCACACGGCCGACAAACTCGTAGCGCGCATCCTGATCGCCACGGATATGCAGTTCGGGTTGCGGCTGTTGCGCCGACAGCGTTTTCAGACGCAGTTGTAACGTGCTACGGTCGACCGCCTGCGCATTCCAGAAAGCCTGACCTGTGCGGTCGACGGCGATATTGATGTTTTCCGGTCTGGTCTTGTACGGCTGAATCGTTTCGCTCGGCAGTTTCACTGGCACCGTTTGCGTCACTACCGGAATCGTGATCAGGAAAATAATCAGCAGCACCAGCATCACGTCCACCAACGGCGTGGTGTTGATGGTGGCGATCACCTCATCTTCATCCCCGTCGGGGGAGCCTAGTGACATCGCCATGGCTTAGCTCACTTTCTTCAGCGTGGCCGCCTGTGCCGACTGGCTCGACGTCATCTCGCCGGAAAGCAGCACCGCATGCAGGTCGGCAGAAAAGGAGCGCACGTCTTCCATGGCGCGCTTGTTGCGGCGAATCAGGAAGTTATAGCCTAGCACTGCCGGCACCGCCACAGCCAGACCGATAGCCGTCATGATCAATGCTTCACCGACCGGGCCGGCGACCTTGTCGATTGACGCCTGGCCGGCTATGCCAATGGCGGTCAGCGCGTGGTAGATACCCCAGACGGTTCCGAACAGGCCGATAAAGGGCGCGGTCGAACCAACCGTAGCCAGAAATGCCAGCCCGTCCTGCAGGCGGCTATGCACCTTGTCGACCGCGCGCTGGATCGACATCGTGACCCAGGTATTCAGATCGATCTTTTCCAGCAGGGCGCCGTCGTGATGGTCGGTGGAGTTCGCCGCGGTTTCGGCGATGTAGCGATACGGACTGCCTGCAGAAAGTGTGGCGATCCCTTCCGGTACCGAGGTCGATTTCCAGAAGCTGGTGCGTGCAGCTTTAGCCTGGCCGGATAGCCGGATCTGGTCGAAAAACTTCGTGATCATGATGTACCAGCTACCCATCGACATCAGCACGAGAATGATCAGGGTGCCACGCGCAACCAGATCGCCCTCCCGCCAGAGCGCTTCCAGGCCATAAGGATTGACGGTTGCTTGCTTGGTGGCGGTTGGCGCTGTCATGGCGTCGAAGGGCGCTGCTGCGGGTGCCGGGGCCGCTTTAGTGCCGGCGGAGTTCGTTGTGCTGGTTGCGCTGGTTACTTTAGTCGCACCTGCATTGGTATTGTCCGCCGGCGTGGTTTGCGCGCCAGCCGTGCAGGTCATCGCCAGCAGTACGACGGCAATTGCAAAGGAAAAACGGTGTTGAAAAAGCATGCTTGCTCCAGAAGTTTGAAAATTTAGTGCCGGCAGGAATGGTGGCTCAGCCATCGAGCTTCCAGACATAGCGCATCTTGGTCCACGATTCTTCGGGCTTGCCGTCGACAGAGGCGGGCTTGAACCTGCACAGGCTCAAGCCCGCGCGTGCCGCCTTGTCCAGCTCCGGGAAACCGCTGGATTTGTCGATCCGGGAATCGATTACCCGGCCATCGGTACCGATCAGGAAGGCTAGTGTAACCGCGCCGGTTTCTCCGGTCCGCAATGATGACCGAGGATACTCCGGCGTGCGGCAGGCGCTTGGGTCGACGACTGCGGCAATGCGCACCGGCGCTGCCTCCTGTTGCACCGGTGCCGCCGGCTGTTGCACCGGTTGCTGTGACGGCGGTTGCTCCCTGGTCGGTACGGTTTCGACTGGTGTCGAGACAGCTGGTTCGGAAGTTGCTGCAATCGCTGCCGTACTAGCCTGAACCGGTGGCAACGCCGGCGTGGTTGCGGTTGGTGTTTCCACACGCTGCGCCAGTGGCGCAGTCCGCACGGTTGGCGACGTCGCCGGTGGCGGCTTTGTAACCCTGGGTGGTATGGCAAGCAATGGCGGCGGCGCCGCCCGTGCAGGTCTGGCTTCTGCGATCAACCGTGTCTCCAGCGGGCGGTCGATGATGTCGACGATGGTGCGGGCCAGGCCGGCAGTGAGTGCATAGGCCAGCAACCCGTGTAACGCGACGACTGCGGCGACACCGGCAACTTGCTTGGTAGGGTTTTTCCGGATCGAAGAAAAATCCATCTTTGCTTTCTATGACAGCCGGGCAAAATACCGCACAACCATTTGATTAAGAATTATCATTGCTCCCGATACGAGTCAGATTGAAAGCATGCGCAGGGGGATTAGGACGGATCGTCAGCCCGCGATATTATCCCTGAAATATTTGACACAGGCCTAGCGCTTCGCACCGGGCGCACCGCCAGCGGTCAAGAAGTTGTTGATGAAGTGGAACGTCATGATGAAAAAAACCGTGGTTCGCCTGCTTGTGAGCGCGGGTCTGGCAATGCTTGCCACGCTTGGCTATGCCGCCAGCCCGGCCGATCCGTCCAAAGTTTTGCGCGTGGCTTACGAAGGCGCCGATGATGGCTTTGATCTGGTTCGGACCGCCAACGGTTACTCGGTAGGCGTCGGGCAGGCAATTTTCGATACGCTGTTGACCTATGACTATCTGGCGCGCCCGAGCAAGCTGGTGCCGAATGTGGTGGAAGCGATGCCGGATGTCGCCGATGGTGGCAAGACCTATACCTTTCGTCTTAAGAAAGGCATATTCTTCACGCCTGACCCGGCCTTCAAGGGCAAGCGCCGTGAACTCGTCGCACAGGATTTTGCCTATTCCTTCAAGCGCTTTCTGGACCCGCAAAATCGTTCACCGTCGATCAATTTTCTGCAGAACAAGATCGTCGGCCTCGATGCCCTTGCCGAGCAAGCGAAAAAGAACGGTCGCTTCGATTACGACGCACCGGTCGCCGGCTTTGAAATTCCCGACCCCTACACGCTGCGTATCCGACTGAATGCGCCAGACTACAACTTCCTGTACTCGATCGCCTATACCGGTTTGGGCGCAGTCGCCCGCGAGGTAATCGAATCCTATGGCGAGCAGAGCGGCCAACATCCCGTGGGAACCGGGCCCTACATGCTGAGCCAGTACCTGCCGCGCAGCAAGATCGTATTGACCGCCAACCCCGACTACCGTGGTTTTGTCTGGAATTTCGCTTCCAGCGGCGACCCCTGGGACGAGCAACTGATCCGCGAGATGCAAGGCAAGAAGATGCCGCAGATCGGGCGTGTCGAGATCAGCGTCATCGAGGAAGAGCAATCACGCTGGCTGGCATTTCAGGACAAGCAGCTCGACATCGACAAGTTGCCCCAGGTGGCCAGCGTATCGGTGCTCGACGGCATCAGGCTAAAACCGGCATTCGCCGAGCAGGGCATCAAACTGTATCGCCTGATCGAGCCGGAAATCACGTATTCCATGCTTAACCAGCGCGATCCGGTAATCGGGGGCAACAGCAAGGAGCGGATCGCTCTGCGGCGGGCAATCCTGATGGCCTATGACGTGAAGGCGGAAATCACGCAGGTGCGCATGGGCCAGGCGGTACCTGTGCACAGTATCGTGCCGGCTGAAGTGCAGGGCCACGATCCGGCCTATCGCAGCAGCCTGGCTTATGATCCGGTGCTGGCCAACAAGTTGCTGGACCGTTTCGGATACAAACGTGGCACAGACGGCTACCGTACGCACCCGGATGGCCAGCCGCTGGTGCTGCGCATCAACGGCGAGCCAAGCGCGACCTCCAAGGTCATTGCCGAAATCTGGAAGCGCGGCCTCGACCTGATCGGCTTGCGGGCAACTTTTCCGACGCAGAATTTTGCCGACAACCTCAAGGCAGCGACGCTGTGCAAAACCATGATATGGGGTGGCGCCTGGCATGCCGACTACCCGGAAGGCGAGAATTTCGTGCAGCTTCTTTATGGCGCCAACGCCGGACAGGGTAATCATTCGTGCTACGAGTCGCCAGCCTATGACGCCCTCTACCGAAAAATGCTGACCGTGCCGCCTGGCCCGGAACGTTTGCCGCTCTATGCGCAAATGACTCGGCAGATGGAAGCCGATTCGGTCTGGGGCCTGCATGTCTCGCGGGTGCGCAACTGGCTGATCAGGCCGTGGGTCAAGGGCGTGAAAAAGCACGCATTCCTGCAATCCGAATGGGCATACATCGACATTGAAAAACACTGATCGCATGTGGCGTGCCCTCTGTTTCGCTGCCGCAGTTGCCTTGGCGAGCATCCAGCCAGCAGCAGCTGCCGACCCCGCAAAAGTGCTGCGCACCATATTCCCGGCGGCTGAGTCGGGCTTCGACCCGGCGATCATGCGCGACCTGTATTCCGCCAAGGTCGTGCAGTCGATGTTCGAAACCCTGTTTACCTATGATTACCTGGCCCGTCCGGCAAAACTGGTGCCGCTGACTGCCGAAGCATTGCCCGAGGTGAGCGCGGATGGCCGGACCTACACTATTCGCCTGAAAAAAGGCATCCATTTTCATCCAGACCCAGTGTTCGGCGGTGTGCCGCGCGAACTGGTCATGGCCGACTATGTGTACGCCTTCAAGCGCCTGTTCGACCCGAAGCTGGCGTCGCCGCACGTATGGTTGTTCGAAGGAAAAATCGAGGGCATGCGGGCCGTCGTTGAACGTGCCGGTAAAAGTGGCACCTTCGATTACGACGCCAAAGTCGTCGGCTTCGAGCTTGTGGATCAATACACGTTGCGCATTCACCTGACGCAGCCCGACTTCAATCTCGGCATGATTCTGGCGCATGAGCCCACCGCCGCCGTGGCACGGGAAGTCGTGGAAAAATACCGCGACGACTCGGGTCAGGTCATGAGTAACCCGGTTGGCACCGGGCCGTACCGGCTGGCCGAGTGGGTGCGCGGCTCGAAGATCGTCCTGCAGGCCAACCCCGGCTATCGTGGTTCGATCTGGGATTTCAAGGCTGGCGACGATCCTGAGGACCAGAAGATCGTGGCCCGGATGAAGGGCAAGAAGATGCCGCAGATCGGTCGCGTCGAGATTGCCGTCATGGTCGAAGACCAGTCGCGATGGCTGGCATTTCAGGATGATCAGGTGGACTTGTTTCAGCTCGAAGGCCCGCTTGCGCCGAAGGCGCTGGCTAAAGGTGCTTTGCGACCGGAACTGGCAGCGAAAGGCGTGCAATTGTCGCGCATCGTCGACCCGGAAATTACTTACTACTACTGGAACATGAAGGACCCGATATTGGGTGGCCTGACCAAAGACAAGATCGCCCTGCGCCGGGCGATTTCAATGGCCCATAACGTACAGGAGGATATCGATATCGTCTGGAGCGGCGAGGCGATTGCCCTGGCGTATCCGATTCCGCCTGGCGTGGTCGGGCATGATCCTGCGTTCAAAACCAGTATCGCCTACGACCCGGTTGCCGCCAACGCGCTGCTGGACAAGTTTGGCTACCGTAAAGGGGCGGATGGCTGGCGCACGCTACCAAATGGCAAGCCGATTACCATTACCTATTCGGCACGGGCCGACGGCACCGGCCAACAGCAGCTCGAACTCTGGCGCAAGACCTACACCTCGATCGGCATCCGCATGGTAGGTGACCGCCGGGTGTTTTCGGAATTGCTGAAAGCGGAAAAAGGATGTCAGCTGCAAAGCCGTACGGCGCCCTGGATCGCCGACTATCCAGACGGCGATAATTTCATGCAGCTTTTTTACGGCCCCAATACCGGCCAGAACAATAACGGCTGCGTGCAGATACCGGAATACGACGCGTTATATGTGGCGTCACAAAAACTACCTGCCGGGCCGGAACGCGATCGGCTTTACCGCAAGATGGCGCGCATCATGGAAATCTATTCCGCGCAAAAAATGGGCTACGCGCGCTATCGCAACATGCTGGCGCAACCACGGGTGATCGGTTTCAAGAAACATCCGATCCTGCATGCGGAATGGATGCATTTTGACATCGAGCCGCGCAAATAAGCAATCTTTGAAAAACATGGGCAGGCCACTGTCATAAGGACGGACTAGATGCAATCGGAAAAATTCAGGTGCAGTATCGGTACGGGGCTGGCCAGTACAGCCCATGCGATCGCTTTCATAGGCTTGGCGCTGGCGGCAACGGTGGCCGTGGCAGCCGTGGACGCTCGCCCCACCATACCGCTGCTCTCGGCCGACGCTATTCCCGGCATGTGCGCTACCGGACTGACGAGCTTGCGCGCCCGGGTATCGGCCATCGAAGCGCAGCCGCGTGCACGGGCACGCGATGCCGGAAAAGTATTCAAAGAGTGGAACGATCTGCAGATCGCGCTGGAAGATTTGCAAGGGCCAGTGGAAATTTTTAACAATGTTTCGCCCGAAGCGGCTGTTCGCAGCAATGCGGAAAAATGCCTGGTCGAGATCAACCGGTTTGCAACCGACCTCTTGCAAAGCGAAAAGCTGTACGCCCGTTTCAAGGCCATCAAGCCATGCGACGCTATCGAGACCAAATTACGCAAGGATGCGCTGGAAAGTTTCGAGGATACCGGTGTAGCCCTGCCATTGACAAAACGCCGGCGGATGAACGCGTTACTGGGCCGCCTCGATGAATTGAGCAAGCAGTTTTCCCGCACGATTCGCGACAACAATACCAAACTCGTGTTTGCGCCAGAAGAGGTGAAAGGTTTGCCGGCCTCTTACCTGAGCGCTGCCAAGCGCGACGAGCAGGGTAACTACCTTCTCGGCTTCGATTACCCGAGCTACAACCCGTTCATGGAATATGCCGACGACGCTCAGGCCCGCAAGCGTTACCAGACCGCTTTCGCCAACCGTGGCACCCCGAAAAATCTGGAGACGCTGAAAGAGGCGATGGCATTGCGCCATGAAATGGCCGGTCTTTTCGGCCTGCCGAGTTTTGCCGACTTCGTTACGCGCCGCAAGATGGCGGGCACTTCGGAAGTCGTTTATAAATTTCTCGATGAAGTCAGCACCGCGGTCAAGCAGGTGGAAGGGCGTGAGCTGGACGAGCTGCGTGATTTCCGCGCCAGTGCCACTGGCCTCCTGCCAGCCGACGCCAGGATCCAGCGCTGGGACATCAGCTACTGGCAGCAGAAGCTGAAGGCGCAACGCTATGCAATCGACCAGAATGCCCTGCGCAAGTATTTTCCGAGCGATGCCGTCATCCCCTGGATCATGCAGGTCTCCAGTACGCTGTACGGTATCGAGTTCCGGCAGGCCGAGGCGCCCGTGTGGCATCCGGAAGTGCGCTACTTCGATGTGTACGATACCGCCACCAAGGCACGCATCGGCGGCGTCTATCTGGACATGTTTCCCCGTGAAGGCAAGTACGGCCATGCCGCGGTCTGGCCGATCCGGGGCTCCAGTACGCTGGCCGGACGCACACCGATCGCCGTGATGGTAACCAATTTCGATCGTGCCGGTCTGGACGGTGGCGAGCTCGAAACCCTGGTGCATGAATTCGGCCACGTGCTGCACGGCGTGCTCTCGCGCACCCGCTACCTGTCGCAATCGGGCACCAGCGTCGAGCGGGATTTTGTCGAAGCGCCTTCCCAGATGTACGAAGAGTGGGCGCGTGCGCTGGAACCGCTGGCAATGATCTCCAGCTTTTGTACCGCGACCTGCCCGACAGTCGATGAAGCGCTGGTAAAGCGCCTGAATGCCGCGCATAACTATGGTCGTGGCATTCGCTATTCACGCCAGTTGCTGTATGCCGGCTACGACATGAATATTCACGGCCGCGCAATTGGCGAGCCATTGCCGATGTGGGAGCGCATGGAAGGCGCCACGTTGCTGGGACACACGCCCGAGACACAGTTCCCGGGGCAGTTCGATCATCTGATGAACGGCTACGGTGCCGGTTACTACGGCTATATGTGGTCGGAAGTGCTGGCGCTGGACATGCTCTCGCGTTACGAGGGCAAGCTGATGAATCCGGCAGTGGGCATGCATTACCGGAACACGATCCTCTCGCGCGGCAGCGAGGCCAGGGGCGCCGACATGGTGCGGGCATTCCTGGGTCGCGAAGCAGGCAGCAAAGCGTTTTTCGATGAAATTTCCGGCCAGCGACTACGATGACTTCTTATATCCTGCGACGTCTGTGGCAGATGCTGCCCACCATGCTCGGCGTGATCCTGCTGGTATTTTTGCTGTTCAACTGGGTCGGTGGTGATCCGGCCTATGTATTGGCCGGCAAGATGTCCAATCCCGAACAGATCGCCAACATCCGCCGCCAGCTCGGCGTGGACCAGCCGTTTTATATCCAGCTCTGGATATTCATCAAGCAGATCGTGACGGCAGACTTCGGCAGCAGCTGGAGTACGGGCGAGACGGTCGCCAACATCATTTCCACTCGCCTGGGGCCATCGCTGACAGTACTGATTCCGCTGACGATCCTGGAAACCGTGCTGGCGGTGGCGCTGGCGCTAGGCATCGCTTTCGTGCGCGGCTCGCTGACCGACCGCGCCGTCATGGTCGCCTGCACCGTGGGCATGTCGATCAGCATCCTGGTCTACATCATCGTCTTCCAGTACTGGTTTGCCTACAAGCTCGGCCTGTTCCCGGTGCAGGGATGGGGCGACAGCCTGGCCGAGAACCTGTTTCGCTATTCCCTGCTGCCGATCCTGATCGGCCTGGCGGTCAGCGTCGCCCCCAGCCTACGACTGTACCGCACCTTCGTGCTCGATGAGGTCAACCAGGATTATGTTCGCACGGCACGTGCCAAGGGTGTGTCGGAGCGCCGTATTCTTTGGGTGCATGTACTGCGTAATGCGGCCATACCGATCATTACCCACGTGATGTCGAACCTGCCGGCATTGCTGATCGGGGCATTTCTGATCGAACGGTTCTTTTCGATACCCGGTATCGGCCGCGAAGTGATCCTGGCCGTCGAGCGTAGCGATTTTCCGGTGATCAAGGCGATCACCGTCTATGTCGCAGCTGCCACGATGCTGTTCAACCTGCTGACCGATCTGATGTACCAGGCGGTCGACCCACGCGTTGAATTGAAATAGGAACGATGATGGCTTCGATTGAAATGAGAACCTCACCCGGCCTCTGGGCGCTTGCCTGGCGCAGGTTACGTGCAGACTGGGTGGCAATGGCGGCACTGGCGGTGGTGGCGCTGTATCTGGGCGCACTGGTGCTGTCGTCCACGGAGCTGCTGGCCAATGACTGGGAAGAAGAGGTCGGCATCAATTACGCGCCACCTTCTTTTCTTGGAACGCCGCCGGCTGGCACTGGTGTAACCGCCAATGTAGCGGGCGGCAATGCAGGCGCTGGTGTTGCCATCGAGTTGCCACCGCCGGACAACCCGCTCGATCCGATCGGTGATGTGATCCGTGAGCTCCGCTTTTCAATAGGGAGTGCTGGCACCGCTGGCACCGCTGGCACTGCTGGCGCGGTACCAGTGGCCGTCGACGATTACGGCATCGCCGATCCGCTGCAGAAGGAGCTCGATGAAATCCGCGCGGAGCTGGCCGGCAAGGGTGCGGCGGCGGTCAGCGCCAAACGCGAGACTCTGCCGTTCGGCGCCGACAAGTGGGGTCACGACATTCTCAAGAAAACCATCAAGGGCGCTGAAACCTCGATCGTCGTCGGCCTAGTCGCCGCGTTGCTGGCGACGTTTCTGGGTTCGCTCTTCGGCGCCATCGCCGGCTATTTCGGCGGCGTGGTCGACGATATTTTCAACTGGTTCTACAGCATCTTTACCTCCGTTCCATACCTGTTGCTGATCCTGGCTGTCGCCGCGGTGCTGCAGCAGAAAGGTGTATTGACGATCGTCCTGATTCTCGGCCTCACCGGCTGGACCGGCACTTTCCGTTTGATTCGAGCCGAATACCTGAAGCACAAGAATCGCGAGTATGTCTGGGCTGCGGACGCCATCGGCGCCTCGCACTTGCGCAAGATGTTTTCGCATATCTTTCCCAACGTCAGTCATGTGGCCTTGGTGCAGGTATCGATCCTGGTGGTTGGCTTCATCAAGTCCGAAGTGATCCTGTCGTTTCTCGGTTTCGGCGTGCCGGTAGGCGTGGTGTCGTGGGGCAGCATGCTCAACGAGGCGCAGAACGAACTCATCCTTGGCAAGTGGTGGCAACTGGCTGCTGCCAGTTTCGCCATGGCGCTGCTGGTGACGGCCTTTTCGTTGTTCACCGATGCCTTGCGCGATGCGCTCGACCCGAAGCTGAAATAGGAGCCATGCGATGAACGAGCCGAGCAAACCCAGCAACCTCAGCAACCTCAGCGAGCACAGCCTGTTGCTGCAGGTGCGCGATCTTCAGGTCAGCTTTCGACTCGACAAGGCCCGCAGCGTCGACGCCGTCAAAGGCATTTCATTCGACGTGCCACGCGATGCGACGGTTGCCTTGGTTGGGGAGTCCGGCAGCGGAAAATCGGTGAGTTCGCTGGCAATCATGGGGTTGCTGCCGGAAGACGCCGCCCAAGTGGCACCGCGTAGCCAGATATTGTTCGAAGGCCAGGATCTTCTGGCGATGTCGAAGGTTCGGCGTCGCAGCCTGTGCGGTAAAGAAATCTCCATGATTTTTCAGGAGCCGATGACATCCTTGAACCCGGTGTTTACCGTCGGCTTTCAGATCGCTGAAGTACTACGCCTGCATATGGGCATGAATGCCAGGCAGGCCCGCGCACGCGCCATCGCTTTGCTGGAAGAAGTCGGCATGCCGACGCCGCACACCAGGATCGATGCCTACCCGAACCAGTTGTCAGGTGGCCAGCAGCAGCGCGTGATGATCGCCATGGCGATTGCCTGCGAACCGAAGCTGTTGATTGCAGATGAACCGACTACGGCACTGGATGTGACGATCCAGAAGCAGATCCTCGACCTGTTGAGCGATCTGCGCAAGCGCCGGCAGATGTCGGTGCTGTTCATCACCCACGACCTGGCATTGGTCGGCGATATCGCCGACCGCGTGATCGTCATGCGCAATGGCGAAATCCGGGAGCAGGGCGAGATTCGACAACTATTCGACAACCCGCAGGATGCCTACACCAAGGCATTGCTGCAATGCCGGCCGAGGCTGGATAGCCGACCGATGCGGCTGCCGGTGATCGAGGATTTCATGGTCGGTGTTGATGCCGGAGCCGACGCCGACGCGGGAAATGGCTCCAAAAGTATTGCCGAATCGAGTGTGCGTTCATCATCATGTGTCTCACCTCCCGTAACCGCGGCTTTGCAACGCTTGCGGGGCCTGCATGGCAACGAGCCGATCGTGCTGGATGTGCAAAATCTCTGTAAGAGTTTTTACAGCCGCAAGGGCTTGTTCGGTCGCGATGAGTTTCAAGCGGTTAAGGATGTCTCGTTCAAGCTGGCACGCGGCAAGACATTGGGCGTGGTGGGCGAATCCGGCTCGGGCAAAACGACCGTCGGCCTGACACTGCTGCGCCTGCATGCCGCCACCAGCGGCCAGGCACTGTTCGACGGCAAGGATATTCTCGCCATGTCGGCGGCCGAGTTCATGGCCTACAAGCGGCGTATCCAGATCATCTTCCAGAACCCTTATGCATCGCTGAATCCGCGTTTCACGGTAGGGCAGATACTCCTGGAGCCGATGCGCATTCATCGTATCGGCGCTAACGACGAGGAACGCGCCGATATGGCATTCGCGTTGCTGCAGAAAGTCGGTCTGCCGGCAGCTGCCTTTCATCGATATCCGCACGAGTTTTCAGGGGGTCAACGCCAGCGTATCGCCATTGCCAGATGCCTCACCATGCGCCCGGAGATCCTGGTTTGCGATGAATCGGTGTCGGCGCTCGATGTTTCCGTGCAGGCACAGGTGCTGAATCTTCTGCAGGACTTGCAGGACGAGTTCGGGATGAGTTACCTGTTCATATCGCACGACTTGTCTGTGGTGAAATACATTGCCGATCAGGTGATGGTGATGCACCAGGGGAGGGTTGTAGAACTTGCCAACTCCGACGAGCTTTATCGTGATCCTCAGCACGCCTACACCCGCACGCTGCTGAGTGCGATTCCCAAAGGTGTAAGCGTTTGAGGGTATTAAGTGTATGGATTGTGATGTCGACGAGTTCCTGTGCGGGCTTGGCTATGCCGGGCTTTGAAGAGGGGCCAGCTACGAATTTGGACATGATCACGCGAGTCTGGACATCCCGCTTGTGTATGGCGGGTCATACAAATCAAATACTGCAAAAACGTCTAACAAACGGTCGGTTGTTGATCAGGTGTTATGTTCAATAAAAAAGTTCTCGCTGCAAGAAATGCATAAATAACAGCACATTTGTCCTTTTCCCAAGTCGATGCCAACTGATTTGTGTCTGCTGGAACACAGGGTGGCTGATTTCTCAAGAGACCACTAAATATCGTCTAAGATTGGTTTCGACCAGGCAATTAAGGCATGTTGATGATATCGATACCTGACAACGAAGCCGAGCGGCTTCACGCATTGTGCGGGTTGAATCTTTTGGACACCCCCCCTGAAGAACGTTTTGACCGCATTACTAGAATAGCTGCTCAGTTCTTTGACGTACCGATTGTCCTTGTATCGCTGATCGATTCGGATCGTCAATGGTTCAAATCCAGGCATGGGCTGGCGGCCAAGGAAACGCCTCGGTCGATGGCATTCTGTGCATACGCAATTGAGCAAGACGATGTGCTGATTATCGAGGATGCAACGCTCGATAACCGTTTCAAGAACAATCCGCTTGTCACCGGTGAGCCGTTCATCCGGTTTTATGCAGGCTATCCGATACGCACTCCAGACGGCGTGGCATTGGGGACGCTTTGCCTCATCGATCAAAAGCCACGAACGCTGAATGCGTCGCAACTTGCTGCGCTACGAGATTTCGCGTCGATGGTCGATGACCAGCTCAGTAAAGAGACCTTGGCCGGCCAAGTGGTGTCTCAAGCAAAAGCACTGCAGGAGAGTGAAGTCCGCTTTGCAGCGACCTTTGAGGAAGCGGCTGTAGGCATCGCCCATATTGGCACTGATGGGGCATGGCTTAGAGCGAATCGTAGGGTCCCCGAGATCATTGGCTACACTCAGGAAGAGATCAAAGATATTTCCTTTCGCAGTATTACCTTCCCAGATGATCTGCTGCCCTGGAAAGCATTGAACGTTCAGCTGTTCGAAGGTACCCGGCGATCGTACTCGCTTGAGACCCGGTATTTCCACAAAGCCGGCCATGTGGTGTGGGTCAATCTTAGCGTAACGCTCGTTCGCAAGCCCGATAGTACTCCTGACTATTTTGTCGTGGTCATCGAGGACATTCAGGATAAAAAGCATGCGCAGAGCGCGCTGCAACACTTGAATGAAGAGTTGGAGTTGCGTGTCGAACAACGGACTGGAGAACTTCGTCGAAAAAACGACGAGCTCGCAGGAGAAATCCAGCAAAGGCTGCAGACCGAAACCGTATTGCGTGTCAGCGAGGCGCGAACTTGCACCATTCTCGACAGTTCGTACGATGCATTCATCGGCATCGATTCAAACGGCATCATCATCGACTGGAACAAATCGGCCGAGACCATGTTTGGCTGGAGCCGTGCAGAAGCTGTCGGAAAAAATATTATGTCGACGATTATTCCGTTAAAGCACCAGCACGCACATCAGGAAGGCATGAAGCGTTTTTTTAAGTCCGGCAGCGGACCAATTATTGACCGCCGGATTGAACTACCCGCGCGCACTCGATCCGGTATCGAAATTCCGGTAGAGATGACAATCAATGCCTATCAGATCGATGGCCAATACCAGTTCGCCGCCTTTTTGCACGATATGTCGAAACGAAAAGAAATTGCGCGGAAATTGGAACAAAAACAGGAACTTCTTGATGCGGTCCTTGAAACCATCGAGGTTGGCGTTGTCGCCTGCTCCGGTGACGGAACGCTGACGCTATTTAATCGTGCGGCGCGAGAGCTTCACGGATTACCCGTTGAGAAAATTCCGCTCACAGAATGGGCCCAGCACTACGACCTTTTTTCGGCTGATGGGAAAACCCACATGGCGAAGCACGAAGTGCCATTGCTCCGGGCCCTTCAAGGTGAAACAGTTGTCGATTCGGAAATGGTGATTGCGCCGAAAGGGCGAAGCCCGCATTTCCTGTTGGCCAGTGGCCGTCCACTGCTGAGCCCCACGGGCGAAAAGCTCGGTGCGGTTGTCGCCATGAAGGACGTGACCGATCTAAAAGAGTCGGGACGACGCCTGGCGCAGAACGAGCAACGGCTGCGGGCGATTACAGAAAATTTACCGACTTTGATTGGCCATGTCGACTGCAATGAGACGTTCCTATTCCTGAACAGCCAGGCAGGCCGGTTCTATGGGAAAAGCCAGGTTGAATTGATTGGTAAGCAAGTCAGGACAGCGTACACCGAAGCCGGGTACGTCAAAATCAAACCGTTCATTGAGGCTGCATTGTCGGGCAAGCGCGCGTCCTTCGAGGACCAAATGCTAGTCAATGGGGACACCTACTATTATCACGCGGCCTATATTCCGGACAAGGACGCAAATGGAGCGGTTAACGGCTTCTACGCAATGGCATATGACATCACAGCGCGCAAGATAAGCGAGCTACGCCAAGCCGAGAGCGAGGAGCGGTTACGCACAATCGCCAATAATCTGCCAGTGCTTATTTCTTATCTCGACCGTGACATGCGATACCAGTTTGCCAATGCCAAGTACGAAGAATGGCTCGGCGTTCCGACAGAACACATGATCGGAAAATCCGTTGCCGAACTCTTCGGTACTGATTTTTTTGAACAGCGTAAGCAGTATGCCTTGCGATGCCTTGACGGCGAGACAGTCTGCTTCGAGAACGACATTAAGGTTCGGGGCTTACGCAAAGAATTGGAATCGACCTACATTCCCCATATGAAAGACGGTGTTGGCCAAGGCGTCTACATACTTTCAAGCGACATCACCACTGTCAAAAATCAGGAACGAATGCTGCAACAGTTAGCGCGCTCGGATGCGTTGACCGGTTTGCCAAATCGACGCAGCTACGACGAAAAGCTGCATGACACTGTAGGCAGATCCGCCAGATATGGGCATGGCTTCGCAGTGATGTTTCTTGACGTGGACAATTTTAAGAAAATCAACGACTCGCAGGGCCATGGCGCGGGTGACGAGGTCTTGAAGGAGATTGCGCTGCGACTGGTCGCATCAGTACGCGACACCGATACTGTTTCTCGTCTGGCCGGCGACGAGTTCACAATCATTCTTAATGAGGTAAAAAAACGGGAAGATGCTGCAGGCGTGGCACAAAAGATTCTTGACGCCGTGCGCAAGCCATTTTTGATCGCGGGTGTCAGTAGGGACGTTTCAGTTAGCATCGGAATCAGCTGTGCGGCGTCAAACGCAACCGATGTGGCAAGTATCACCAAAGCTGCCGATGACGCGCTGTATCGGGCAAAAGCCGCAGGACGCAATGGCTATTATATTGACGACGCTTGGGCCTCCGTGGACCTCCATTAAGCATCATATTCTTAAAGGTTCAGGCGGTCAGGAGTTGCGCCCCTTCTTGCCGTTCGCGGTTTCCCCTTCGATTTAATCCGTAGACGACCCTACGGTACAGAAGGGAGGGTTATGACGAAGGAGCTTCCCATATTTTTGCCATCGCTGGCTGCGGAAACCGTCCCACCGTGCAATCCAATCATGCTTTTGACAAGCGCAAGACCCAAGCCGAGACCGCCGTTTGCTCGATCGCTGGAACGCTCTGCCTGCATGTACAAATTTAAAAGCGTCGAGAGACTGGGTGGATCGATCTGAATCGCCCCGGGATTCAACATTGATGTCACAGTAAGGTCATGTGAAGTCGCTAAGCTGCTGCGGTTCATTCCCTAACCGCGACAGGAAACATCATCATGACAAAAACGGCAGAGCGTTCGGTGCTGGCAAGCGACGCAGACGAGATCGGATTCAATGATTCGACGAACTTACACTTTAGCGACGTACTTGCAACCCGATTAAGCCGGCGTAGCCTGTTGCGCAGCGGTGCCGCGTCTGCCGCTGGTGCCGTCTTTGCCTCAGTCGGCCTGTCAGCCTGCGGTGGAAGTTCCGACACTGTCGTCGCGCAAGCACCGACGCCTCAGCCAGCGGAAAAGCTGCTTGCTTTTACAGCTGTCAACAAAAGTTTGCTTGATAGCGTGATCGTACCAGTTGGTTATTCGGCAGCTGCCATTTATGCGTTGGGCGATCCGCTGTCAGCCTCTGCAAGCGCTTATCGAAATGATGGTACCGATACGGATTTTGAAAACCGTGCTGGTGACCATCACGACGGTATGGAATGGTTCGGATTGTCTGCATCCGGATTACGCTCTTTAAATTCCGTCGATCGCGGCTTGCTGGCAGTGAACCACGAAGCAACCACAGACCAGACCTTGTCGTCATTTTTCCTTCACGCAAACGGTGGCACCACGACGCTGCCTCGCCCAGCCGCCGAAGTTGACAAGGAAACAGCGATTCATGGCGTCTCAATAGTCGAAGTCCGTAAAGCAGGTGGTGAATGGGAATACGTAAAAGGTTCGCCTTTTAACCGTCGCCTCACTGCGCTGAGCGAAATCGAGATTGGTGGACCAGCCCGCGGCAACGCATTGCTCGTGACGAAATACTCAAACAATGGAACCAAATCGCGCGGCACTTTGAACAACTGTGGTACTGGCAAGACCCCGTGGAACACATTTCTCAGTGGCGAAGAAAACTGGTCAGGTTATTTCACGCGTGGCACCGCCGACGATATGGCGCGTGGAAATGATAAAAGCGCAACGTCGCTAAAGCGGTACGGTCGTAATCAAGGCGCCCCATCGCGACATGGCTGGGAAACCGGTGGCACTGACGACAAATACGCCCGCTGGAATAACAGCAAGCTGGGTACTTCGGTCGATGGCAGTGATGATTATCGCAACGAAATGAACGGCATGGGGTACATCATTGAACTCGATGCCTATGATCAAACCAAGACGGCGAAAAAGCGGACGGCACTCGGACGCTATGCGCACGAAAGCGCTGCATTTAGCATTCCGGTTACCGGCAAATCGCTGGCGGTTTATATGGGTGACGATTCGCGCAATGAGTATATTTACAAATTCGTGTCGTCAGCAGTATGGGATATGACCGATGCCAATCCCAGCAACCCAATGGCCACTGGCGACAAGTACTTGGACACGGGAAAATTGTATGTTGCCAAATTTGCAGCCGACGGCTCCGGTGAATGGCTAGAGCTATCGATAAATATTGCTGCCATTGCTAGTTACCCTGGTTACAGGTTCGCCGATCAGGCCGACGTGGTGGTTAACGCGCGACTTGCTGCCGATGCCGTGGGTGCTACGAAAATGGACCGTCCTGAATGGTGTTCGGTCAATCCGAAAAATGGCGAGATTTATTTTGCGCTGACTAATAATAGCAACCGAAACGTCGATGCAACTGGATCAACACAGCTTGTCCCAGACAGTGCCAACCCGCGCGCGTATTCGGATTTAAAAGGTACTTCGACCACGCCACAGAACGGTAATCCTAACGGTCACATCTTGCGCGTGAAAGAGGCGGCAGTCGGTGCGACAGCCACGACGTTTACATGGGATATCTATCTGTTTGGTGCTGAGGCAGGTGCAGACGCCGGTAAGATAAATCTATCGAGTTTGACCAACGATCAAGATCTGTCTTCACCCGATGGATTGGTGTTCAGCCCTTACACCGGAATCTGCTGGATTCAGACAGATGACGGGGCTTACACTGACGTTACAAACTGCATGATGCTTGCTGGCGTACCGGGACAAGTCGGTGATGGCAAAAAAGTGTCGCTAAGCTATACCAAGGCATTGGGTGGCGCAATGGTCGTTGATACTTATGTCGGCAAGGCTCCAACCCCGGACACACTAAAGCGTTTTCTGGTCGGGCCGGTCGGCTGCGAGATCACTGGTTTGTGTGAAACACCAGATGGCAAAGCCATGTTCATCAACATCCAGCATCCCGGCGAAACCACGTCACAAGCTAATCTGGCAGATCCGAGTAAATACACCAGCCAGTGGCCGAGTAATGCTGGATACGGTGCCGGCAAGCGTCCACGCTCTGCAACAATCGTCATTACGAAAAATGATGGCGGACGCATAGGAAGTTGAGTGTTGGAAAACGGAGGTTTGTTAGACGTTTTTAAAACTTCCGGTTTTTGGCTCGAAAGGGCCCTTTATTTGGACTCAAATATCTAAAAACTCATCTAATAATTTAAGTAAATCGTAAGCGGCGCATCAGCACCGTCTCGACGCAGCTGTCCTGATAGTCCAAAGTGATGTCTACCAAATAATGGTGGAGATCACTTTGAATTCAGAAGGCAAGGCAGGAAGCCGCAAAGGCCGGCTCAA
>Ga0326733_1000046_pt1 | contig 49493 bp, 42 predicted proteins | sample 14_GP2_308_FD_207946 | JGI IMG/M metagenome (GOLD analysis project Ga0326733, IMG submission 207946) | Glacier ice microbial communities from Ngari, Tibet, China - 14_GP2_30.8 | ecosystem: Environmental > Aquatic > Freshwater > Ice > Glacier | place: China: Ngari, Tibet | collected 2018-07-17
CAATACCGTACGTCCGCATTCCAGCCTCGGCTATGCAACACCAGAAGCGTTTAGCAGAAACCAAAACACCAGTTTATTAACCGGAGCTATTCCAAATTGAGTTGGACCTGAAAAACCGGGCAGGTCATACATGCCTAGCAACAATAATCAATGTCTCGTTTGCAAAAACGCGCTCGTCTTTTAACAATCTAATCACCTAAAATAAATAATGTGGGGAAATATTAACCGGAAAGTTTGACCGCATGTTGCACAGATTTTTGCCCTAGTTACAGGCATCTCGCCCGATGCAACGGCAGCGAATTTTTTCTCAGGTAATTCGGCTAATTTTTGTGCGCGAGATGGTGTGCGCTTATCGATGCCGATATCGGCATGTTTGAGTTACATTATTAAGGCTTGCCGAATTTCAGGCGGCTGTAGCGGATTTATTTCAATCGAATTCAGTTTACTGTCATCACAAAACAACATAGTTCCGTACATAGCGGAAACTGTTATTCGTATAAATCACATTTGGGCATCAAACATTTGAGTCACATGCAGTTCCAATACACTATCGCGCTTCTTGGCCAATACGCAGCCGCTGCTCTAGAGAATGCTGGTCAGTTACTTAAAGAGGCGAGCCTTCTCTTTGCAGAAAGGCATCAAGCTCGCGCCTATTTTTTAGCCGTAGCTGCGATTGAAGAGATCGGAAAGGCTGCTTTAGCTTTTGAAGGGCAAGGCAGAAACTTGAAGGATTCTGCGGTAATTAGCAAGTTGCGGCATGCAATGGATAATCACACTCAGAAAATCAATTCTGCATTAACGCTAATTCTCCTTGCTAGTCCTGACCCTCGGCAAGCTTTGATGCCTACCTTAGACTTGATGATCCGAGTGAAATCTGGTCGTGAACCGTCGATGTATACTGACATCAATTATGAGTCTGGCGAAGTTAAACAACCAATGACAGTTGTGGGTGACGTTGCCGCCCGGGATTGCATCCGTTTAGGAAACGATTGCCTACGCGCGGCCAAGAAGCACATGACAGAGACGAAGCCGTTGCTACGGTCTGCCTCAGATAACGCTTTATTCGCGATGAAATCCGAGCAATTGGGAAAGATTCTGAAGAGCGAAGGGTTTTGGCGGTATTACATTGAAAGAATGGAAGCAGGAGACAAAGATTATGCTGCTGCTGTTACTACGTACCAACGTGAATATTTAGCTAAGAAGAGGGCTTACCAGAAATTACCTGGATAGCACGCCAACTTTCTCCGACATATCCGATAGCATTTCACCAAGCCGCTGCTCTGCTTGCAACCGAAGTGACTTCGCCCGTTGAATCGCGTCGGCCTGTTTGATCTTGCCTCGATTTCACGTACACCAAGAATTTGATAAATTGATGGTGCATGGAGGCAATAATGTCACGAGGTTCTTCGCTCACACAGCGGCAGTACACATTAGAGTTCAAAGTTGAGGCGTTGCGTCTGGCAGAGTCTGCCGGGCCGGCAGAAGCGGCAAGGCGTCTTGGCATTCCGGATTCAAGTCTAGGAAACTGGCTTCGGCTTGCACAGAAGTGGCGGCAAGCTTTCCGACGGTGGCGCCCGCGCCCGTTTTTACCATGAGGTCTGCGAGGCGCATCTGGCGCGTATCGTCAAGGTCGACCTCAAGAGCGAACTGTTCACCTATACCATTGATGAACACGCGCTGACCCATGCGCGGATGATGGACGGCAAGCTGCTGCTGGTCACCAACACCGCTGACCTGGTGCCTGATGACGTCATGAAGCGGTATAAATTATTAGCCGATATCGAACGCGGGTTTCGCGTTCTCAAATCCGAAATCAAAATTGGTCCCGTCTATCATCGCTTGCCTGAGCGCATTCGCGCCCACGCCGCCATCTGCTTTATGGCACTGATTCTGTATCGGATCATGCGAACCCGCCTGCACGCCAGCCAGACCTCACTCTCGCCCGAACGGGCCTTATCGAATCTGGGGCGAATCCAGCATCATCGCGTAACGCTCAACGGCGCTCAATGCATCACTGGAGTCTCCACAATCAACGCCGAACAAACCAACATTCTGGCCGCACTGACGATTAAAAAACCGACGATCGATACCCGACTAACCCCGCTGTAGTGGCAATTTTAAAGTGCGTCACTATATAAATCAAACACTTATGCGTGTAATTGTCGAACTCGGGAGGCCCGGTAATCTTTGCGTTTTTAACGACCGGCATTAATTTAAAGAGCACGTTGCGGGATGCCATGTTTTCATGCTTGCTCCAAAATTGGCGTGTTCGTCGGCGGCATCATCTGCCGTGGATCAAATTCTTTCGTTGTACCGAGTAATGCTCTGCCAATCAGCAATTTTTTACCAACAGGATAGGTAATTTAAATGACCAATCAAACCATGGTTATATCGAAGCACCGCTGCTGCCGTAAATGTGGCCTTGATGTTTTTTCTGACGTTTATGAGTGCCAGGAAAGAATAGAAATAAGTTTTCGTGGAGGTTACGGCAGTGTTTTCGGTGACGAGAATGTTATTCGTGGCACCTTTTGCCAACAGTGCATAAAAGATTTGTTAGGTCCATGGCTTGAGATAATTTCTGATGATTACAACCACAACGTTCCCGTGTTTACGCCGATCGGAATTTATCAACCCTACGAGATCCTATTGCCAGACCCTCCTGATGGCAGAGGTATTTTTACGCCACCAGATGAAGACGATCATTCAAATCAATTCAAAAACATTGTGGATTAAATCGTTGAAAATAGCATTTTTACTAAATTTTGATGCCATGCCGACGTCTTCGTAATAAATTTGCTTTACGTAGACCCGTTAATTCAAGCGCGTCCCCCCCTGGTGGCGTACGCCAGGGATACCAATCAAGCGACTGACATCATCGAGCGGCAGGCGTCAGCACAGCGGCGGCAGGCAGCTGCACACTGCTTACAATGATCCATGTCGTGCTTGCCGCATTCGTCTGCACAAGCGTCGCATACCGTTGCACAAAGTTGGCAAAATTTTCCAGCAAACGCGCTGCCTCGTGCCATCAAACTAGCGGCAGTTCGGCAAAGATCAGCACAATCCAGATCCAGGGCGATACAGCCCGACATCATTTTGACGTCGCCCTCCTTCAGACAGAGGCCAGCGCATGTGTCGCAGGCAGTTGAGCACGCGTAACAGGCTTCAATACAGGATGCATATTTCGATACCATTATTTTTCTCCAATAGTGATTCAAATTTCTGGGGGATTTATGCAAGTGCCAATCAGTAAACCTTGCAAAAAAGTACGGTCAAATCGTGAGCCACCAGTGGCTACTCGTACCGATGTGATGCAGGAATGCTTGCAAAGTTCAGCCTGCTATTCATCGCTTTTCCTTCATATTCGAACCAGACTCGCTGATTTGACGCGTACGGAACTGGCACTGGCGTCCATGGTGGAGGAATGCGAAGCAACAGGGTGCGCTAGCCCGTGCCAAATCATAGCGACGATTGCAGCAGACAGTTGATGCAAAATGCATAGTCGCCGCGAGTTCCACCTCGTTCGATGACTGCAAAAATGTTTTTCAAGGCTGCTGAAATTTGCGAGCAACGATGTAGAAAATGGCTGATGGCAGGGCCAGCATCTGCATAATCGGCAGTACGCCGACATTGATCATCGGAATTAACGGCATCAGGCTGTTTTTAGAGAGCGGGTATTAAGCGCTTCGTAAGACATGCTTCGGGAGTTTTTCGCTAACTAATTTGTGCGCAAAAAATTGTCTTTCGCTCGCGCAGGTAACCCAACCGACGATGTTGTCGGGTTGGGGAACTTTATTAGCATAAAAACATCATATACTGCAAAATGCTGTGGCGCAGACCGTGCGGCGCGAATCGTGCAGTTAATGCATTTGGCCTTGGAATGAGAGGGAACACTTTGACGGTTACCGACGATCGACCCCGCGGGAGGGAACTTCACCCGATTCATGGAGTCTTGGTTGCTGGCACTATTCCCCTGTTTCTTGGGGGATTGTTAAGCGATCTCGCGTATTCGTCCAGTTACCAGATTGAATGGAGCCACTTTGCTTCCTGGCTCATTGTGGGTGGTCTCTTTTATGGTGGCCTCGCGCTGTTGTGGGCAGTTGTTGACCTCTTGCGCACCAATCATCGCGGCGAGCATTCCCGCCTTTATACACTTCTTCTGCTGGCGACATGGGTTCTGGGGTTTCTCAATTCCCTGGTTCACGCCAGAGACGCTTGGGCAGTTATGCCCACCGGTCTTATTCTCTCCGTGATTGTCGTACTGCTCGCCTGCGCATCAACCTGGATCGGCTTTGTCAAGTTTGGCGTCGGAGGTGACAAATGACACTTTTTCGTGTGAATAATCGTACCACTTCGCGTTTAGTGTTTTCTGTCGCCCTTGCAGTCTTGGTGAGCGCATGCGATGGCGCTGACGTAAAGATTAATCAGCAAGGTTCAGAACCAACGCTCCCCGAGCCGCAGCGTGGGCTACTGCCTTCGATGGCCATCGCGGAGCCCATACCGTGGGGCGATCAACAGCCTACGGTCCCCCAGGGATATAAGATCTCGGCCATCGCCACTAACCTGAAAATTCCTCGCCAGACATTGGTCCTCCCAAATGGTGACATTCTCATAGCCGAAGGCAAAGGCGGTAATGTATCGCCGATGAAACCGAAGGATCTGATTGCCGGGTACATCAAGGCAAAGGGGACGACCTCCGTCGAGAGCGGAAACCGATTGACCCTGTTGCGGGATGCCGACGGGGATGGCGTCTATGAACTAAAAAACGTCTTCGCCGATAAGCTCAACGCGCCCTACGGACTCGCACTGGTTGGCGACAAGCTTTACGTCGCTAACCAGGACGCGCTGGTGCGCTTCGACTACCGCAAGGGGCAAACCGAGGCTAGTGCACCGCCGGTCAAGATTACAGATCTTCCGTCGATGATCAATCACCATTGGACCAAATCGCTGGCTGCAAGTGCGGACGGACGCTTGCTGTATGTAGGCATTGGTTCGAACAGCAACATCACCGAACGCGGTATGGTCGCTGAAGTCGACCGCGCGATGGTCTGGGAAGTGAACGCGGAAACAGGCGCACACAGGCCGTACGCAACGGGCTTGCGTAATCCGTCCGCGCTCACTATCGAACCGCAATCAGGGCAGCTATGGGCGGTGGTGAACGAACGAGACGAACTCGGCCCGGATCTCGTGCCCGACTACCTGACCTCAGTGAGGGAAGGTGGATTCTATGGCTGGCCTTACAGCTATTGGGGGCGGAATGTGGATGATCGTGTGCGTCCACAGGATTCGGAGAAAGTTGCTTCGGCGATCAAGCCCGATTTCAGCCTGGGTTCGCACGTCGCCCCGCTCGGCGTTGACTTTTCCGAGCCCGCCATGGGTTCCGGATTCGCAGAGGGCGCATTCGTGGGAGAGCATGGCAGCTGGAATCGCAATAATCCGGTGGGCTACAAAGTGATTTTCATACCGTTCCGCAATGGCCGTCCCAACGGTCCACCGGTAGATTTTGTTACCGGATTCCGCGATGCGGATGGCAAAACGCGGGGACGTCCGGTCGGCGTGACGGTTGATCCACGCGGCGCACTCATTGTTGCCGATGATCTGGCGAATGTCATCTGGCGCGTTACTTCGATAGGTTCTCGTTGACGTCCTCCCCGCCCTAAAGGCGGGGATTTTTGCAGCCAGCCTCGCACATCCGCGACGAAGAATGTATCCGCGGAAGTGGGGGGAAGCCCAGAGCGAGCACACTGAATTAATACATGGGCTGTGGCCGGCCGCTTCTTGGAGGCATGTACCTTGTTAAAAAACCTGGACTAGGGAAGTTTTTGGACTCATTTGCAGGGGCACCTTTTGGCAGCCCCGTTTAAGAAACTGATTTTATCCGTATCCCCGCCTTGCATCTAACCATTTAGGAGGTGGACGACGTCTCGAGAAGCTGCGCAACGAAAACATCAAAATCTGTAGTAATTGCTTTTCCAACATTAAGGGTCAGGGTGCTTAGATCAATTCTAAAACTATTGGAAATCTATTGATACAGACATATCTGGACGTATACTTCGACGCCTACATTTGCGCAGAATCGTTGCCCAAAAATAATGGTTGCGAAATTAAACATATTTTTGAAACTTCAAAGCAATTTCTAGTCAAATCAACATCACAGGAAACAGATCGGTTTTCTCTGTACCTGCCTTGATATTTCTAGTGTTTAAAAAAGGAAAAAACCGCAATGTCCCTCGACACAGCTTTACCACTTGATACAAAGGCAGGCCAGCCTAACTCTCAATCTGCAGAAGTGCTCGGCGCGGGATTGGAAGCGCTGGGCGTTAAAGGTATTTTTCTTGCATTGGCCATCATTTATTTCTGGTTCGGCGGCATGAAGTTCACCAGCTATGAGGCTGAAGGACTGATACCGCTTGTCTCAAACAGTCCGGTACTCGGATGGCTTTATGGCATTTTCTCGGTGCGCACCTTTTCCTACCTGCTCGGGATACTTGAGATTTCTATTGGCTTTCTGATCCTTGCTCGCTTCTTGTCCCCAAAGCTGTCCGCACTCGGAGCGCTCCTATCTGCCGGTCTTTTTGTCGTAACATTGACGTTGATGGCCTCCACTCCGGGCGTGTTTGAGCCAAGCGTTGGATTCCCTGGTCTTTCCGTAATGCCAGGCCAGTTTTTGCTGAAAGATCTTGGGCTGCTCGCAGCTTCCGTCTTTGCTGTCGGCAATTCACTTAGGGCGATCGGCCGCCGGACCTAAACGGCGTTTGCTTTGATTCCATTGCTACATCCCGGGTTGCCGCATGATGGTAATCCCCCCGCTTTTAACGGTCGGCAAAGATAGAAACTATGCGGCCATGGTGAGCCGCTGCTTCGGGGTGAATCCGCCCAATGCCATATTCGGGCGTTCGTGATTGTAATTCCATAGCCATTGGGTCGCGAAGTTTTGTACTTCGCCGACCGTGTCGAACAAATATTGGGCCAGCCATTCGTAGCGCACGGTGCGATTGAATCGTTCCACGTAGGCATTCTGCTGCGGATTTCCTGGCTGGATGTATTTAATCCGGATGACTCGCTCCGACGGCAGCGAGAAATCGACATCCATACCAAGCGCTTCCCGATTGAAATCGTCGATTACATTAAACAATCGGATACACCTGCCGTCGCTCAACTGGTCATGCATGAAATCCATGGACCAGACCTGGTTGATCGACGCTGGCACCGTTAGCGCCGCCGGCTTCTCCCGCCATGCTCACGACACAAATCCGGCACCGGCGTACCAGCCTCAGCCTGCTTTTGCACTGCCATGATCTGGCTGTCGGTAAATCGCGATCTCTTTACTGCAGAACCTCCTCATTTCATTTCGAGAAAATCCTACCTCTGAAGACCGTTCTTTTGCGGGGGGGATTACCATTGCACCACCAGATACAGCGGGGGCAATCTTGTGACCTGCATATTCCCGCAGAAAGCCCAATCCACTAACAACAGATCAACGCAATAAATTTTCAACAACTGAAGATTGACTATTAAGGATAAATGTTTTGACGATTTCCAAAGTGTCAATTTCGCTGTGGCTTTCAAACGTTGAGGCAGAAGCAAAAGGCCATGAGCCAACTTTAGTCCATTATTTTCATGAGATGTCGGATGAAGGTAGTGCTGACCGGTTGCGACAGCCGGCGATGATCATTTGCCCGGGCGGCTCGTACGGGCATCTTGCTTCTCATGAAGGAGAGGATTACGCGAGGTGGCTGGTGCCATACGGTGTCGCCTGCTTCGTCTGCCGGAGGCCATCTTGCTTCGACTCTAATTGTTCAGCACGATGATGGTGTCGACACTGACGCCGACCCTATTAATCAGCAAAGTTGCCGCCCAGATGTATGTGTGTTGTGCTATCCCTTAATTTCAATGGAAGCAGGTACTCATCCCGAATCACGCGCTAATCTTTTAGGCAAATCACCCACTGAGCAAATGCGTCGCTTCCTTTCGACCCACTTGAGAGTGACTAACCAAGTGCCTCCGTGTTTTATCTGGCATACCGGATCCGACATGTCTGTTCGGGTAGAAAACAGCCTGAGTTTTGCATCCGCTTTGAGTAAAGCTGGTGTGCCTTATGCGCTGCATGTCTACGAAACAGGTGGCCATGGATTGGGTTTGAGAACGACGCACTCTTGGGCTGAGAGCTGTATTAGTTGGCTTAAATCTCGGAGCTTTCTGCTCCTGGATTGAAAGCAACGCCTTGACATCTTCCCCATAGTTGCATTGTCACTACCCGTCTATTCAAATACCAAGTCTAAAGATGTATTGTTGATTGTTGGCGGATATTAAGCCCCCAAGCCGCTAAAAGCACCGCACGCAGCATCAATAGTTGCCGCAATCACTGCGTCGTCATGCTGGGCCGACACAAACCCCGCTTCGAAAGCCGATGGCGCCAGATAAATGCCGGCATCCAGCATCTGATGAAAAAATGCATTGAAGGCAGTTTTGTCGCAAGCCATCATCGTTTTATAAGTTACAGGCACTTCCTCAGTGAAATACAGGCCGAACATGCCGCCTACGGCGTCGGCGCAGAAACTTACGCCTGCATCCTTGGCGGCTTGGGTCAGGCCATCGGTCAATTTACGGGTCTGTGCACCAAGGTGTGCATAAAATCCGGGTTCCTGAATCAGCTTCAACGTCGTCATGCCGGCGGCAACCGCCACCGGATTGCCGGAAAGCGTACCTGCCTGGTAGACGCCGCCCAAAGGCGCAAGATGTTGCATCAACTGTGCCGGGCCGCCAAAGGCAGCCACCGGCAACCCGCCGCCAATTACCTTGCCCAATACCGTCATGTCGGGTGCGATGTCATACAGTGCCTGCGCGCCGCCTAGCGCCACCCGGAACCCCGACATCACTTCGTCGAACACCATCACCGCACCATATTGTGTACATACCCGGCGCATGGTGTGTAAAAATTCGGGTGAGGCGCGCATCAGGTTCATGTTGCCGGCTATGGGTTCGACCATCACGCAGGCAATCTGGTCGCCAATCTTGGCAAATGTATCTTCCAGTTGCTGGGCGTCGTTGTAATCGAGCACCAGTGTATGTTTGGCAAAATCTTCCGGCACGCCGGCCGACGTGGGGTTGCCGAACGTTAGAAGGCCACTGCCTGCCTTGACCAGCAGTGAATCGGCATGGCCGTGGTAACAGCCTTCGAATTTGATGATCTTGTCGCGCCCGGTGGCACCACGTGCCAGGCGCAAGGCGCTCATCGCCGCTTCGGTTCCCGACGACACCAGCCGCACCTGTTCTATCGATGGCACCAGCTTGCAGATTTCTTCAGCCATCAGGATTTCGCCTTCGGTCGGTGCGCCGAAGCTCAAACCTCTGGCCGCCGCTTCCTGCACCGCTGCCACCACTTCAGGATGGGCATGGCCAAGAATCGCCGGGCCCCAGGAGCCGATGTAATCAATATAGCGTCGGTCGTCGGCATCCCAGAAATACGGCCCCTGTGCCCGACTGACAAAGCGTGGCGTGCCACCAACCGAGCGAAAAGCGCGCACCGGTGAATTCACGCCGCCCGGCGTTGTCAATTGGGCACGTGCGAAAAGCGTGTCGTTATGTGAAATCACGAATGGTTTCCTGGAAAACAGTTGGAGGGTTGTTCGCGTCAGTTGTACGCTTTAATGATCGGCTTCAGGCTCGCGCGCCCAGAAATAGCGATCCGGTATCATGCGGCCCATGCCTAAGCGCTGCGCATGGGCGATGCTGGCAATGACAAATTCCTGCGCTTCAAATACAGCTTCTGGCACATCCAGGCCATTTGCTAACATCGCTGCCGTCGTTGCCGACAATGTACTACCGGCGCCGGCATAGGTGCCGGAAACACGCTGCCATTTATCATGGCGCACCAAGCCGGTTTCATTAAACAGGCTATTGACGATCTCATGTGGCTCACCCGGCGTGCCCGTTACCAGCAGATATTCACAACCCATGCCGATGATATGCATTGCATCGATCATCAACGTGTCCTCGGCAGAGGGCTCGCGCCAGCTCTCGGCCAGCGCCTCCAGTTCCACCGCCGAGAGCATTAGCAGCGTGGTTTGCGGAATTAGCAATTCGCGCATGGCTGCCACGAGTTCTTCATCCTCCAACGCCTGCTCGGGCATGCCCGTCAGGTAGGGGTCTAGAACGAGCGGCACTTCCGGATAATCGGATGCGATTTCGGCAATCACGGAAATGGCATCAACACTGCTCATGGCGCCGACCTTGAAGGCGGCAACCGGCATGTCTTCCAATACCATGCGCGCCTGGTCTGAAATCCAGTCAGCATCGATGATCTGCACGTCTTCAATGCGAGCCGTATCGCCGATCAGTAGGGCAGTAATCACGGACATGCCATGGCAACCCATGGCGGCAAATGATGCCAGGTCGGCCTGGATGCCAACGGCACCGACGGGGTCTGCCACCCCAAAGGTCAGTATCAAGGGAGAAGTTTGGATTTGCACGGCGGGTAGATTAAGATAGCTGACTTTGTATTTTACTTGAAGGGCTGTCCGCCGTGAGCATTAACCCGACCTCTAATCCTGCCGATAACCAATCGGCGCCACCCGCATCCAAAACCTGGATGTGCCTGATCTGCGGCTGGATCTACGACGAAGCTGCTGGTTTGCCCGACGAAGGAATCGCGCCCGGCACCTCGTGGCCCGACGTGCCAATGAACTGGACTTGTCCGGAATGCGGCGCCCGCAAAGAAGACTTTGAAATGGTAGTCATCTGACAACATCATATTGACTAGAAAATATCGTTTTTACCTGCGGGCGCAGTAGGTTCGCTTAAAAACCACGGCCCGAGGCCCCCGCTCCAATGTTGTTCTAAAGCATCTTGCTTTTTGCCGGTGTTGCGCCTTATATTGAACGTTGTTCAACGAGACAACGCCATGACGACACCAGTGGAAAACGCCGGCCTGAAGATTATGGTGATCGACGATAGCAGCACGATTCGTCGCTCAGCAGAGATCTTTCTCGGGCAGTCGGGATACCAGGTGATTCTTGCCGAAGATGGGTTTGATGCGTTGGCAAAGATGAATGACCACCATCCTGCGCTGATCTTCTGTGACATTTTAATGCCGCGCCTGGATGGCTATCAAACCTGTGCACTGATCAAGAAAAGCGCAAAATTCCATGCCACACCTGTAGTAATGCTTTCCTCCAAGGATGGCCTGTTCGATCGTGCGCGCGGTGCGATGGTTGGCTCTGCCGCTTACCTGACAAAACCATTCACAAAAGATAGCCTGCTCAAGATGGTACGCGCCCACGCAGCGTCGCCGGGCAGCACCTAACCTCATCGAATAAAGGTTTCAGGAAAATGGCCATTCAAAAAATTCTTGTGGTGGACGATTCACCGACCGAGCGGTATTTTCTCACCGATATCCTGGTCAAAAACGGCTTTTCAGTATCGACCGCCGAGAACGGTGAGGAAGCACTTTTAAAAATCAAGGCCGACAAACCAGAATTGATCTTGATGGATATTGTCATGCCGGGGCAGAACGGCTTTCAGGTGACGCGCGCCATTAGCCGTGACCCGGCCACGCAGGATATACCGATCATTATCTGCACCAGCAAGGGTCAGGAAACCGATCGTATCTGGGGCTTGCGCCAGGGCGCGCGCGATTATTTGGTCAAACCTGTGGACCCGCAAGAATTACTGGCAAAAATTGCCACACTGGCTTAGAGCTACCCTTTTATTTGCTATGAATGATTCCACGCCAGATTCCGAGACAACGCTGCGGGAAAAAACACCCGGGATGCCTGATCCGGGGGCCCGGCGTTTGCGTATGCGTGAATTTCAGGCGCGCCTGGTAGACCGAATGCAGGCAGCGCGTGGCGGCAGCGACACCCGTGCCGGTCAGCTCGGCGTGCTGGTGGGGGAGCGTCGGTGCCTAATCGATTTGCCACAGACGGGCGAGATTGTTGCGGTAGGCCCGATCACACGCGTGCCCCTGACGCAACCGTGGTTTCTTGGCCTGACCAACATTCGCGGCAATTTGATCAGCATCGTGGATTTTGCTCATTTTTTAGGCGATGCACCAACCGTGATCGATAAGCAAAGCCGGATTATTGCCTTTGCACCGTCGCTAAGTGTTAGCGGTGGGTTGTTGGTATCGCATGTGGTTGGCTTGCGTAACCTGGCCGATATGCAAGCTCAGGCAGGAACGAGTGGCACCGACGATGATTGGCAGCGTCAGCAGTACAAGGAGGGCGACAACGTGCTTTGGCAACTGGTGGATTTAATCGCAATCACGCGGAACCAACGATTCCTGAACGTCGCTGCATGACGTTACGGTAGGTGTAAATCAGGAGATTTGACATGGCATCAAAATTACCGTTACCGCCCCAGCCAGGAGGGGCGCGAATGTCCGTCGATTTCCGACTTCCGCTATTGGGTGCATTGCCGGTACCTCAGCAAATCCGGGTGCTGTTGGCATTGCTGATTGCCTCCCTGATGCTGACGGCATTGTTTGCGTTTCTTAATACACGTGATTCGGCACAGAATTCAATCCAGACGCAGATCGCTGGCGACGCACTCATGCATTCGCAACGTATTGGTAAAGCCGCGCCTAACGCCATTCAAGGCAATGCCGAGGCATTCAAACAACTCGGAGAAAGTCGCCGCGAATTCAACGATGACTTGATGGTGCTAGAACAGGGCGGCACTTTCAAAAATCGTACCGTCGACAAGCCTGCCGCCGAACAGGAACCAATACTGAAGGAGGTGCGTAAAGCCTGGTCCAACTCCGACAAGGCCGCCTTGACGATGCTTCGTCTGCAACCTGAACTGACCGGCTTTGGCACAACATTGAAAAAGCTCAATGCACAATTACCCCGGCTATTGGAGTTGACTGAACAAATTTCGGCATTGAAAGTCAAAAATGGCGTGTCGGCCCTGGAAATTTCCGCCGTAGGCCAGCTGGTAATGCTTACACAGCGCCTGGGGCGTAGTGCCAACGAATTTCTTACCAATGATGGTGTCAACCCTAAAACTGCATTCTTGCTCGGCAAAGACAGCAGCACTTTTCGCCGTATCACTGAGGGACTTTTAAAGGGCGATGATGGTTTGCGCTTAAATGCTGCCGCCGACGTCGAAACCCGGCAAAAGCTGGTAGAGCTTGCTGCCGCTTTCAGCCAGTATCAATTATCAGTTGATGCAATTCTTGGAAGTTGGCAAAAATTTGTCTCTGCCAAACAGTCGGAGCAATTGATCTTTTCAGAAAACGAGTTGCTCAAGCAAAAACTGTCGACATTGCAAAATATTTATCGTAGCGAGCAAGATTCCTCGAGCTGGTCTTTCTGGGCACTTGCGGGTACAGCGCTGCTGGCCCTTGCCGCAGCCGCCAGCGCCGGGTTGGTAATCTTGCAAGAAACCCGGGACCGTGCGCGTGAGGCAGTACGCACCGGTCTGGAAGCCCACTTGCAGCGTTTGCAGGCACAAAAACAGGAAGAAGAAGCCAAGAACGCCAACGACCAAAACCAGGCGGCCATCTTAAGGCTAATGAATGAATTGCAGGAAGTTGCCGACGGTGACCTCACTGTGCAGGCAACCGTTTCTGAAGACATTACCGGCGCCATTGCCGACTCGGTCAACTACACAGTTGAAGAATTACGTGGTCTTGTTGGTCGGGTGACCAACACCGCCGAGCAGGTCACTTCAGCCTCTAACCAGGCACAGACGATTTCCGGAGAGTTGCTGTCAGCATCCCAGAAACAGTCACGCGAAATCCAGGAAACTGGTTTAGCTGTGCTGGAAATGGCGGTCCATATTACTGATGTTTCAAAGTCAGCTAACGAATCAGCCGAAGTGGCGCGGCAATCGGTTTCTGCAGCTGAAGACGGTGCAAAAGCGGTAGAAAACGCGATCAAAGGCATGAATGAAATTCGTGAGCAGATTCAGGAAACCTCCAAACGCATCAAACGCCTGGGTGAGTCGTCACAAGAAATTGGTGAAATCACTGAACTGATTTCAGATATCACGGAACAGACGAACGTGTTGGCATTGAACGCTGCAATCCAGGCGGCATCGGCTGGCGAGGCCGGACGCGGTTTTTCAGTGGTTGCAGAAGAGGTGCAACGGCTGGCGGAACGCTCAGGCGAAGCAACCAAGCAGATCGGCGCCCTCGTGCGCACCATTCAGACCGATACCCAGGACGCAGTCGCGGCAATGGAAAAATCAACCCAGGGCGTGGTGGAGGGTGCCAGGTTGTCGGATGCTGCAGGTGCTGCATTGTCGGATATTCGACGGGTCTCCAACCAGCTAGCTGAATTGATTCAGGGAATTTCTTCGTCGACCGAACAACAGGCCATTTCTGCCAATGGTGTCGCACAAAATATTCAAAATATTTTGACTGTGACGGAGCAGACGCGCCAAGGTACACAACAGACTGCGTTGTCTATTCGGGCATTGTCGAAGCTGGCTGAAGAACTGAAAAATTCGGTATCACGCTTTCGCGTGACGGCATGATGACCTTGCCCACCACCAATGGCGAGGCGTTGGTGACAACTGCGGTCGATTTTGATCGAGCACCTTTGTCGTGGGTGATCGATGAAGTCAGGGAAACGTTAAGCCGCTCAAGGGCAGCGCTTGTACTTGCGTTGGAACAGCAGCCTGTCGAAACAACTTGCACCAAGTTATTACGTCAGGCGAAAGCCTATTTGCACCAGGTGCATGGCGCCATACAAGTGGTCGGTGTTGACGGCGTGGCACTGCTGACCGAGACGGTGGAAGATATGCTGGACCGGATGGCGAGCGGTCAATTAACGGTATCTACCGAGATTGTTGCAGCGATTGGCCACAGTTACGATGCTTTAGTCGAATATTTGCAGGAATTACTTCTTGGTGAAGCACCGCAGCCGATACGACTGTTTCCGTATTATCGAGACTTGCTACAAGCGCGCGGCGCTGAACGGATCCACCCCGCCGACCTGTTCTTTCCGAACCTGGCAATTTGCCCGGCCTTGCCCTCAGCCGAGCCTGCTCCCCACAATCTATCGGACCAGCCGTCTGTGCCGCCGGATTATATTGCGCTGCGCAAGCGCTTTGAAAAGGCGCTACTGCCTTTTTTAAAAGGGACGGTTACGGTAGCCGCTACTGGTAACAGCGAACAGTTGCACGATATTATTGGTGAAGTAGAACATGCTCAAACCAATCAACAGCTACGCAATTTTTGGCGGGTCATGGGTGCCTTTGCTGAGGCTGTTGCGCTCGGCAAGATTGATAACGACTTATATGTAAAGCAGCTTTTTGCGCGAATTAATTTGCAGATTCGCCGTCTTTCCGATGGCTCCGGCAGCATTGCTGAGCGCCTGCTACGTGATGCCTTGTTCTTTATTGCGCGCGTTACCGAGCCCACGCCAACATTGCTGCAAATTCGCAATGCCTACGAGTTAGATGGGCAAGTGCCGACCGACTTTAGCGAGAAACGCTATGGGAAAATCGACAGTGCTGCATTAAGTGCTTTCCGCGAACGCCTAGCTCGGGCAAAAAATATCTGGAACCAGCTCGTAGGCGGCAATACTGAAGCCACTGTTGCATTTGCGCAGGAAATGCTTGGGCTTAGTCAGGCTGGCGAGGCACTGGAACAGCCCTCGCTTGCAAAGTTATTGCGTGAACTTAACGGCATCGCCCGTGCTGCAGCAAGTGGCAAACCTAGCGACCGGCTGGGCATGGAGATGGCAACAAGCCTCTTGTTCGTAGAAAACGCCTTGGCGCAAATCGGCAAGCTGCCAGAAGATTTTGGCAGTCGCGCCGAAGCAATGACGGCGCGCGTTCTTTCTAGCGTCGCCGGCCAGAGCGACAACGACACGGATGCGCCTGCACCATGGCTAGACGACATGTCGCGTCTGGCACAGCAGCGACAAACAATTATTACACTCGCTGGCGAGCTGCAAACAAGTTTGCAGCAAGTCGAAAAGATGCTGGAGGACTATTTCACGCAGGCGGTAGACACTGCTCCGCTTGCCGCTGTAGACGCCATATTGCACCAGGTAGGCGGGGTACTGACTGTACTCGATCAGGATGACGCTGCACTTGCCGTGGCTAGCACGCAAGAGGCATTGCAAAATTTTTTCGAAGCCTCGGTTTCACTAGAAAGCAACGAAAGCCAACGGCAGTTTACGCACATTGCCCGCAACATCGGCGCGCTCGGATTCTTTGTCGAAACGTTGCAGCTACATGATGATCATCTTGAAAAACGTTTTTTCTTTGACAGCGCAACCGGCGTATTTCAGGCTGCAGTGTTTGAGCGCATACCGGCCATTCCAAAGATTGCCGCGCCTGCACATGTTGAGAGCCAAACCGGTGGCAATTTATCTACAGTGGAAGACGATCTGCTTTTCCATCAACAACAGGCGGCATTGCTTGGTCATTCTTTGAGTGCCGACCCTGGCAACATCGATCTGCAAGCGCAATTAAAGCAATCCTTGCAACAGGTTCGACGCGATGCCAGCCTGATCGATCACCCCGAAGCCAATGAACGTGCCAGCGACGCTATTGCGCTGCTTAACACACCCGATTTCGGTGAATCGGAGACAGCGCCAGCGCAGATTGTGGCTGTCACGGCCCTGCAAAGCACCACGACGGTGCTGAAATCTACGCCGACGCCAGTGAGTGACCAGAGTGACGAAGAAATTGACGCCGAATTGCTGGAGATTTTTTTAAACGAGGCACTCGAAGTGCTCGATGCCGTCAACACCACCCTACCGATAGCGCGGCAGGAGCCGCATAGCCAAGAGCAGTTAACAATATTGCGTCGCGCTTTCCACACCTTGAAAGGTAGCGGCCGGATGGTGGGATTGACCGCGTTTGGTGCAGCCGCCTGGAGCATCGAGCAGGTTCTCAATCTGCGTTTGGCGCAAGGAAGGGCTGGTGATGCCGAGCTTTATGCATTATTGGAACTGGCCGCAACAACCTTGTCGGGCTGGGTAAATGATTTACAAAATACTGGGCACTCCGATCGATTGCCGGATACGCTGGTCAGTGCTGCAGCAAGCCAGGGTGCAAAGCCGCCCGCTGATCGACTGACTGCGGATGGCGCTCCGGCTGTGGAAAAAACCTCGGTAATCGATTTTCCGCAACCACTGGCGGCACAGCCAATGCGAAACGACAACGTCCGGCAGATCGGCAATTTGGAAATCAGCGTTCCCCTCCACAACATTTACATGGCAGAAACAGATGGGTTGGTACGCCTGCTAGCGCTTGACTTTGCCGAATGGCGCCATGAATTCGAGCGTCCTGTCAATTTATTGGCAGCGCATGCAGCACACTCTCTTGCGGGAACTTCTGCAACAGTTGGGTTCACTCCGCTGCGGGAAGTGGCGCAAGCCTTAGAGGCAGTGTTGCAGCAATTAGTACGCACGCCGGTGCAGCTCATGCCGAGCGAATTCGACTTGCTCGACGAGGTGGTCGAGCGCATTCGCTTCATGCTGAAATTATTTGCTCTGGGCGAAATGGCGGAACAAGAGCCATCGCAGATCAGCGCGATGGAGCACCTGCTCGAAGTGCTGCGCGGCCGGGCTGATGCGCCACCGGGTTTGGTGCCGGAGAGTGATGCCCAGGACGACGTGCCAACTATGGCAGCATTGCTTTCCAAGCAAAGCGCCGGGCATGCAGAGCCTGCAGAATCTGCAGCAAACCAAACGCCTGAACCGAAAGCCCCCATTGTTACGCCATCGCTTGGCACAGCATTTAATAAAACATCAATCCTGCCCGAGCCCCCGCTTGCGCAACGCACGACGGCGGTCAAGGATGAGCTCGATGCTGACCTAATGCCGGTGTTTCTTGAAGAAGCCAATGATATGTTGCCGGAAATGGGCCGGCTCTTGCGTGCATGGCAATCGCCGCCGGGTGACGCCACCGCGCCGCCGGCCCTGTTACGGCTTTTGCACACGATCAAGGGTAGCGCGCGCATGGCGGGGGCAATGCGTTTCGGGCAGCACATGCACGATATGGAAAGCCGTATCGAACAAGTCATGCACTTAAGCCGCCATTCGCCACAAATCATGGAGGATTTGCTCAGTCGCCACGATCATGGTTTGCAGATGTTCGATGCTCTACAGCACCCAAACGAAGTGTCTGCAGATGCCAGCCCAGAAGACACGCTTACAGCAAATATTGGCAACGGCGGCGCCCAGCCAGAGTTTGCCGGCGCTGGGTTTGCCTTGTCCGCTGAGGCAGTGCCATCGCCTGCAACAGCCTCTACGGGCGATTTGACTGGCGCCACCGGTTTCCCAGAGCGGCGGCGAGAGCACCGCATGCCGGCAGATGTTGTCTCCGTCAATTCCACGCCGATTCCGTTGGTACGGGTGCGGGCCGATATCCTCGACCGACTCGCCAATCAGGCCGGTGAAGTGTCGATCGCCCGTTCTAGACTGGAGAATGAAGTCGGTGCGATGCGTTTGTCGCTGGTTGAGTTGACGGAAAACATAAGCCGTTTGCGGGAACAGCTGCGCGAAGTGGAAATGCAGGCTGAATCGCAGATTTCATCGCGCCGGGAAAATTCCCCCGAAAAACAGTTTGATCCGCTTGAATTTGACCGCTTCACGCGCTTGCAGGAACTCACGCGCATGATGGCTGAAAGCGTCAATGACGTTGGCGCGGTACAACAAACCCTAACACGCACGCTTGATAGTGCCAGTATTGACTTGGGCATGCAGGCACGACTCACGCGTGATTTGCAACAGGACTTGATGAGTGTGCGTATGGTGCAGTTCGCCAGCGTCACCGAACGACTGTACCGCGTCACCCGGCAGGCGTCGAAAGAAGTCGACAAGCGTGTCAGCCTCGATATTCGTGGCAGTGCAGTAGAGATTGATCGGGGCGTGCTGGAAAAGATGGCAGGCCCGTTCGAGCACTTACTGCGTAACGCAATCGTTCATGGTATTGAAAGCCGGGCAGCGCGCCAAGCTGCCGGGAAAAGCGACATAGGTGAGCTGCAGATAGAAGTTCGCCAGGAGGGTAATGAAGTCGTCATCGAATTTTCTGATGATGGCCAGGGGTTAAGCCTGGAGCGCATTCGCGAAAAAGCACAACAGACAGGTCTGCTGGATGCCGACCACAACATCAGCGATGACGAATTGACTGACCTGATCTTTCATCCGGGGTTTTCAACCGCCGCGGTGATCACTGAGTTGGCCGGCCGCGGTATCGGCATGGACGTGGTGCGCGCGGAAGCCATTTCCCTGGGCGGCAAGGTGGCAGTGCTTTCCGTACCTGGCAAAGGTGCGCAATTTACCGTGCATCTGCCGCTCACCCTGGCGGTCACACAGGTCGTGTTATTGACCGCAGGTGGCAAGACTTATGCGGTACCTTCGGTACTGGTCGAGCAGGTACAGCAATTAAAAGCCCCGGCACTGGCAGCGGCGTATGGCGAAGGTGCCGTTATATGGCAATCCCAGCGTGTGCCGATGGTTTATTTGCCGACATTGCTGGGCGAAGGCTTTGTTAACGGCGTAGCGCAACAATATTCCCCGCTGATCATCCTTAAAAGCGGGAGCAACCGTCTTGCTGTTCACGTTGATGAGGTTTTGGGTAACCGCGAGGTTGTAGTAAAAAATATTGGCCCGCAGCTGGCGCGCCTGGCTGGTATCGCTGGAGCCACGGTGCTCGGGTCTGGAGAAATTGTCTTGATCCTGAACCCGCTTGCTCTGGCGCAGCGCGCTGCCCAGGAGCAGGTGCCGGCACCGCGTCGGGACGTACCCCCTGCTCATACCACCCCTGCTACACATTTAGGAGCCAGACCGATTGTCATGGTGGTTGATGATTCTCTAACGGTGCGTAAAGTAACGCAACGCCTGCTGTCACGAGAAGGATACCAAGTCGTCCTGGCAAAAGACGGCATTGACGCCCTGGAGCAGTTGCAATCTATTACCCCGGACGTGATGCTGGTAGATATTGAGATGCCGCGCATGGATGGATTTGACCTGACGCGCAATCTGCGGGGCGATGAACGCACCCGCCATATACCGATCGTGATGATCACGTCGCGTAGTGCTACCAAGCACCGTAATCATGCCTTCGAACTGGGCGTCAATGAATATCTTGGTAAGCCCTACCAGGAAGAAGCGCTGTTGGCGACTATTGCCGGATTCGTTCGAAAAAGCGCGACGGCCATTGAATAAATCAAGCAGCGACTGCTACTTTTTTTACCACCGAATATCGCTCCAATGTGCGTTTGCGCGCCTCGTCATGCTGCACCACTGGGTGGGCATAATTTGTCCCCAGTTTTACGCCAGCTTTTGTCAGTGCATCCGCTGGTTGCAACCATGGCGCGTGAATTTGCTTTGCCGACAGCTTCGCCAACTGCGGTAAATAACGCTTGATGAACTGGCCTTCGGGATCGAATTTTTCTGATTGCGTGATCGGGTTAAAGATACGGAAATAAGGTTGTGCATCACAGCCCGTCGAGGCCGCCCATTGCCAACCGCCATTGTTCGCCGAGAGGTCGTAATCATTGAGTTTTTCGGCAAAATAACGCTCGCCCCGACGCCAGTCGACGCCAAGATCCTTGATCAAAAAACAAGCCGTGACCATGCGCAAGCGATTATGCATATATCCGGTCTGGTTCAACTGTGCCATACCGGCATCCACAAGTGGATAACCGGTGCGGCCTTCACACCAGGCTGCATACAATGCATCTGCTTCAGGCCCCGTTTCAAATTCGATGCGTTCATATTCTGACTTGAAAGGATGGCACACCACGTGTGGGAACCGGTCCAGAATCATGAAGTAAAAATCCCGCCAAATTAGTTCGGAAAGCCAAGTGCTGCTTCCAGCGTTGTCAGCACCGGCTACGCCCTCGCCGCTGCGCATGATTTCAACAGCTTGGCGGGCCAGGGCACGCACGGAGACGGTACCAAAACGTAGATGCACCGAAAGATAGGAAGGCCCTTTGATCGCTGGGAAGTTGCGGGCATCACGATAAGCGGCCATGCGCTCCAAAAATTGCTGGAATAATTGCGCGCCGCCAGACATGCCGGTTGGAATGCCCACTTCCTTTAGATTAGACCGCTCAAAACCCATGTCTTCTAGACGTAGCAGGGGTTGCGACAACGTTGGATCGGCGGGTGCAAGCCGGGCGCAGTGTGATTCAATTGGATACGAGCGGAGGTAAAAATCGTCGTCTTGCGCAACCGGGGTAGTCTGCAATTTTCGTAACCAAGCATTTTTATAAGGCGTAAAAACCGTAAAAGGTTTGCCGCCGAGCGTGAGTACTTCATCCTGCTCAAAAATAACCTGGTCTTTACATAGCAAAAATTTGCGTCCCTGCTGTTCCAGTGCTGCGGCAACCGCTGCATCTCGCTTGACCGCCTGGGGCTCGTAGTCTCGATTCGCAAGCACCGCATCCACACCAAGTTGTTCGGCCAACAATACCATCTCGTTTGCAGCAATTGCATGGCGCACGATGAGCGATCCGCCCAATTGTTGCAATTCTTTCGCCAGCTCTTCGATGCTGTCATGTATGAAGTCGACCCGACGGTCTTGCCGCGGCAATCCTTCCAAAATCTCCCGGTCATACACAAAAACGCAATAGACCTGATTACTCGTTGTCAAGGCCTGGTGCAGGGCTGCGTGGTCAAAACTGCGCAGATCGCGCCGAAACCAAACCAGGGTCTTATCGTATTTTTGCATGAGCAATCTTTCTAAAAATGGAGAAAGGTAGTTGGTGTATTGTCATATTGACCAGGTCGTTAAGACAAAGTTTAAGAGAAATACGTCCAGGCCGTAATGATAAAATTATGCGCATGGTCAAAACACCCAAAAATCCCATCACTATCGGCGCAACCGATGCCATTGCGAACGCCACTGACGGTGCCAATGCAGCATCCCAACAAGCTGCCGAGAATGCCCAGTCAGTGCTCAATTTCGCCGACCATTTTCTGATCGCCATGCCCTCAATACTCGACCCTATTTTTGGGGGGAGTGTTGTGTATCTTTGCGAGCATAATGCCGATGGCGCGTTAGGCCTGATTATTAACAAGCCAACCGACATGACCATGGACACGCTGTTTGAGCGCATCGATCTCCAGCTGGAGATTTCTGCGGGTGGAGGCGCGCTCGATAAACAACCGGTAATGTTTGGCGGCCCCGTACAAGTTGAGCGGGGTTTTGTCCTGCATGCGCCGCCAGGGCCCTATTCTTCGATGATAAAAGTCGGTTCGGGCGTTGCGCTCACCACATCCAAAGATGTATTGGAAGCGGTGGGTAGCGGCACTGGCCCAGGGCAATTTCTTGTCAGTCTGGGATGCGCTGGGTGGGGCGCTGGTCAGCTTGAGGATGAGATCGCGCGTAATGGCTGGCTCACCGTCGCTGCCACACCCGCTATAATTTTTGACACCCCTGTTGAGGCGCGCTTTTCAGCAGCCCTAAAATTGCTGGGTGTTGATCCAGTGATGCTTTCTGGTCAGGCTGGGCATGCATAGGTATCTTGCTTACGGCGGCCCGGGGCGCGGTATGGGCACGCCGGATTGATGGAAACTCTGCTGGGTTTCGATTTTGGCTTAAAACGAATCGGCGTGGCCGTTGGCAACAGTTTGCTGCGCCAGGCACAGCCTTTGAGCATCATCACCAGCGCCACCAATGTTGAAAAGTTTGATGCTATTGCTAGATTGATCGCACATTGGGAGCCAGAGCGTTGCATCGTCGGCATGCCGTTGCATCCCGATGGTGCCATACATGCCATGACGATACGTTGCAAGCGTTTTGCCAATCAACTACATGGCCGCTTCGGCGTCGCAGTCACTTTGGTAGACGAGCGCTATTCGTCCGTCGTATTGGCGTCTGTGCGTGGTGAGCGGGTAGATGACCGATCTGCCGCAATTATTTTGCAACAATATTTTGACGAGTCCACCGCTGCATGCTCGCTCGACCCAGCATCAACACCATCTTCTACTCCACCTTCACCATAATGGTCATTGCCCATGCAAAGCGATAAAGACGCCGAATTTCTCTATCAGACCCTTGAGCGACAGGTAGCTACTGGGTTGGGAGCTGCTGATAATGTTGCCATAGTCGGTATCTATTCGGGTGGCGCCTGGCTTGCTGAGAGACTGGCTGCTGCATTTGGTTTACAGGAGCGATTGGGTTACCTGGACGTATCTTTCTATCGGGATGATTACGCCAGCAAGGGCCTGCGTCCGGATGTGCGCCCCAGCCAGATAGCTTTCGATGTAGACAATGCCACCATCTTGCTGGTTGATGATGTGCTCTATACCGGCCGCACTACCCGAGCAGCCATCAATGAGTTGTTCGACTACGGCAGGCCGGCAAGGATCATGCTGGCAGCACTGATCGACCGGGGCGGGCGAGAATTACCAATCGCCGCCGATTTCGTGGCTGAAACTCTCGAGATGGATGCGGCACAATCCCTGGTGCTTCAACGTGCCGAAGACGGCAAATTATCTTTAACGATCGACAATGCATAATCCACAGCTCAACGCCAATGGCGAATTGCAGCATTTGCTGACCATCGAAGGTTTGCCCAAGGCAGTCATCATCAATATTCTTGATACGGCATCATCGTTTGTTAGCCTCAGCGATCGGGAAGTAAAAAAAGTGCCGCTCATGCGCGGCAAAAGTGTTTTTAACCTCTTTTTTGAAAACTCTACCCGCACCCGTACCACCTTCGAGATTGCCTGCAAGCGGCTGTCTGCAGATGTCATCAACCTTAACATCAACGCCTCTTCTGCCAGCAAGGGCGAATCCTTGCTCGATACCATCGACAATCTCTCCGCCATGCACGCCGACATGTTCGTGGTGCGCCATGGCCAGTCGGGTGCGCCGTATTTGATCGCCAAGCACTTGATCGATACCAAGCAATCCCATGTGCACGTGGTCAATGCCGGCGATGGCCGCCATGCGCATCCGACACAAGGCTTGCTCGATATGTACACCATCCGGCACTATAAAAAAGATTTTTCCAATCTGACGGTTGCGATCGTAGGCGATATATTGCATAGCCGGGTTGCCCGCTCCGACATTCATGCGCTGACCACGCTTGGCGTGCCGGAAGTACGCGCCATCGCGCCGCGAACTCTGTTGCCTGGCGGGCTTGAGCAGATGGGCGTGCGGGTATTTACCGATATGAATGCAGGGTTGAAGGATGTGGATGTCATCATCATGTTGCGTCTGCAAAACGAACGCATGAGCGGCGCATTGCTGCCCTCGGCACAGGAATTTTTCAAGAGCTACGGCTTGACGCCCGAGCGCTTGGCGCTGGCCAAGCCGGATGCAATCGTCATGCATCCAGGGCCGATGAACCGTGGCGTAGAAATCGATTCGGCGGTTGCAGACGGCGGTCAGGCGGTGATTCTGCCGCAAGTCACATTTGGTATCGCCGTGCGCATGGCGGTGATGAGCATATTAGCGAGCAAACCGGCATGAAGCTCCATATTACAAATGGTCACTTGATCGATCCGGCAAATGGCATCGACGCACCACACGATCTCTATATATCCGAAGGCAAGATTGCCGGTGTAGACGCAGCACCGTCGGGTTTCAGCGCTGAGCGCACCATTGACGCTACCGGCCTGACTGTCATACCCGGCCTGGTCGACCTTAGTGCTCGCCTACGCGAACCTGGGTATGAATACAAGGCAACGCTGGAATCCGAAATGCAGGCGGCATTGCAGGGCGGGGTGACGAGCCTGGTATGCCCGCCCGACACCGACCCCGTATTAGATGAGCCAGGTTTGGTAGAGATGCTGAAATACCGCGCCGAAAAACTCAATCAAGCGCATGTCTATCCACTAGGCGCGTTGACGGTTGGCTTGAAAGGCCGTGCGCTCACCGAAATGGCCGAACTGACAGAGGCCGGCTGCATCGGGTTTTCTCAAGCCGATGCGCCGATTTTCGACACCATCGTGCTGTTACGTGCTATGCAATATGCCCAGACTTTTGGTTTTACCGTCTGGTTGCGACCCCAGGATCCGCATCTGGCACTAGGCGGCATTGCCCATAGCGGGCCCATGGCATCACGCCTCGGCTTGCCCGGCGTACCGGTGATGGCGGAGACAATCGCCTTGCATACGATATTCGAATTAGTACGCCATACCGGGGCGCGCGTGCATTTATGTCGCATTTCCTCGGCGGCGGGCCTGGACCTGATTCGCACCGCGAAGAAAGAAGGCTTGCCAGTGACGTGCGATGTCGGTGCTCACCATGTGCATCTTACCGATATGGACATCGGCTTTTTTGATGCCAACGCCCGTCTGGTGCCGCCTCTACGTGCCCAGCGTGACCGCGACGCCATTTGCCAGGCGCTGGCCGATGGCACGATCGACGCCATCTGTTCTGACCATACACCTGTCGATGACGACGAAAAATTGATGCCCTTTGGCGAAGCTTCACCCGGCGCCACCGGGCTGGAACTGCTGTTGTCATTGGCGTTGAAGTGGGCCGGCCCGCTCACGCAAGCCATCGCAAAAGTAACCAGCGATCCGGCGCGCGTGCTTGGCTTGCAATGCGGCCGTCTGGATGTGGGCCGGGTTGCCGACCTTTGCATCATCGACACTAATGCCCGATGGACTGTGAACGCCGCAGCCCTTGCCAGCCAGGGCAAACACACACCGTTTCTTGGATATGAACTTTCAGGCCAGGTACGCACCACAATTGTTGCCGGCCATGTTGCGTACACACGTGCCATGGCGCGATTGACACCTTGATTGCTGGTATTCGACAGGCATGGTGCCTGCTGCGGTTGGGCGTGCATCTCGCGCTCGGTATGGGGTTGTGTGCATTGGTTTTTCCATGGCTGTCGCAGACGGCGCGGGAACGTGCCATTCGTTGGTGGTCACTGGGCCTGCTAAGGTTATTTGGCGTTAAAGTGGAATTGATTGCACATGCTGAGTCGACATTGCAACGCGGCGTGGTGGTGGCAAACCACCTGTCGTGGCTCGATATTTTTGTTATCAACACTTTGCAACCGTGCCGATTTGTTGCGAAAGCTGAAATCCGCAGTTGGCCACTGTTAGGATATCTGTGCAGCCGGACCCATACTATTTTCATCTCGCGTAGCAGCACGCGCGCTGTGCGCGATGCATTCAAGCAGCTGGCCGAGAGCATCAAGGTCGGTGATTTTGTGGCTTTCTTTCCGGAAGGGACCACTGCAGCACAGGGCAAGTTGCTGCCTTTTCATGCCAACCTTTTCGAGGCAGCAGTCGATGCAGGTGTACCAATCCAGCCGCTTGCTTTGCGCTATCTGGACAAACACGGCAACCTGCATACCGAGATCGACTACACCGGCGAGGTCACGTTTTCTCAAAGCCTGATGCGCATTCTGCGTGGCCCGGCGGTGTCGGCGCAGTTGATCGTCTTACCGGTAATTACCAGTCATAACGGCGGCCGCCGTGCGTTGGCGCAGGCCGCCCGTGAGCGCATTGCTGCAGCACTTGATCATCCATCTTTTGAGGAGGGCACTTGATATTGAGGGCAGTCGACTTGAAATAGCTGGCGGTCGGCAAGCCGGATGCCTGTAAGCTGCCCACCCCAGACGCAACCCGTATCAAGCCCGAGCAAGTCGGGTCGCAGTTGCAAGCCCAGTGCAGACCAGTGCCCGTAGACAACAATAACATCTGTCGTGCATCGTCCCGGCACATCAAACCATGGCATCGCCAGCCCCAGCCCCGTTGGCGCTGCCTGGTCAAACACCATCGTGCCATCAGCTGTGCATAACCGCATGCGCGTCAAGACATTGACGATGCAGCGCAAGCGGTCATACCCGGTAAGTGCCCAATCCCAACGTAAGGGTGTATTGCCGTACATATTGCGTAAAAAATCGATCCAGTCCGGCCCTTGCAGCGCGGCTTGCACCTCTCCCGCCAAAGCAATGGTTTGCTGCGCCGTCCATTGCGGCGCCACACCCGCATGCACAATCAAATGGCCTTCGTGCAGGCGGGCCAATGGCTGGTGACGTAGCCAGTCAATCAATACGTCGCAGTCAGGCGCATGCAGAATCGCCTCCAGCGTATCATTGCGGCCAGCCCTGCGCAGCCCAGCTGCAACTGCCAGCAGATGCAAGTCATGGTTGCCCAGCACAGCGTGCGCCCGAGAGCCAAGTTCCTGCAGCGTGCGCAGGGTTTCCAGGGAGTTGGGGCCGCGATTGACAATGTCACCCACAAAAAAGACCTGTGCTGCATCTGACCCCGAACCTGTATTACTCTGCGCAGCATTGATGAGATCGAGCAATGCACTGAAACGTGATTGGCAGCCCTGGAGGTCGCCAATCGCATAGCTTGACATGAGATTGTCGCTGGAAGGTGAGGAATGAAGAATCGGCATTGACTTCCATGGTTGCAAAGAAGGAATATATAACAAGCTTAAACAACGTTGGGCTAATCATCGTCACAAAGGTTTTCAGTTGTGTCGTGTTAAGACACCTTGATCTATGATGTAATTCGCGCTTTGATTCTAATTTAATAACATTTTACCCTGCGTGCCTGAATAATCCTGACTGGGGCGGCAATCTCGATGCAATAAGGCAACATAAATGATATTGGTGACAGGTGGTGCGGGTTTTATCGGGTCGAATTTTATTCGAGATTGGCTGGCACAGTGCGACGAGCCGGTGCTAAACGTCGACTGCCTGACCTATGCCGGCAATTTGGGTAATCTGGCTTCTTTAAACGACGATCCGCGCCATGTATTTGTTAGAACGGACATTGGTGATACTGCAATGATCAGACAACTGCTGCAGCAGTATCAACCTCGCGCAATCGTGCATCTTGCTGCAGAAAGCCATGTTGATCGCGCTATTGATGGCCCAACACCGTTTATTGCCACCAATATTAATGGCACGTTCAGCTTGTTAAGAGCAGCTCACAGCTATTGGGAGCATTTGCCAAAAACTGCGAAGGCGGCATTTCGCTTCCTGCAAGTTTCTACTGATGAAGTATACGGCGCATTAGCGCCTGAAAAGCCGCCATTTACTGAAACACATGCCTATGCACCGAACAATCCTTATTCGGCTTCGAAGGCAGCGGCCGACCACCTCGTACGCGCCTATGCGCAGACTTACGGATTGCCGACGCTGACAACCATTTCTGCCAATAATTATGGGCCTTGCCAGTTCCCGGAAAAGCTCATTCCGCTGATGATCGTCAATGCACTTGCCGGTGAGCCGTTGCCGGTTTATGGCGATGGGCAGCAGCGTCGCGACTGGCTTTACGTCGGTGATCATTGCGCCGCGATTCGCCAGGTATTGGAAAAGGGCCGCGTAGGCGAGACTTACAACATCGGTGGTGGCAATGAACAAGCAAATCTCGAGGTAGTGCAAGCTCTGTGCGAAATGCTAGACGAACGCATACCGCGTGAAGGCGACGTCAGTTATGCCGCTCTGATCACCATGGTGCAGGACCGCAGCGGGCATGACCGGCGCTACGCAATTAATGCAGAAAAAATCCAGCATGAGCTCGGCTGGAAACCGGTTCGGACATTTGAAGCCGGCATCCGCTCTACTGTGGAGTGGTATATCGATAACCAGGCCTGGGTCGGCAGCGTGCAATCGCGAACACAGCTTGGTTTATTTAACAATTTGGGTGCGAACTCATGACCATGAATGCCGTGCCCACTGCGATTGCCGATGTCGTGGTGTTCGAGCCGACTGTGATCGAAGACAGCCGGGGCATGTTTTTTGAGAGCTTTAATCTGCAAGAATTTATTGCAGCAGTGCCGACTGCTCTAACTGATCAGCATGGCGGCTCAGTGCAATTCGTGCAAGACAATCATTCCTTGTCAGCGGCTAATGTCCTGCGTGGCTTGCACTATCAGATTTGTCAGCCACAGGGCAAACTGGTACGTGTGATTGTTGGTGAAATATTTGACGTTGCAGTGGACCTGCGCGCGAATTCTCCATCGTTTGGCAAATGGGTCGGCACGATACTGTCCAGCGCCAACCGTCGCCAGGTGTGGGTTCCGCCCGGCTTCGCGCACGGGTTTGCGGTGTGCAGCAAGGATGCCCAGATATCGTATAAAACTACCGACTACTACGCCCCGCAACACCAGCGTTGCCTCGCTTGGAACGATCCGGCAATCGGTATTGAATGGCCACTGCTTGGTGAGCCGATGCTCTCCGAGCGCGACCGATCAGGAACGCTTTTGGCGCAGGCAGAGGTGTTTATATGATCATTCTGGTGACTGGCAAAAATGGTCAGGTCGGCCATGAACTTGAGCGTCGCCTCCACTCTATCGGCGCCGGGCAAACGCAGGTAGTCGCGCTTGATCGCAGTCAAATGAATCTAGCCGACCCGGCACAGGTGCGTGAGGTGATCCGCCGGATTAATCCATCCTTGATTGTCAATGCGGCTGCCTACACAATGGTTGATCTGGCCGAGCAGGAGTGCGATATGGCTATGCGTATCAATGCAGAGGCGGTGGATGTCATTGCCCAGGAAGCACGACGATGTGGTGCCGTACTGATCCATTATTCAACCGACCATGTATTCGACGGCACCAAGAACAGCCCCTATGTCGAAACCGATCCCACTTGCCCGATCAATGCTTACGGCCGCAGCAAGCTTGCTGGTGAGGCAGCGATACAATCGAGCGGCGTGCTTCACTTAATTTTACGCACCAGCTGGGTGTACGGCGCCCATGGCAGAAATTTCATGAAAACAATCCAGCGGTTGGCTAGCCAATCCAACGAGATTGCGGTTGTTGACGACCAGTTCGGCGCTCCCACTTGGTCGCGCACGGTAGCGCAACAGACAGCTGATGCGATTAGTCAACTATGCTGCAGCTCGCATAAGATCAATATGGATACCTGGAAAAAATTCAGCGGCGTGTACCACTTGACGGCTCAGGGCTACACCTCATGGCATGGCCTGGCTAGTGCCATCGTAGAAAGGGGATCACGTGCGAAGCTTGTTCGGGTCAAACCAATTGCTTCGGAAAACTATCCAACGGTAGCACGGCGGCCTCGCAATTCCAGACTTTCATGCGAGCGTTTCATGGGCAATTTTGGAATATTGCCTGCCTGGGACACAGCATTGGCTACTTGTATGGATGAAGCTGAGTAATAACCGTTTGAACCTTAGCAATTGTCGGCAACCGTATTTTTAAATAGTTATCAAAGGAAATAATCATGTTAATCCCGATCATTCTTTCTGGCGGTGCCGGTACCCGCCTGTGGCCTGTCTCGCGTGAATCGCATCCAAAACCCTTCATGAAGATCGGCGGCGGCAAAAGCCTGCTGACACAAACTTATGAGCGCGCGCTGTCGGTGTGCAATTTCACAGCGCCTTTGATTGTCACCAACACCAACTACTATTTTTTATCGCGCGATGAAGTCGCCGTGCAAGAAATCCAGCCGCACTACATGCTCGAACCTTCCGGCCGCAACACCGCGCCAGCCATCGCCTTAGCAGCCATGTGGGCGCATGCACAGGATCCTGAAGCCTGCATGCTGGTGATGCCAGCCGATCATTTGATCACGGATACGCCGGCTTTTCACCAAGCAGTTAAGCGTGCTGAAACACTAGCGCGTACTGGTACCTTGGCTTTGTTCGGCATTCGTCCTACCGGGCCAGAAACCGGTTTTGGCTACATAGAGATGGGCGCAGCGGTTAATTCCCATGCATTCGCCGTCAAGCGTTTTGTCGAAAAGCCTGATCAGCGCACGGCCCAGCAATATATCGAGCAGGGTAACTACGTCTGGAACAGCGGCATGTTCTGTTTCAAAGCATCAAGCATCCTGGATGCATTGCAGGCCTGCAGCCCGGCACTGATGGATGCCGCGCGAGCAGTGTGGAACGCCTCTCCGCTTGAAGCGGATCGTATTGATTTGCCAGCTGCTTTTTCTGCGCTGGAAAGTATTTCTATCGATTATGCCGTCATGGAAAAGGCCGCCAACATTACGGTGATTCCTGGCGATTTTGGCTGGAGCGACATCGGTGCATGGTCAGCGGTTGCTGATGCAACCGAGCCCGATGAATTTGGTAACACCACCAACACTCAGGATGATGCGCGCCAGACGATCATCATCGATAGCCGTAATACTCACATCGAATGCCAAGACCGGTTAGTGGCCGCCATCGGGCTCGACAACCTTTTGATCATCGACACACCTGATGCGCTGTTGGTGGCTGACAAGAGCAGCAGTCAGGAAGTCCGCCAAGTCGTAAGTCGTTTGAAAGCGATCGGGCATGATGCGTTTAATCTGCATCGCACTGTCTCGCGGCCGTGGGGCACTTATACCGTGCTTGAAGAAGGGCCGCGTTTTAAGATCAAACGTATTGTCGTCAAGCCTGGCGCGTCGCTTTCCTTGCAAATGCACCATCACCGCAGCGAACATTGGATTGTTGTCACAGGCACGGCGGAAATTGTCAATGGCGACGAAACGATCCGTTTGCAGGCAAATGAATCAACCTATATTCCGGCCGGCCACAAGCATCGTTTGGCCAATGTGACGGACAGCGAACTCACATTGATTGAAGTGCAGTGCGGTGCTTACCTGGGTGAAGACGATATCGTGCGTTTCGACGATATTTACGGTCGGGTAAAGTGACAAATTTGGATGAAATGAATTGTCTGCACCATGGCGCTCGCACCACGCTTCACGGAATCGACGTCACCCATTTGCGCAGCCATGACGGGGCAAGCGCCGTCGTAGCAGACCATGGCGCACATGTATTGTCATGGATTCCTGCCGGGGGCAGCGAAGCGCTTTTTTTGAGTGCGGCTTCTCAGTACGGAAACAACACCGCAATTCGTGGCGGCATACCGATCATCTTTCCGCAATTCGGTGAACTCGGAACGGGCCGCCGTCATGGGTTTGCACGCGTGTCGCCTTGGAGCTTGATGGAAGTGGGCCTGACTGAGGAGGGCGCTGCCACTGCGCAATGGCGTTTGCAAGGATCTTTTGATCCGGTAGCCAATCCAGGGCTTTGCGGCATGTATTGTCTGGAACTTGCAATACGCCTGGTCGCCGATACGCTGGAAATTGCTTTAACCATTGATAATCCATCAACGAGCGATTGGGAGTGTAATGCCGCACTGCACACTTATTTGCACGTAGATGATTTAGCAACATCTCGCCTTTATGGTTTGGAAGCAATGCCGTATGTTAATCAGGCGCAACCAGGTGCGCCTGATCTTTTACAGGCTGCCACGCCCCTCGGGTTTGCTCACGAAGTCGATCGTATCTATCCAAATGCGCCAACACCTTTGCAATTACAGGATCAACGCCGCAAAATAAGCGTGACCCAGAATAACTTTAAAGACACGGTGGTTTGGAATCCGGGAATTGAAAAAGCGCGTCAGTTACATGATCTGCAAAGCAATGGTTATCAATGTTTTGTATGCATCGAGGCAGCCGCCGTAAGTCAGCCAATCAGATTGGCGTCCGGCATGCGTTGGCATGGCACACAACAACTACAGGTTGTAACGGATTAGTGCGGGCAAATTATTTGCTATATCATGAGCGCCAATCTCACCCTGACCTAGCAACCCAGATTGCCATTGCCGGGGATTAAAAATTCAGGGCAGTCTCAATTGCAGGCGTTTTGCAATATAAATAATAATTAAATGGCTTCTTTCCTGATCGGCTTCATTTTTTCCGCATTATTTACCTTACTGATCATTAAGCTTGGCAGGCGGCATGTCGCCACAATGGATATTGATCTTGCAAGCGTACAAAAAGTTCATCTGGAAGCTGTCCCACGCATCGGCGGAATCGGTATTTTTGTTGCAGTGTTGCTGACGGGTGCCTACACAATGTGGCGCGAACCGCTGATCGGCAAGTGGATTGCGCTGCTAATGCTGTGCTCGGCAGTTGCATTCGGCGGCGGCATCGTAGAAGACATCACTAAAAATGTCAGTGCGGCACGACGTCTGCTGTTGACCTTGATTGCCGCTGCATTGGGCTTTTATCTGCTCAATGCGCAAATTGAACATATTGACTGGATTAGCGCCATCTGGATTTTGCCGCTATGGATCAGTTTGCCCCTGACTGTTTTGGCGGTTGCCGGTGTCGCCAATGCTATCAATATCATTGACGGTTTTAATGGATTAGCGAGTGCCGTGTCGCTATGCATGTTATTGTCGCTGGCTTATGTTGCACTGCAAGTTGGCGATATGTTCGTACTGGTAGCGGCGTTGATGGTTGCCGGGGCAATTGCGGGATTTTTTATTTTTAATTACCCAGTGGGACTCATTTTTTTAGGTGATGGCGGTGCATATTTTCTGGGCTTTATGCTGGGAGAGCTCTCTATCTTGCTGGTAATGCGTAATCCGCAGGTGTCGACCTGGTATGCCGCATTGTTATTGATTTATCCGGTATTTGAAACCCTATTTTCGGTTTATCGTCGGTTGTTTTTGCGTGGGCACTCGCCGAGCATGCCCGACGGTATTCATCTGCATAGCCTGATTTTTAGGCGCATTGTGCATTGGACCGTTGGGCGTCAGGACGGGCGGGCATTGATGCATCGTAATGCCTTGACTTCGCCTTATCTCTGGCTAATTTCGTTAATGGCCGTGGTTCCAGCAACATTACTGTGGCGTCATACGTGGGCTTTAATGGCCTTTTCGGCGCTTTTTGTCGTGAGTTATATATGGTTATATGCGAGGATTGTGCGCTTTCGTGCACCACGCTGGATGATTCTCGGTAAAAGAAAATAATTTTTTTTAATAATTTTTATCAAGTGTTTTTAATTTAATTAAAGGATTTTTCATGAATTTGTCAAATATGAGTCTCACAGAATTGCGTGATCTTGAAGAAAAAACTCGGCGCGAAATTAAGAAGAGAGAATCAGAAGAAATCACGCGTGCCCGCGAGGAAATCCATTTAATTGCCCAAAAGCTTGGTGTGCCGCTTAAAGACATTCTGGGTGTGCAAGGCAAGACGAAGTCAGGAAAAGTCGCTAATCATTTTCAGCACCCTGATAATGGCTCGTTGCAATGGAGCGGTCGTGGACGTAAGCCGGGTTGGATAAAAGAATGGCTCGCTTCGGGGCAACAACTTGAAGCATTACGCACTTAATCTCTCGCTAATTTGCAGCATCACTCTGATGACTAAATAAAAATGATGAATCTCTCTCCTGGCATATTCAAGGCTTATGACATTCGCGGCATTGTCGGTACAACGCTGGATGAATCGATCGCCCGTCAAATTGGCCACTCTTTTGGCGCAGCAATCATTGCCAAGGGCGAGCGTAGTGCCGTCATCGGCCGCGATGGGCGGCTTTCTGGGCCAACGTTGTGTGCAGCATTGGCTGAAGGCTTACAAAACGCTGGCGTCGATGTAATTGATCTTGGCGTGGTTGCAACGCCGATGGTCTATTTTGGAACCCATTTGCTCGAAGCACAATCGGGCATCATGGTTACCGGTAGCCATAATCCGCCAGATTACAATGGTTTTAAGATGGTGTTGGCTGGTGAAGCCATTCATGGCCAGACGATCACTGCTCTTTACCACGCAATTGCTAATGGCCAATTGGCAGACGCGGGTGCTGGCAAAGGCAGTTATCGCACCCACGATATTGCCAAAGCTTACCTTGATCGCATTACCAGCGATGTTAAGCTGGCGCGGCCAATGAAAATCGTTATCGACTGCGGTAATGGCGTGGCCGGCGCATTTGCTGGCGATCTCTATCGCGCCATGGGTTGCGAAGTCACCGAACTATTTTGTGAGGTGGATGGCAATTTTCCTAACCACCACCCAGACCCTGCGCATCCTGAAAATCTTCAAGATCTGATTCGTGCGCTTCAAGGCAGCGATGCCGAGATCGGCTTGGCGTTCGATGGAGACGGCGACCGCCTTGGTGTAGTGACCAAGGATGGGCAGATTATTTACCCGGATCGGCAATTGATGCTGTTTGCAGCCGATGTCTTATCGCGGCATCCAGGTGAGCAAATCTTGTATGACGTGAAATGCACGCGGCACTTGGCGCCATGGATCACCAAACATGGCGGTAAGCCACTGATGTGGAAAACCGGGCATTCGTTGGTCAAAGCCAAGCTTCGTGAAACTGGCGCACCCTTGGGCGGTGAGATGAGTGGACATGTGTTCTTCAAAGACCGTTGGTACGGCTTCGACGATGGCATGTATGCAGGTGCGCGTTTGCTTGAATTAATGAGTCGGGTAGCCGATCCTTCCCAAGTGCTCAATGCCTTGCCGCAATCAACCAGTACGCCAGAGTTGCACCTTGAGTTAAAAGAGGGTGAAAACATTGCATTGATCAGCAAGCTACAGGAAGAAGCGGTTTTCGAAGGTGCCGACCAGATCATCACCATCGACGGCTTGCGGGTAGAGTATCCCGACGGTTTCGGGCTGGCGCGCTCTTCCAACACGACCCCGGTTGTGGTGATGCGCTTCGAAGCAGAGACCACGGCTGCATTGACCCGTATCCAAGGCGTCTTTAAGCACGTCATCATGAGCGCCAAACCGGATGCCAAGCTGCCTTTCTAAGGTAAGCAGTCACGCAGTCGGGCTAACGCCTTGAATATATTGATCGTACGTGTGTCTTCACTTGGCGATGTGGTCCACAACATGCCGATGGTGGCAGATTTGCTTCGCCATCACCCGAATGCGCAGATCGATTGGGTGGTGGAGGAAGCCTACGCACCGTTGGTACGCTTAAATCAGGGTGTGCGGCGTATCATCCCGTTTGCCTTGCGGCGCTGGCGCAAATCACTGTTGGCTGCTGTAACCCGCGCAGAGATCGCTGCTTTCCGAAGGCGCCTGCGTGAGGTGGCTTACGATCTTGTATTCGATACCCAGGGCTTGCTTAAAACCGGTGTTGTCATGGGTTGCGCACGTTTAGCGCCTGGAGGCCGCCGTATCGGCTTGGCCAATGCCACCGAAGGCTCAGGTTATGAAGCGGTGTCGCGCATATTTCATACGCATAGCATCACCGTCCACCCACGAACGCATGCCGTTCTACGTGCCAGGAAAGTGGCTGCCGAAGCATTGCATTACACAGTTGATTCGCCAGCAAATTTTCTGCTGGCAGGGCCGGAAATCACACCTGCAGTCAAGGCGTGGCTTCCCGCCGGCCCCTATGCAGCATTTTTTCATGGTACGGCTCGTGTGGCAAAGCAATGGCAGCCGGCCAACTGGGTTGCCGTTGGCAAGCTGGTTGCCGCGCAAGGAATGCAGATTTTGCTGCCATGGGGTTCTCCTCAAGAACAAATCGCTGCTCAATATTTAGCTGCCAATATTCCGAATGCAGTCGTGTTGCCGCAACTGCCCATGATGGATGCAGTCATATTGGCTAGCCATGCAAGGCTGGTAATCGGCCTCGACAGCGGCTTGACGCATATTGCCGCAGCCTATAGACGACCGACCATCGAGCTCTATTGCGATTCCCCGCGCTGGAAAACTGAAGGCAATTGGGACGCGTGCATCCTTAACCTGGGTGATACAGGAATGCCACCCACGCTCGAAGACGTTGCGCAAGCATTGCAGCAACTACTAAAACTCAATGGCTGAGTTGGTGCGCAGCCTTTACTCGCTTGCCTGGTGGCTGGTTTTGCCACTGGTCCTGGCTCGCCTTTGGTGGCGAGGTCGTCTTGAACCTGGCTATCGGCTCAACATTGGTGAGCGGCTCGGGTTTTACCCTCATAACGGATTCATGGAAACCTGGCCGCCAGGAACAGGCCACGTACTGCCGGTATTGTGGGTGCATGCCGTATCGGTGGGTGAAACCCGTGCTGCCGAACCACTCATCAATGCGCTGCTTGAACGCTATCCAAGGCACCGGATCGTTCTGACGCACATGACGCCTACCGGCCGTGCCACCGGTGCAGCATTGTATGGGCGGCACACTTCACGCATGACCCAATGCTATCTGCCTTACGATCTAAGCCCGATGGTGACGCGGTTCATCAAGCATTATCAGCCCCAAGCTTGCCTGTTGATCGAAACCGAAGTCTGGCCAAATCTGGTGGCGCAGTGCCAACGTCTGGGCGTGTCGGTGGCATTAGTCAATGCGCGGTTGTCTGCACGCTCCCTCGTGCGAGGTCAACGCATGCGCGGGTTGATCGGGGCCGCGGCACGCGGTTTGGCATGCGTGGGAGCACAAACCGATGTTGATGCCAAGCGGTTGCAGCAACTTGGCGTGGGTGCTGTAACCGTCACCGGCAGCATGAAGTTCGATGTTGAACCCTCTGCCGTGCAGGTAGAGCAGGGCATCCAGTGGCGTCAACAATTTGGCCCGCGCAAGGTCGTGCTGTTTGCCAGCACCCGGGAGGGCGAGGAAGCATTGATCTTTGCAGCACTACGCGCTAACCCGATCGGCGCTTTAGTAGTAGTCGTGCCGCGCCATCCACAACGTTTCGATGAGGTGGCGACCTTGATCGCGCATGAGAAATGGCATTTCATGCGCCGCTCACAGATGGGTGAAGCGGTAGTGCCCACGACCGTGGATATTCTACTTGGCGATTCGATGGGCGAGATGTCAGCCTATTACGCTGCTGCCGATATTGCCTTCATTGGCGGCAGTCTGCTGCCGCTGGGTGGGCAAAACCTGATCGAGGCATGCGCTATTGGCACACCGGTGCTGGTTGGCCCGCACACGTTTAACTTTGCCGCCGTGACCGCTGATGCAATCGCTGTCGGCGCTGCTGTGCAAGTCGAAAACACGTCTGCTTTGCTAAAGAACATTCAAGCATTATTAGAAGACGCGAGCACGCTTGATGCCATGGCAAATGCTGCCCGAGTATTTGCCACACAATATCGTGGTGCTACTCAGCGCACTGTTGCGCTGTTGCAGAGGACGGTATTGGCAGGAATAACCTGATCAGTATTTAGGTCGGGTTGCTGACCCTATCGACCGCTCGGAAATGCCCCCACCTAAAGACCGATACAAATCAATCGCATTTGTCAGGCGTTGCAGCCGTATCTGCACCAATGATTGCTGCGACTCAAACAGGTCGCGCTGGGCATCCAGTACATCCAGCGAGCTGGCTACGCCATTTTGAAATCTTAAATCTGCCAGGCGTAGGCGGTCAGCCTGCGCTGCGACAAATGACTGCTGGGCTGCAATCTGCTCTTCCAGTGCGCCGCGAGCAACAAGTGCATCGGCAACCTCGCGGAAAGCAACCTGAATCGTTTTTTCATAATCCGTGACTGCCAGGTTGGTGCGTACTTCGGCCAATGACAGGTTGGCACGATTGCGGCCCGCATCAAAAATCGGCAGTATCAATTGCGGCCCAAACGACCAGATTCGGGTGCCTGCGTCGAACAGGTTTGAAAGCTCGGTGCTAGCCGTGCCGATGTCGGCTGTTAGCGCAATACGCGGAAAGAATGCCGCCCGCGCCGCACCAATGTTGGCGTTGGCTGCACGCAGACGCAATTCTGAGGCACGGATATCCGGACGGTTGGCCAGTAAATCCGATGGTAGCCCGGCCGGAATGCCGGTGATGAGGGTCTCCGACGACAATGGCGGAGTTGGTTGCTGTTCGCCCAGCGGTTGCCCAACCAGCAGGGTCAGTGCATTGAGCGCCTGGGCTTGTTGACGAGCTAAGGCAGCAGTTGAGATGCGCGTCGACAGCACAAGGGTTTCTGCCAGACGTAAATCAAGTGCCGATGAAGCGCCGACATCAAAGCGCTGCTTGGCAAGGTCGTAGGATTTCTGCCGCGCCTGTGTCGTACTTTGTGCGAGCGCGAGTTGCTCGGCAAATGCCCGTTCATTCAGGTAAGCCTGGGCTACGGCAGCGACCAAGCTGATCTGTGCCGACTCGCGTGCTTGTTCGGTTGCTAGAAATTGTGCCAGCGCCGCATCATTCAAGCTACGCACGCGCCCAAAAAAATCCAGTTCAAACGATGCCAGGCTCAAACCCACCTGATAGCTGTTGCTTACAGGCGCCTGGCCGGTACCCAGCTGCGATACGATCGAGCGGCCACGGCTTGCACCGACGCCCAAGTTAAAATTTGGCAGTCGGTCTGCGGATTGAATGTTGTAGAGCGCCCTTGCTTCCTCGATCCGCAATGCGGTGCTACGCAAGTCGCGGTTGTTGGCCAATGCCGTATCGATCAGCGTTTGAAGACGTTGGTCAGGAAAAAACTCCCGCCACCCTATATCAACTGCACTTCGCGTTTCATTATTTGTCGACGTAGCAACGGTCGACGCGATGGTTGGAAACGCTTCTGCAACCGGCGGCGTGGGCCGCACAAAGTGTGGCGCCATCGAGCAACCTGCCATGAATGCGGCTGCGAGAATTGTCAGGCCGATGGGTGCGACCGGTGGTTTTTTCTTTGACATAGTATTCACCTAGATTGCATTGGCGGTATCGCGTTTTTCTGCTTCCAGCTTCAGTTGCCGTTTGCTCGGTTTGAAAATCGAGCGTACCGCCACGAAAAACACCGGCACCAGGAACACTGCCAACACCGTTGCCGTAATCATGCCGCCCATCACACCGGTACCAATGGCGCGTTGGCTTGCCGAACCCGCACCGGTGGCAATAACCAGTGGCAGGACGCCCAGGATGAATGCCAGGGATGTCATGATGATCGGCCTGAACCGCAGATGCACCGCCTCAAGCGTCGCCTCGACCAGCCCCATGCCTTCGGCTTGCAAATCCTTGGCAAACTCGATGATCAGAATCGCGTTTTTTGCCGACAAGCCGATAATGGCGATCAAGCCGACCTTGAAATACACATCGTTGGGTAGCTCACGCATGCCGGCGCCGAGTAATGCTCCGAGAATACCTAGTGGCACCACCAGCAATACCGATATCGGGATGGTAGTGCTTTCATACAGAGCCGCCAATACCAAGAACACTGCCAGCAGCGATAACGCAAACAGTGCCGGCGCCTGTGAACCTGAAGTTTTTTCTTCGAAGGATTGGCCGGTCCATTCAAAACCAAAGCCGGTCGGCAATTGGCCTGCAAGTCGTTCCATTTCCTCCAGTGCTTCTCCGGTGCTGCGCCCCGGTGCGGCGTCGCCGGAAATTTTCATGGCAGGATAACCGTTGTAGCGTGCTAGCTGCACCGGGCCGGAAATCCAGCGGGAGCTGATAAAGGCAGCAAACGGCACCATGCTCCCGTCGGTACTACGCGCATAGAGTTTTTGCAAGTCCCCCGGTGTCAAACGCTGTGGTGCATCGGCTTGTACGATTACCCGCTGCTGACGCCCTTGGTTGGGAAAGTCGTTGACATAGGCCGAGCCGAGAGAGCCTGACAAAGTCGAATTGATGTCCGCAAACGACACACCCAAGGCATTTGCTTTGTCTCGATCGATGTTGATCTGCAATTGTGGCGTGTCTTCCAATCCTTCAGGGCGCACGCCTTTCAAGACCTTGCTCTGCGCTGCCAAGCCGAGTAATTGATTGCGTGCTGCAAGAAGGGCGTCATGGCCCAAACCGGCGCGGTCTTGCAACCGGAAGGTGAAGCCGGTGGCATTGCCCAATTCCCGGATCGGCGGCGGGTTAGCCGGAAAAATGATGGCATCTTTTATCTGCGACAACCCACCGAATGCACGGGCAGCCACGGCTGCAGCTTCCTGGCTGGCGTCGCGCACACTCCAGTCTTTCAAAGGTGTAAATACCAGGCCCGCATTCTGCCCGCTGCCCGAGAAACTAAAACCTGAAACGGCAACCATACGCGCCACCGCCGGCTCGTTTTTATAATATTCCTCAACCTTCTCGATCACGGAAAGGGTGCGGCTTGCGCTGGCACCTGGCGGCAGTTGAACGTTTGTAATCAGATAACCCTGATCTTCGGCCGGAAGGAAAGAAGAGGGCAGCCGCACATAGAGCAAGCCGACGACTGCAACGATCAAGCCATAAATGATCATGTAACGCCATGTATGCGCCAGCATCTTTGCAACTGTGCCTTGGTAACTATCGGCTGTGCGCACAAACCCTCGGTTAAACCAGCCAAAGAACCCTTTCTTCTCAACGTGGTGGCCGGCTTCAACCGGTTTTAAAAGAGTCGCACACAGAGCCGGTGTCAAGGTCAGCGCCATCAATGCAGAAAAGAGCATCGACGACACCATCGATAAGGTGAACTGACGATAAATTGCGCCGACCGCCCCACCAAAAAATGCCATCGGAATAAATACGGCGACAAGCACCAAGGTGATGCCAACGATCGCACCGGTGATCTGGGTCATGGCTTTTTTGGTGGCCTCACGTGGAGAAAGTCCTTCCTGGCTCATGATGCGTTCGACGTTTTCCACCACCACAATCGCATCGTCTACCAAAATACCGATCGCCAGTACCATGCCGAACATCGTGAGCACATTGATGGAATAACCAAATGCCGCCATGGTGGCGAAAGTGCCCATGAGCGCAATCGGCACAACGATGGTGGGAATCAAGGTATAGCGGATGTTTTGCAGGAACAGATACATCACCAAAAACACCAGCACGATCGCTTCGAGCAGCGTCTTGACCACTTCTTCGATCGAAATTTTTACAAATAATGACGTGTCGTAAGGTATGTCGTAACGCACGCCTGCCGGAAAGAATTTTGATAGCTCGGCCATCTTGGCTTTGACCAGCGTTGCTGTTTCCAGTGCGTTGGCAGTGGGCGACAATTGGACGGCTACAGCGGCAGTCGGTTTACCATTTAGCCGCGCCGATGTTGCGTAGGACTGGCCACCAATTTCCAGGCGTGCCACATCACGTAACCTTACTGTGGAGCCGTTTGGGTTGGCGCGCAGCACGATCGCACCAAAATCTTCGGTAGTTGCAAGTTGGCCCCGTACAGTAATCGGTGCAGAAGTCTGTTGACTGCTGGGGCTTGGCAGGTCTCCCAGGGTGCCTGACGTGACCTGGGCATTTTGTGTGCGAATTGCAGCAGTCACATCGGCTGGCGTTAGATTCAAGCCGACCAGCTTGGTCGGATCAAGCCAGACCCGCATGGCGCGCTCGGTGCCGAACAACTGCGCCTGGCCAACACCCGGCACACGTTTTAATTCATTGAGAATATTGCGAGAAATGTAGTCGCCGAGGGCCACCGGACCAAGCCTGCCATCGGTAGACGACAAGGATGCAAAGAGCAGAATATTGCTGCGTGCCTTGGTGACCTGTACCCCTTGCTGGGTCACTGCCTGAGGCAAACGGGCTTCGACCCGCTTTACACGGTTTTGTACGTCGACGGCTGCCAGGTCGGGATTGGTGCCTGGCAAAAAAGTTACCGTAATCTGTGTCTGGCCATTGGCTTCACTTTGCGATTCAATATATTGCAAACCTTCGGCGCCGTTGATCTCCTGCTCGATCAGGCTGGTGACGCTTTCATCAAGAATTTGTGCCGATGCACCAGGATAGATGGCGGTGACGACAACCGACGGTGGTGCAATCGTCGGGTACTGGGCCACCGGCAGCGTAGTGATCGATAACGCACCACCCAACAATATGAACAATGCAATGACCCACGCAAAAACCGGGCGGTCGATAAAAAATAGCGCCATGCTAATCCCCTATTTACTGTGTATTCGCCGCAACAACCGGAGCGGTCCAAGGCACGGTTTTGACGACAGCTCCCGGCTTTACCTTTTGCAAGCCCTCGACAATTACCCGGTCGCCGGCGGCCAGGCCGGCAGTCACGATCAAGACGTTGCCTTGCGTGGTATTGGCCGTTACAGGCCGGGCGGCGACCTTGTTGTCGGCACCAACCACCATGACTGAGGCACCATCGGTAGTGCGCTGCACGGCTTGCTGCGGCACCGTGATGGCAGCTTCATTAACCGCTTGCTCAAGGCGAGCCCGTACGTACATGCCCGGCAAGAGCATGCGCCCCGGGTTAGGGAATTCTGCGCGCAGTGTCACCGCGCCAGAACTTTGATCCACCGTTAAGTCGGTGAATAAGAGTTTTCCGGATTGCGGGTATTGCTGCCCGTCTTCGGTCACCATCACAACCTTGGCAGCATCTAGGCCGGCACTTTGCAGTTTGCCTTCAGCCATGGCACGCCGCAGGCGCAGCACCTCGGTGCTCGACTGCGTCAGGTTCACATAGATTGGGTCGACTTGCTGCACGGTTGCCAAAGGTGTGGCTTCACTCTGGCCCACCAGTGCGCCTTCTGTCACCTGTGCCCGCCCGATACGGCCGGAGATCGGCGCTGTAACAGTGGCATAACCCAGATTCAATCGCGCACTGTGCAAATTGGCCCTACCTAATGCAAGCTCGGCAGTGGCCTGCTTTTGCATTGTCAGTGCGTCGTCGTATTCCTGCTTGCTGATGGCATTTGCTTCCACAAGTGGCTTGTAGCGCTGCACTTTCAGTGTTGCCTGGGCCAGATTGGCTTGGGCCCTGGCGAGCATTGCCTGGCTGCTTGAAAAGGTTGCCTGCAAAGGCGCCGGATCGATCCTGAACAATACCTGCCCGGCCTTGACCTTGCTGCCTTCCTCGAATACACGCTTGAGCACGATGCCCGGCACCCGCGCACGGACTTCGGCAACACGGCTTGCTTCAAGCCGGCCAGGGAGTTCAGTCGTCAATGCCAACCGGGATGGTGCGATGGTGATGACGCCGACTTCCGGTGGAGGCGGCGGGCTGCCGGTGCCAGGCGCAGTTTTTCCACCACAGGCAGAGAGCAGGGTGGCCAGCATAGAAGCGGCGGCAAGCCGCACAACGGCAAGCATGGGAAAGCGGGGTACACGCATGGTTTTCTCGCGATAGAAGCACAATGGAGTGAAAAACGGGAATCTGGCCGGGTGCTATTATATATACATTCATGATTGTATGTATTACGTCGGTATGACAAATAGGTAGAATTCTCAAAACGCGCAATTTTTCTACAATTTTTAAGGCACTCTTTTTTATGGCCCGTTCGACCAAGCTCGAAGCAACCGAAACCCGCAACCGCATCATCGATGCTGCCGAAAAGGTGTTTCATGCGCAGGGCGTCTCACGCACTTCTTTAGAAGATGTAGCGCATGCCTCAGGCGTCACGCGCGGTGCGATTTACTGGCATTTTAAAAACAAAGCCGATTTATTCGATGCCATGTCGCAACGCGTCAAGCTGCCCATGGAAGCGATGGTCCAGGCCGGCGGCGAAGCCAGTCAGGCTGATCCACTCGGGCAGATGCGCAGCTCGCTCATTTTTGTGTTGCAGGAAACAGCACTTAATCCTCGCTCGAAAATGGTTTTCGACATTATTTTTTTGAAATGTGAATTTGTCGATGCCAATGATTCAATCTGGAGCCGGCAGCAGGAAGGCTGCATGAAGGCGCTAGCCAATTTTGAGCGCACCATGGCCAATGCGATCAGCCGCCAGCAGCTCCCACATGATCTGGATGTGGCACTGGCATCCCGTGCTGTGCAGGCAATGCTGGTGGGGTTGATCAACAGCTGGCTATTTATGCCTGGTTCTCTAGATCTGGCGAAAGAGGCGCCACGGCTGGTCGATGCCTGCCTGGATATGGTGCGCTATGCACCGACGTTACGCACCCCGGTTGTAGTGGCCTAAACATGCGCATGAAGAAAAAATCTGATCTGCCTACGAAAATCTGCGCACGATGTGGATTGCCTTTTACATGGCGCAAGAAGTGGGAGCGGATGTGGGAACAGGTGCTGTATTGCTCCGAACGGTGTCGACGCACTACCGATAAAACACCGGTTGTGGAAAAGCAGCCGGCTCGCTAATCGCCGGGCACAGCTTCCCTTACTTACCGGCGTTGTTGGCCCGGTGCCTGTTGAATAACCGGTGCAGGCCGACGGGTAGGCATAACAACCGCCGGCTTGGTATTGTCTGGTACTGGATTGTCGTAAGCGGGTAAAGATTGCGATGCATCGGCCGTGAGCAACATATTGACTTGGCCAAGATCCTCTTCACGTAAAGCGCCACTGGCCAGCTTCAGGCGCAGGCCGCTTAATATGGTTTCGTACCGTGCCCGTGCCAGATCACGCCGCGTGGAAAAAAGTTGCTGCTGGGCGTTAAGTACGTCGATGTTGATGCGTACGCCAACCTGATAACCGAGCCGGTTTGATTCCAGAGCGGATTGGCTGGAATTTTGCGCTGCCTGCAATGCCCTGATCTGCACCAAACCATTGCTGATTCCCCAGTAAGATTGGCGCACTGCCAGCACAGCGGTACGCCGGGCGTTTTCCAGGTCGCTGCGGGAGCGTTCCTCAAGGGCGATTGTTTCGCGCACCCTGCTATCGACAGCAAACCCGGAAAACAAGGGAATCGCCCATTGCACACCAACCGAGTTATTGCTGCCCGCGCCATTGAATGCTGTCAGCGCTGTGTTGTTCTGGCCGCCGCTTTGCACACTGCGGCTATGCGCTGCTACAAAATCGACCGTTGGATAATGGTCGGCACGGCTACGCTTGATTTCACGCGATGCAATTTCCAACGCAAGCTGCTGGCTGATTACTGAAAAATTTTGCTGTTCGGCCTGCTTGACCCATTCGTCGACTGCAGCGGGGGAGGGCGGTGCAATATTGACGCCGGTGCGCAACGTAGCCAGCGCGCCCGGTGCCCGGCCGATGATTTGCTGAAGTGCCGCGCGCCGTACTTCCACATCGTTCTGTGCTGCTACCTGCTGGGCAATGGCCAAGTCGTATCGTGCCTCGGCTTCGTTGGCATCGGTGATGGTGGCGGTGCCGACTTCGAAATTGCGTTTTGCCGATGCTAGCTGTTCGGTGATGGCAGTTTCCTGCGCCTTCAAAAAGGTCAGTGCATCTTGCGCTGTCAATACATCGAAATACGCTTGAGCAACGCGCATGATCAGGTCTTGCTGAGCTTGGGCAAACTGCGCCTGGCTGACGGCAACCGACAATTTACCCTGTTGATAGCTTTCCCAATTTCCCATCCGTAGCAGGGGCTGCGTCAATTGCACGGTGTAAGCGTTGTTGTTATAACGCTGGCTTTGGCCAAATGCTTCCTGGTCATTTCTTGTATAACTGCCACCAGCGGTAATTGTCGGCAACAAGCCAGCGCGTCCCTGCGTTTCGCGTTCCTGGCCTGCCGCCAAGCTTGAGCGTGCTGCGCGGTAGACAGCATCGTTTGCCAGGGCTTCGCCATAGACCTGCATCAGATCGACCGCTTGCGCGGAAGTGGCGGTATAACCTGCCGTAGTCAGGATTGCGAGGAGGGTGGCACGCAGAGCAGGTCGCATCGGGTAATCCAGTCGAAGGCAGGGAAAGAAAACGCGGGTAATTACAAAGGTTATTAAAATGCAGGTAATTAAAATGTAAAGCGGGAAGGTTGCGGCGCATTGCGAAGCGGCTTGATCACCGTTTCAAAGCGTTTGACTGTATTAAAAGCAGTGTCCGACATCCGTGTGACTACCTGTGCAGACATGGCGGGCATTTCGCCGGTGACCACAAACATACGCCCGCCAACCTTTAATTGCTGCATCAGTTGCTGTGGCATCGTTGGCACCGAGCCGGACAACACAATCACATCGTAGGCCTGGCGGGCAAAGATGCCACGTGCCTTGTTGTCCGGTGCTGGCCAGCCACAGATACCATCGCCTAATTCGACATCGACATTATCGATGCCGTAGTCAACCAGGTTGGCGCGTGCCATAGCGACGAGTTCAGGCTGGATCTCCACACTCGTCACTGCCCTGGCTCTATAGGCCATTAATGCTGCCTGGTAGCCTGAACCGGTGCCGATCTCAAGCACCTGTTCATGTTTTCTGATCATCAATTCCTGCAAAATACGCGCCTCGAACTTTGGCTGCAGCATATTTTCGCCACCCGGCAACGGTATCTCGGCATCGACGAAGGCCATGCTGCGATAAGCTGGTGGCACGAATGCCTCGCGTTTGACGATTGTGAGCAGCTCCAACACTTCCGCATCGAGCACGTCCCAAGGACGGATTTGCTGCTCGATCATGTTGAAACGGGCTTGTTCTAGGTTCATGGAAAGTGCTTAAATGAAAGATTAACTGGGGGGTGTGCGAGCATTTTACCGTCAACCGGCAGGGCGGTGCCACTTGCGCCTGCCCCAGTTGGCGAAGTCATCCAGATAGGTATAGATTACCGGCACGACTACCAGAGTCAGCAGGGATGAGGTAATAATTCCGCCAATCACAGCCTGGCCCATTGGTGCACGTTGCTCTGAACCTTCCGCCAGGCCAAAGGCCAGGGGTACCATACCAAACACCATTGCCAGCGTCGTCATTAGAATAGGGCGCAAGCGCACCTGAGCAGCTTCAAGCAAAGCCTGGTGGCGATCCACCCCGGTTTTACGTACTTGATTCGCAAAGTCGACCAAGAGGATAGCGTTTTTGGTCACCAACCCCATGAGCATGATAAAGCCGATGATGGAAAACATATTGAGCGTCGAGCGAAACAGCATCAGCGATAAGAATACCCCGATTAGCGTTAGTGGTAATGCCGACATGATTGCCAGTGGTTGCAGAAAACTGGCAAATTGGGATGCCAAAATCATGTAAATGAAGATCACCGCCAACACCAGCGCCGAGAGTGCATAACCCGCCGATTCGTTCATGTTTCTAGTAGAGCCGCCAATTTTGTATTGATAGCCTGGTTGCATGGTAACGGTATCGAGCATGCGCTGGATCTCGGCACTGACTTCGCCAGCCGACCGCCCGACCACGTTGGCAGAGAGTTCGACTTCGCGCCGCAAATCACGTCGGTTGATCTGGTTGGCGCCAAACCCGGGCTCTATCGTGGCGACTTGGCGCAACGGCACCATTCTTGGCGAGCCGTCGCTATTGGTCTGGGAGCTGGCGAGCATCAACCGTGAAAGATCGTCGATGCTGTTACGGTCGGTCGGCGAAAGCCGGATATTGACATCATAATTTTCATCATCGGGCGCGCGCCACGTGCTGGCCGCTTCGCCCGCGAGGAGCGGGCGCAACGCATCCCCTAATTGCTGAACGCCGATGCCAAGATCAGCACCCAGCTCGCGTTTGGGCGTAACGGTAATCGTTGGCTTCTTACCTTTCAGGCTGGAATCGATATCCACCACGCCAGGGATTGCACGCAGTTTTGTACTCACCTGCTCCGATAGACGTGCCAGTTGGTTCAAATCCGGGCCGAGTAAAGAAAAGCGTATTTGCTTTGAGTCGCCCCCCACGCCATCGAGCGTGCCGATGTGGGTAACTGTGATACCTGCAATGGCAGTCAGTGCGCGCCGAATAGGAATACTCATCTGTCCGGTGCTGCGTTTGCGTTCGTTCCGGGGGAGCAATCGTATGAACACCGTTGCATAATTTTTACCAGCTGCATTGCCGGTGTTGACGGTGCTGTAGAGATTGCGCACTTCCGAAAACTGGCGCAGTGCAGCTTCGACCTGGCGCACCTTGGTTTCTGTTAATTCAAGCGAAGAGCCGACTGGTGTAAAAAACGTCACGCCGGTTTCAGAATAATCTGCCTGTGGCACAAATTCGCTGCCGATCAACCCCGAAGCCGGCAACGCCAGGCCAATGGCAAAACTCGCCACGGCAATTGCCAAGGTCGATTTGCGATGTGCCAGCGACCACGCAAGCAGCCGTTGGTAAAACGCAGAAAACCGATCGACCATCCGCGAAAATGCCGCCAGTACCCGACCAATGCTGCGGTCATACCAGTTGCGCCGGGCGGGCGTTGCGCCGTCTTGCTCGCGCCCATGCGCTTCAGGGTCTGGCCAGATTGAGGAAAGCATCGGGTCCAGGGTAAAAGAGACGAACATCGAGATCAGTACCGCCGCCGTTACCGTGACGCCGAACTGATGGAAGAAGCGGCCAATAATTCCGCCCATAAAACCGACCGGCAGAAACACGGCAACAATCGAGAAGGTGGTTGCCAGCACGGCCAGTCCGATCTCAGCCGTGCCTTCCATTGCGGCCTCCCGATGGCTTTTATAGCGGCCGTTGACTTTCATGCCGGCATGGCGAACGATATTTTCTCGTACGACGATAGCGTCGTCGATCAGCAACCCTACACATAGCGACAGCGCCATCAAGGTAATGGTGTTGATGGTAAAACCGAAGATGTACATGAAGAGAAAGGTGCCGATCAGGGCAACCGGCAGCGTCAAGCCGGTGATGACGGTGGAGCGCCATGAATTCAAGAACAGGAATACGATCAAGATCGTCAGTACCGCCCCTTCGATCAACGTCTTGCGCACGTTTTCCACACCTACCCGGATCTGGCGCGCCCCATCCTTGATGACCTCGATTTTTACGCCGGGGTAGAGCGCTTTCATCGTCGGCCCCAGTTCAGTGAGTGCCGCAGTCAGCCCATCGGCAACCTCGATCGTGTTCTGCCCCTGCGCCTTGAGAACATTTAGTGCCAGGGTGCGCTGGCCGTTATAGAGCGCCAGGGTTTCCTGCTCTTCTTGCCCATCAACTACGGTTGCGATTTCACCGAGGGTAACCGCCTGTCCACCACGGCGGGCGACAATGAGTCGTGCAAACGCCTCTGGATTGGGGACGCGCCCCTCGACCTGCACGACACGCTCTGTAGACAGCGAGCGGATGGCACCAGTCGGCAGTGCCTGGTTTTCTCGTCGGATCGCACCGATCACTTGATCGACGCCGATGCCCAGCGCTTCCATTTCGGCAGGCTTGACGTAAATATTAATTTGGCGCTTGACGCCTCCCACCAACGTGATCGAGCCCACTCCGCGCACATTTTCCAGGCG
>Ga0326733_1000047_pt1 | contig 48000 bp, 83 predicted proteins | sample 14_GP2_308_FD_207946 | JGI IMG/M metagenome (GOLD analysis project Ga0326733, IMG submission 207946) | Glacier ice microbial communities from Ngari, Tibet, China - 14_GP2_30.8 | ecosystem: Environmental > Aquatic > Freshwater > Ice > Glacier | place: China: Ngari, Tibet | collected 2018-07-17
GACCGATACGGAGATTTTGGATATTTACAAGGAAACGCTGTCGCTGCCAGTGTCAAGCGGCGCCCTTGTTCACAAGACGTTTTCTATTAACTTCGCCCGAGCCATCGAAAGCCGCCTTGTTGCCGCCGCCCTTGCCACCCCCTCGCCAGCAAGGGAAAGCCTGAGCAATGAGATTCGCAGGCTGACTGATGAATTGCGCCGGGCAAAGAATTTGCATTTTAACTACGTGTATGAGGTCTCGCGGATTGCGAACCACGAGGACTCGATCTGTAACTTCCCTGAGACTGACAAAGTGCGCGAGTGGATCGCTAACCTCACCGAACAGGTACTTGCCACCCATCGCCAACCCGAGGACAGTGCGCTGATCGCTGCGATTGACGAATCGGCGTTGCGCGATGGCGTCATTGAAGGGTTGGTTGGCTTGCTGGGCTGCGGCAGGACTTGGAGCGCGTGGCAAGCCGGTACGATGACGGAGCGCGATTTCTACAGTGCCGCAGAATCAGACGAGTGCATTGACCAAGTGGTTGACGCTATCAAATCGCGCCTTGCTACAAAGGAGGCATCCGTTCAGGGTGTGCCGGATGGTGGAGCGCCGGCCATCCTTGAGGCGCTGTCCTACCATGCAGGCGAGCGCGACGATCTGACGCTAGAGGATGCTGTCAAGGCGTTCCGATTCGGCTACAAGGAAGTGCGCCAGCGCGACGACCGGGCCATGCTTGCGCAACTCATTCACCTGCTGGCATCAGCACCGAAGGGAGACTAAGCCATGTCGAATGAACTGAAGCCGTGCCCGTTTTGTGGCGGCACCAAGTTGCACGAAACATCGAACGGCGTCGAGAACATGTTTCTTGAGTGCGAGGAATGCGGGGCTGATGGTCCTGCCGAAATGACTCGCGCCAAGATGATCGCAGCCTGGAACCGTCGCGCCCCACAAGCGCAAGGAGCGCTACCAGATTTGTCACTGCGTTCCCCTGCGCTGCCGGAACTACCGAAGCCTGACACGCATTGCTACGATGAGGATACGCGTACTGATGTGTGGAGTCACAGTGCTGAGCAGATGCACGCCTATGCCAAGCAATACGCGGCTGCAATTCGGGCGCAGCAATACACGGATAGCGAATAAATAAACCCTCTCCAGCCACATTGCTGTACAATACAAGCTCTTAACAGGAGCCTTACATGAAGCTTCATAAACGCATACGTACAGGGAAGTATGCCCGTATTTTAATCCTCCCTGAAAGCCTCCTAGACATGGCTGTATTGTGGCATAGAGGATATAGGAAGCATTGGCACGGGTATTACTGGAGCAAGCCAAATAAATGGCAGCGGGAAAATGAAAACTGGAAATAATTTTGTCATGTTTTTAACTTAGGGGGTTGTATGGATAAAGTACAGCAAGATTTTGAGAAATGGGCCAAGAGTCACGGATACAATTGTGAGTCATGGGATATGCTCATGTATGACCGCCGTGACACGGAGATTGCATGGGAAGGGTATCAAGCCTCCCACAACGCACAACAGGCCGAGATTGACCGCCTCATGCTTGAATTCTGCCCTAACGAGATGAGCAAAGAGCAGGTGGAAGATTGGGCTAAGCCTCAGCGGAGGGAAACCGAAGCTGAATATCAGAATCGCCATGTTGACGACGATCATATTTATGAGAATTTATAATGAAAATCAAAACTGAAGAATTAACGCGGGGTGGCAAAGTCACTGGCACTATCACAACCTTCAAGCACAATGGGCTATCGATTGAGCTTAGTACCTGTGGTGACGAAGCCAACGCTATCCTATCAGAAATTGTAAGGCGCTGCGACTCCTATGATTACATGCGGCAGCAGCTTGACGCGTACGAAGCAGACGACTATAACCGGCAGATGAGCGAATAATGAAAATGCGCCAGCGTCGTACAAAGTTTGCCAACAGTTATTATTGCTGGATTAGTATTGGCCCTTGGGAGGGTCCGATGACAACGTATTTCTATAAGCATTCGCCACAGTTTAAGAGGAAGAAATGAATATTAACTTAGAAATTAGCCACAACAATCTACTAGACGCTCTCTCAGATTTGAGTTATCAAAACTTGATGGACTTGATACAAGGCATAGACCTCGCCAAAGCTGATTGTGGATTCACTGAAGACTTGGTTAGATTACTGGTAAAAAGTTTGAAAGCGGACAAAGACGATGTGAATCTGCCGTTTATTGATTGGGAGAAGGTATGATGACAGACGTAGAACAAATTGAAGCCTTCCGCAAAGCCCTTATGCAGCAGGCTTATGAGGATTTTCTGGCGTGGGCTTGGTCGAAGGTTGAGTTGCACAAGGAATATCATGCTACAGGATTTCTTGTTAGCTTTGAGGATTATATTACTAAGACGTACTGGGGAGAAATTGAATGATTTGCCCACATTGTAACTATGAGCATGGCTGCGGAGAATGGAATAACGTCACACTCGACTACAACGAGGATGTGAAAGGCGACTATGACGGCTTCTACACCTTTCCAATCCCCATGGAGCGTGACGAGGGTACGTATTGTAGTACTAGAGAGACAGTGCAGATGTACGGCTGTCCAAGTTGTATGAAGACTTTTATAGGGGATTGAGAGAGTGAAATCACATCGCACAAAGGAACAACGCTTTGCCTTGGCAGGTCTTCCTGAATCCATGCGCGATGCCTTCTACAAGGGTTGGTATGCATGTGGCACAGAGATTAACGAAGGAGAGGATTATGACGACTTCCAAGAGCGTCTTTATGAGAATGACTTTCTAGAGCCGCGTGAAGAACCTGAAGAGGGTTATTGATGCGCGGTAAATCCTACGCTGTACCGATGAAGCTATTCAATAATTGGCTTGTCACTAATTTCAATCCTTTGCCAGAGGGCGAAGTGCAGGCGCTGATGTGGCATAGCTGGTTGGAGTGCTCTAAGGTGATGACAGCCACTCGTAAAACTAACAAAGAACTTGTGGAGGCTTGGTATGATGAGTCGTAACATGAGTGAAGGAAAATACGCAGGTTGCCACAAAGGCAAGCACATTCGCCACGTAGTGAACACCTTATTCTACAGAGGAGTGGGTGCAACGTCTGCTTACAAAACCTATATTAAGAAGATTTTGAAGCGTGACAAGTGGGCAAACTTGTCATAGCCACCACTTGGGATTTACTCTCCAGACCATTTTTCAGATTGGTTCGAAAGTCCACCGAAACTCGGAGCATGTTCTTAGAGGGATTTTCCCAGACTCTGTGAGCGAGGGTGAACGTTGTCAGAGTGTCATGTTGTCAGAATGACAGTTGCTGGAATACAAGTTTATTTCTAGTAATGTTGTCAGAGTACCATCGAAAAAGGTAACGCGCAGGTCTGGATCAATCAACCGGCTGCACCGCTGAGAACTTCAGTATTGCATAGCTAAATTTCAAACGCAAGCCCTTTCGTAAAATAATTTTAGTCATCTACACATCTATATGTAGCGCGATCCTTGCCATGTGTAAGGGTTGCAGCTTTCCCTATGGCTTGACGCTATGTTGCAAGCTATCCCGCGCTATGTACAGCTTCTGTATTATTCAGTATTATTTTACATTACCTGTTGACAGGAGAATTTAACAGGCGTACTATGGCTGTATTGGAAGCGAACATATAGGAGAAATGACCATGACTACATACACCGCGATTGCTACTGACGACAGCGTGAACACTTGCGATTGCTGCGGACGTACTAACCTTAAATCCACTGTTGTTATGCAATCGTCTGACGGTGACATTTTGCACTATGGATCAACATGCGCAGCGCGTAACACTGGCAAGACTTCCAAAATCATCAAGCAGGAAATTGACAAAGAATTAGCGCGCCGGGTAACACTAGCACGCGCTGAAATTAATGGCAGCGCCGAACAGACAAGCTACAATGCTAAACTTTCCGATGCTACTAAATCAGGCATTAAGCCGGGAAAAGAGTTTGCCGAGTATTGCAAAGATGCATCGACCGCTTGCGATGGTAAGCGCAAAGAAATTGCCGCTAAGTACAACATTAATTTTTATTCTTTCTGAGGCGCAACATGCAAATTGACTTTTACATTTTCCCGTTTACTCAACGGGCGCACTATCACGCGCTTTCTATGTCTTACAATGACTTGGAAAAATCTTATAGGTTTGGCAGTTTGACAGACCGACAATACAAATGGGCAATGTTGTTTTGTTGCTGGGGCGCCGTACGTCATGAAGGCAAGGCGGGAAAGTGGCAAGATAAATGCTATGAATCATCCGGCGCTATCGGTGTCGATAAACGTATTGTTAGAATTGCCGTATTGAAAGAGAGATATTTACAGGCACATTTTGGACAGTGGGCAAAGTAATTTAAAATAATGTTGACATACGTGTTTTAGTTATATAATATAGCTGTATTCGCTGGCAACAGCGCCACTAACAGGAACTAACATCATGAACCCAATCGCACGCTTCCCAATTGGCCTAACCTTCAGCCGTAAGCGCTTCCCAAAAGCGAAAGAGCTTACCAGCTACACTATTACAGACATTCACACTACGTTTAACAATGCTGGTGAGATTGTAGACCGTCAGTATGTTGTTGCGCATGCTTTCATGGGGCAAGGGGCGATTACGGAAAAGATGTGCGACACTACGATTGCGCGCAGCTTGTCGAATGAGCAATTGAAAGAGTATGTAAAGTAATTTAAAATAAGCTTGACAGATAATTTTGTCGGGCTTAAAATAGCTACACATTAACGCATAAGGGGCAAATTATGAAAACACTTAAAAACGCATTTAACGCCGGTATGGAATCATTCGCTAAACATTGCCTGACATACGGGACAATCACATATGACGATTCGTATCCTTGCGACGTAACCGGCAAGCCTTGCAGAGTGTACCTGATAGACATTCAAGGCGCACAAGCACAAATTACTAAACGTTGCGGCGAAGTGATCGCAGTATCGTATGATGAAGCATGCTATGCGTAACCCTATCGAAGCGTCAAACATGACGCACGCGGAATACTACCATCTTAACGGCACGCTATCCGCAGAGCGTACAGAATCCATTCTAAGCACGCTAGACGCCGCGCAAGCGTTAGATGTGCGGGAGTATGCCAGCTATGCACAAGAGGCGCAAGGCGGCTTTCCTGCCGAGGATTTTCTATCCGAAGTAATCGAAGAGTTACAAGCTATGGCAAAGCGTTTGCGAGGCGACAACAAAGATTCTTTGCAACACATTATCAGCAAGCTTGACGACATTGCACAGTGCCAATTTAACGCCGCCGACTACGGGCGCGAACAGTTGCACAAAATTATTGTGACAATCAAAAATAATTGAAAATAAGCTTGCTATGTGTTCGGCTACGTGTAATAATAGTCTCACTTAAACGCAACGGAGCAAACGCCATGAACCACTACTCTAACAAAACCATCGCAGAATTGCTGTACATCCAGCGCGACGCCTTCGAGGCCGCACAGTGTGCAAAAGAGATTGGCAACTACGTAGCAGAATGTCGCTACCTTGACGAAGTAAACGGCGCTTCGGATGAAATTTGCAAGCGCAAACAGAAGGGTCTGTAATCATGAACATGCAAATTGAAGCACTAAAACAAGCTTGCCGCGCCTTCTATGAGCGCGAACATCGTACAGGCATTACAGTGGAAGAACTAATAGCGTATAAGGCTTGTAAGGCCGCTGTAAAGGATGCTACCGGCGAATATTACGCCAATGGCGAATGGCACGCCTCGCAATGGAATGCTGCATGGACTAACCATAACGAGGTGGCAAAATGAAACTTTCCCACACAGAACATTCCGGCCTGACATTGCATAACATCGAAGGCTATAACGGTTCGCACGGGCGTGGCAAGTATGTCAAGTTTTGGCAACATAAAGACAGTACTATGTGTCAAGTAGGGCCGTGCTATCCTACGAAGGCTGAAGCGCTCGCGGATACTTGCGACTATGCCGAGCGTGCCGGGTGGATGATTGGGGAGTGAAAAGAATCAAAAATAATCCTTGCAATGTCCATTGTATCGTGTAGAATGGTTCTTGTCGGAACAAACTTTAACAGGGACTACCATGCTCGTATTTGAAAAACTCATCGCTTTAAAGTCCACAAAAATTCTGTCAGACTTCGGAGGTCGGAAACTTTACAGCGTGACTATTACGCCAGCTTTCCGGGCCAAGTGGTTTACTAACCGTGGTCGCATGATCGACAGTGTAGATTTTGAGATTAAAGAAAAAGCCACTGTAACAGGTAACGCTTGCGACAATGGCTACATTCTTATTGACAAGCGCGAACAGAATTTGCAGCGCTTCGGTGCTAAAGCTATTTAAGCGCCCTACACGGGGCGCTGTCCTATTCCCGCTACGAATCCCTACCCTACACGTTTAAAACGCTTACAGCGCTTCCTACGCGCTTTTGTGTTTCCTGACAAACCTTTTGCCCGCTCTCTGCTTAATCAACCCGCTACGTGTTAGCGGCTGAGAACTACAGAATAGCGCGTAACAGGGCCATTGTCAAGGGTTTTCGTAAGCTAAAATAATTTAAATATTCCCTTGTGTTTCCTGTTTAGGGCGGTTATTATGTGTTCATTGGATGCAAAACAACAGGGGAAACAAAATGTTTGAACAGTTCTCACAGCTTACAGTTAAAGTTGCTTTCCAGATGAAGTATGAAGGCAAGGGCCGCGCAGTGGTGGCTAAGATTGGCGACAAGTTTGTTGTAACGAACCCTAAGCACATGCAAGACAAGGGTATTAAGATCATGCGCGCAAAGCTGGCCCGGTTGAATGAAGGCTACATGTTGACATTTGAGCAGGTTAATCAATTATTTACTTTGGAGCAACAATCATGATTTACAAAACGCCACGGTGCAAAGATTGCGATTCGATGCTTTGGAGCAACCACGCAAAGCAAATGAAATTGTGCCCGGACTGTGAGAATGTGGACAGCGACGAAGTGAAAGACTTAGAAGAAAGGTTTGATGATGCCAACTATTAAACGGTATGCTTGGATTCCTATCATAGAGTCTGGAAGGTGGATTTATGTGTTTGATCGTTGGATGTGGGCAGTGGATCATAAAGCTGTGGACATTGACTAGTTTAAAATAATCTAAATAAAGCTTTACAGGGGCTTAAAAATCCCTGATAATGAATTCTCTGCCTAACGAACGAAAGCACAAAATGAAACTGCAAACCCTCGGAGCTAACAAAACTGTATTGTCCCTTGACAGTGGTGTAGAAGTGTTCTTTTCTTACAATACGCCTGTTGCAGCGTTTATCAGTGGGCGTGGATATGTCAAGACTGATAAATCGTGGTCGGCTACCACGGCAAAGCACATTACACAATGGGCAGGCAAGAAAGTGACCACTACCGAACCACAAAGTTTCTTTGACAATCTGGTGAAATGATGAGCAATCAAGACATACTAGACAGCGCCTTCCGCGCATGGCAACAATCCGGCAGCAAGCAACTGTTTGCTGTGTGGCTGTATTCTGAGAAGTCTAACGGTAAGTATTGGAGTGCATGAAATGAATATCAGAGACTTTGCAGAAATGTTGTTAAGCCAATGTGATGAACTAGAGGACGCACGATATAGAAATATATACCTAGAAAATGAGCTTACTAAATATAGGCAGTCTGTGAGTTATGAGCTTGCCATGCATCAAGAAACATTTGGTAAAATACTTATGGCTGCAACTACTCCAAACAACAGCATTAACAACCGTATGCGCGGGGAGTTTAAAAATGATTAGAGTTGGTCCATATGAAACATTCTCGCACAGCTACAGTTCCCGGCAAGACTCTAGCCTAACCATCAAGCGCGACGGCATGATACTCGCACGCATGCGCTTTAAAGAGCCTATTTGCGACCCGCTGCGGCAAATACAGATGTACCCTGCTAATCCCTACAGGCAAGAGCTTATCGGGCAACTACGGGCCGCACAGGTGCCGGAAGAGGACATTGCCGAGATTATGAAGGTACGGGATAGCCGTTACATGGTAGCTAAGAAAAATAAACTACAGCAAAGTTAGTTGATACTCAATAAAGGACACTACATCATCATATAGCCAAGGGTACGTAGCCTCTTTCCTAAACCCCTCCACGTTTTGGGAAAATCTCGGAAATTTTTTAACTAGCATCTGCTCTATTTTCTGGACGTCCGCGCCGGATTTTAGGTAAAATGACTCAAATTCAGATATTAAAAACCCTTCGTTACGTAAATTTACTTTGTGATTATGTGTCCTAACTTGCTCATTACCTGTTATACCGTAGCCTGTAAACTCTATGTCGTCAGAGTATATTTTTAATACGTAAACGTACCCCGGAAATCGTTTATCAAAACCCCCCGCTGCCTTGCAATTACATGGGCGGCAACCTCTTCCCAGTGGTGTTTGTGCTGCCCTAAATAACTGACCGTTTGTGCTACAGTCTGGGCAGTGTACATCGAAATGCTGTAAGCTATCTGTTCTAAAGAATTTTGTGCCCATTGGGAAATATCCAGTAGACATAAATTTAACATTAAAATGCGCCTCATCTTTTGTCATCCGGTTTGTATGGTCCCTCCTCTGACAAATATGGCAACCTGTTTTGTCGCTAAGCAAACTGTATAAAGATGAGTCCCACACATGGCCGTCTTTATTACACTTCATATGAATACGTGTAGCTCTTGCGTCGCTGCCATAAGACACACTAAGTAATTCGGAATCTATCTCGTTACATTTTCTCCTGACTCTAATTACGTTCTGCTCTTTTGTCCACCTATAAAAACTTCTACATGCACAAGGGAGGAAATTCTTAACCACAGCACTGGCAGTTGTATTAAATATGGCATCTCCGTGTAGTTCTGGATCGTTCGCGCAAATACTGCAATGCACTTTTACTATTCTGACATAACCCGCACATCTAGCGGGTCCTATACCTGTAACCGTTAATTGTCTGTGCTGGCCGTAGACATGACCTATTAGTTCGTTTGTCGCCTTATTCATATATTATTCCTCTAAAGTTCCCATTATACCACAAAGTTGCTTATCTGTCTACTACGTGTTGCGTATAATCAACTGGCACACAATTAGATTGTACACAATGTATTAAAAATAAATTGAAATAAAGCTGGCATTGTTCGTTTTAGTGTGTAATAATGTTCTTACTGACTGCAAAGCAGGCAACATTCGCAACCACACACACAATAGGCCACAAAATGATTTTAGTTCTCATAAGCATCACATTCGTAGCGTATGTAATTTCCCGCCCAATTGTTAAAGCACTGGGAGTATAACAAAATGAAACGTCAATACGGTGATATGCAAATTTGTACGCGTTGCGGGCAAGATGTACAATGGCTTGGACGCGCTAACGGTTGGCGTGATCGTGGCAACAATCGTCAATGTGTACCTTACAAGAGCGCCGGGGAATTTGTCACTCCTAAAGCTGGTGAGAAACACACGATACGTGTTAAAATTGTTGGGGAGAAATAATCATGTCCGGCTCAAAAGAACTTTTCCGCGCCTACCTTGCCAGTGCAGAGCGTAAGGTGATGTCGTTTCAAACTTATTTGTTTATGCAAGCTAATGTAAAATAATCCTTGACAGTGTAGATTTTAAGCCTCATACTGTACTCACTGTCTGGAAACAGACAACAAACCCACACAACAGAAAGCACAAAATGACCACTACTAACAACAACGCACTCTCGCAAGCCAAAGCACAATACGACAGCATTGCCTCGATGGTGGCAGCATTGAATGTGGACTATGATCGGCTGGAAGAATTACGGGATGAGGTGGCTGGCCTTGCTGCTGCCGTTGATGTGGCAGAACAGGAGTACGCGGAGAATATGGATAGTGAGTCTATGTTAACCCTACAGTCTGAAAAAGACTCTCTTGCAGAATGGGAAGAAACTTACCGTGCCGAATTGGCAGAACTGGAAGAGGCAGTAGGCGATTGCGAAGACTCGTACAGCGCGCGCGAGCGTATCCAAGAGGATGCATTAGACGTACAGGTGAGGTCTGATTGGCACAATGTAGGGGGCGACAGCGCGCCGAGCGAGTTTATGATTCTTTTATGTACAGGTGGCCCCGCTGTTCGCATCATGGGTGAGCTTGACGAGTATTTACAGCCTTGCCGCGCATGGATTGAGGCGCAAGATTGGGGTACGGGTTGGGAGATGCTTGATAGTATACATGTAAGTCAAAGTGTGTTGCTTGAGTATTGCCAACAGTTCTACTTTGGAGAATAAGAACATAGGAGCCTCGCAAGAGGCGAACGATTGCCAACAGTTTTATTTTGGGGAGTAAACCATGGGCTATACAAAAACAATCACAGTGGATATAAACTGGCTAGACGCTATCGACGGGCGCACAGTGGAAGATGCTATTTTATATCTCCAGACATTGAATAAAAACTATATCCTAGACTCCTATCTTGATGGTGACACGCAAGGCTGCGAGATTGTTGCAAGATTGTGTTATATTGTACCTATGACTAACGCCGAAATACTGGCCCGACTTGAGAATATTTTTACAAAACAAATTGTCGACCGTGAGCGGGGCAAGCAATACTATATCAACCGTGGGCAGCTTGACAGGGTGCCACAATCGGAAATGCTTATTCTTGAATTGCAACAGAAATTAGCTGATGCTAGGGCCAAATACGGGGAACAATAGCATGCACACAGAAACACGTATAACACTTGTCATCATAACCCTTGCAATGGGCTGTGCATTGTGGATAGGGCATGCCGCCGAGAAGCGGGGAATGGTTGTTGTAAAACAGCTACACGTAAAATAATTTAAAATAAGCTTGTGTTATTTTGCAGGTGTGCTATTCTTAACACATCGGAACACACACACACCACACACAAGAGGCCACACAATGAAAACGATAATCAAACACAAGTTTCTTTGCGTAGTGTGGTGTATTCTTCCGGTGCAAGCTAAGGGTGCGCTATATCGCAGGCATAGGGCCAAGATTGCTAACAGAACATCTATTTTTGTTAATTGAAAATAATTTAAAATAAGCTTGCACGGCCTAACAAACCGTGTAATAATGTGTTCTCTGTCTGGTAACAGACTAACAAACAACAGAAAGCAAGCCATGCGTAAAAATACTATTCGTACCTTCAAAAACGGCAACACTCGCAGCACTATCGAACACTTCCGCAAGGTGCATAAGAATCTGGGAATTCGCTGTGCGGCTGGCATGATGCGCAACAAGGGTATGAGCTTGGAAGCGGCGCTGTATGTTTTGTTGGGGAAATGACTATGAAGGCTATCTTCCGCAAGTTTAAAAAAGAGGGTGACGTTATTGCCCTTTTCCATTGTATCTCGGCTAGTAATGGAATGGTGATGAGCTACCAACACATAGGGCAACATTCCGAAGCTGATTATAAAGGGTTGCTAAAAATCACTGTGCTGGCAAACCCTGTTGAATACGGGCCGCTGTTGAAAGAGTTGGAAAGTATTTACGGATGCACTATTCAAGTGATTAAGGTGATGAAATGACAGCACACGAACTAGCAAGGGCATTGCTTGAAATGCCTGACGTAGAGGTTATTTTCTATGACACATGGAATCAGCCGCATAGTGTCTATCGATCAATTGTAGGAAGTAAAACAGGTAAGGTTGTACTAGATACTTACCAGGATTGTACACCCTCTGAAGAATACGAATGGGAATAGCCCTAGAACGCATTCTAAGCCCCCTACAAGCCCTTAACGTAGCACAGCGCATAGAAAGACATTAACAAGATGTTTAAACGCAGCTATGAGGCTGTGAGAGGGAATTACAATGAAAGACGCATTTCTAGTTGGTCTAGCTTACCCCTTCGGCCTGTTAGCTGAAACATTCGCACGTATTACATTGTGGATATGTGACGATATGGATGTTAATTTTAACCACTTGAAGGGTAGACAATGAAACGCTATTTTGTAACATTCTTTGACTGCAACAAACTAAACATGGCACAATACGAAGTGTATACAATGTCATTCCATGAGGCTGCACAGAAGGGTGAATACCTGTTGCAAGAGGTGGATGGGAAGTTCTTGCACCATGTGTTTAGTGTGGAAGTTTTGTTTGATAGGGTGGTGTGATGAAAGTACGTATTGATTGGCTAGGCAGCAGCGAAGGAATTGTCCTTTGCAAGCTATCTTGCGCTGGTGAGGTGATGGAAGAGTGTGCACCATTTGACTATGTGATTGGTCATTGTTACGTAGAGGGATACACTATCGAGAATACACAAGAGGTGCTTTGGTGGATTCATAGGAATTGCGATTTAAGGACTATTTAGGGAGATGATATGGACACAACAGAATACATGAACAACCTGACAGACGCAGAGCTACGCCAGCAAACGCTGGAATGTGTGGGCGACTTGGCTAAGGCTGCGGAGGAATATCCTAACACGGAATGGCATGAGGCGTGCTTTGCTGCGCTGGTGTTGTTTTCTGGGGAGTGGGATAAGAGACAGATTAAATTGGCGGCGGTGCATTGATGCTTAAGCTTCCAGACTTCATTAAACGGGCCGTAGAGCGTGCGATTCATGATGCGAGTAATCCGCAGGGCATGCACACTAACGGGCCGTGTATGGCTCGCATAGAGGTGTCACAGTTGAATGCGTTATTGCAGAGGGCTACACAAGAGATTGTCATTGGTGTCGATTGCTTGGATGACAATATTACTAGTGTGGTTGTGATGAGCAGGGTTAAGGATATCACTACGGTGACAGGGGAAGCTACTGTACAGCGTGGTAAGAGTGGAATTATTAGTTTTTAATGGACCAGACAAATGACATTACGCAAACCTACACTATCAACACTACTTAACAAATATTCAGACGCTTGTGTAAGTCTTGCATGGGTGCAACAAGAGTGTGACGATTACAATGTTCCCGACGAAGACCTAGTAATTGCCAAACAGAAAGAAAAGAATGCCAAAAATGCTATTATTAGGTTTGTTGCAGAACTGAGCAAATAAAACTTGACAGGGACAATGCATGTGCTATTCTAGCTATACACCAACAGGAGAACACAACATGTCCACTATCTACCGCTGCAAGAATCAAGTTGTTTCCTTCAACAAGCGTTCGGCAGAACTTAAAGCTGCTGCGATAGCTGACGGTATGGACGTTCACACAGAATGGCAAGAGGGGGAGTTTGATTGTTTCATGGCTAGACACTCACAAAGTACTATCAAAGCTGGTAAGGCTCTATACGCTGAGTGTGGTGCTAACGTGAATTGCAATCCTACACTGTGGAGCACGACACCGGGCAAGGGTAGCGTAGACAGTAGTGTTTACTTGCAGAAGTAGCCCTCTACTAGCTCAGTCGGCGCATGCCTCTTAATTGTGTAATGCTATGCATTGTGCCCAACAAATATTGTCTTACAGCCTTGCGGCTGCGCTAAGAGCTTTTGCACAATAACATTGTAGACCGTAAGAACCACGGCTGACGCGCAGCGGGAGATGTGGCGAGGGGAGCGCAGCGAGCCGATGTCCTGAGCGTAGCGAAGGATTCGCATGCCTTGATTGCTTTAGATAAGATAGCACTACAGACGCGGCCGACAGGCCGAAGTATCCACAGTGGGGACAGTAGGCCGGTAGGCAGACAGAGAACAAGGGGGTTGCTGTTGTCCTTGACTTTGTTAGTAGTGCTAACTTCTTTTTTCTTTTCTTTATTCAACCTTCTTTATTAGTGCGCAAATAATGTATAAAAAGAAGGGTGGTTCTTGCAATATATGCGCAATGGTTAATACATTATATGCGTAATGGAGAGACTAGCAACTACTGTATATCTGTACAGTGGTGTATACATATGCAGTGCTGTTTGTACGTACAGGCTGTACATAATTACATCTTGACGAGAAGTAACAATCGTGCTATAATGAAAGCTTATACAATATGAAAGTGTCTATTAACTTAGATTCTAGGACGGCTGACTTGTTCAACCTTTTAAGGGGTGACAGGTCTATCGGTGCTTTCGGTCTGGAATGCATCATACAACAACTAACGACTCTAAATAGGGGTAGCAATGACGAGACAAACACAATTCGATCTAACCAAGCACATTATGCAGAATGTGAATCTAAATAACTCCGGCCTGATGCAGCGTGAATATGATGTACTGCTACACTTGTCAATGCACCGTAATGGGGAAAGCGGTTTATGCTTCCCTTCTGTCGAGACGCTTGCCAATGAGTGCCATATTAAAAGCCGTACGGTAAATGAGGCTGTAAGAGGGTTAGAGGATAAGTGCTGGATGACACACACTCGCGGAGGACTGAGAGGCAACCGGGCAGTGTCTAACAATTATGATCTTAACTTGCCTAAGATTATGGCATGTAGGGCAGAGCCTAAGCCAGATCGTGGAACGATTAAGAACAAGCTTACCAAGCCTTCAGAGCCCACTAATGTGCAATCTAACACAGATACGCCATACCCGTTAGGTGATGCCGTGGTGGTGCCTAAGAATGAGTTTAAACAGCAATACTATGGCGACTGGTATCACTCTCAGGCAGACTATGACAAAGCTAAACGTGATAGAGAGGCCGAACAGCGCCGCATGAGGGAACTAGAGGACGACGAAAATTGTCCTTTTTAAACAACACACAATTTCTTTCAATTTCCTGTTGACAGCTTGTAAGGTAGTGTGAGACTATGTGTTCATTGGAGCAGCAAGCGAACGACAAGCGTAGCGCAGAATTGGAAGCGAACAAACGAAAGCCTATTATGACCACACAAGACATTGCAAACGAATTCATGGCAAGCTACACAGAAGCATCATGGGTGTATGGCCGTATTGCTGATGAAGTGTTGTACATCATGGGCAATGCTAAGACGTGCAACATTAACGCCTATGAGTATCTTGACTTGGACGTAGACAGCCGTGAACTGTGGATTGTCAACAACGTGTTGCCAGTGTTGCAGAATAAGGGATGGCCTAAGCATGGATCGAAAGACTTTCATTTGTCGGTGCAAGATGTCTGTCATAATGTGTTGTTTCCTTCGGAGGGTTGAGCGATGAAAAATCAATACTACGAAGAGGGTTACAAAGCTTTTAAGGATGACTACAGCTATTTTAACAATCCTTATCAGTATGTAATGCAAAAGTTTGCTTTCAACAACTGGTGCGAGGGATGGGAGGGTGCAGAGTATGAGGATTGTCTTTCGCTTACACTCAAGCCTGACGTGTTGTTTGAGACAGCGTAAATAAAGCTTGCAATGTGTTTTAATACGTGAGATGATTAGTTCTCTGAAGCGAACAACGAAAGCCTAAAATGCACACAATCAAAAACGGTAGCGTTACATTCATCAACGGTGCTGTATTCACTTGCGCCGAGTTGAAAGCAATGTTTGGCAGCGTGGACGAAGGCATCGCCACTGTAGCTCGCGCACTGGCAAAGGTTAAGCCATGAACATCAGAATTATATTCAAGAATAACGATAGCACAGTGTATGAAAACTTCGAGAGCATAAGTACGTATTGGAATGATGACGACAATAAACACTATTACGCTGTAGTTGTAAATTGGACAACTAGAGAATATCTTGTTGAGGAAGTTGCGCAGATTCTTATTAGTTAACATTTTACTTAAGGCAAAAATCATGAAACATTCTATCCTAACAATCCTTTCCGCTTCCCTCTTCCTCTCAGCATGTGGAGGTGGGGGAGGCTCTAGCAACAATGCTCCTATTGCGGACAACAGCGCAGCCATTAATGCAGCTATTCCCGGAGTGGCTAACAATGTACCTCTGATTAACGGACAGACTCCTAAACCCTTTACAGGTGCTTTCATGCTCATTGAAGGGCAGAGCATAGGCTATGTTAATGCAACGTCGCCTAGGGCCGCTGTGGAGGTTGTAGCGCGTATTGTGATGTCTGATACAGTAAAGTATTCAGGCTTCTATAAAGCCATGTTGTCCGACGCTGGTATGAAGGTGGAGGTTGTTGGGGAGAGCATGGGGAAGAGTCTGACTACTGGCGTAGTCATGTATGCTCCAAATGTGGTGTTTGTTGTCAAGGCGATGAAGGATGGGACTGTTGTTATTAGTGGATAGTGATGTGAGTCTTTACCATCCAAACGGTTTGCACAAATGCACACCTAGACACGTGCATAGCGCCTATGAAAAAGGCCGATGGAGCAGGGAGCACGGATTCAGGTTGCAAGATTGCCCTTACCAGTGGCGCACAGATATCTATCAAGAGTGGTGCATCGGGTGGTTTGATGAGGATCAAGAGAGGTTAGTGCAAGATAATGTGGGGGAGTTTGGGGAGTGGTAAATAACCTACGAAGTAGTGACGAGCGCAGCGAATAACCCTTGCAATGTCTCTTAAGCTGTGCGAGAATAAACTTCTCAGCGGCGAGGGCCGGTTGATTAACCCAGACTCGACCATCTACAACACAAGGTAAAACTAATTTAAAATAAGTGAAATAATCCTTGTATTCGGTCTGGTGGCGTGTAATGATGGAATCACTGAAGCAAAACACATAACCCCGGAGCCTACCATGACACAAGTCACCATCATCAACTGCGCAGCCTACAGCATCAACAAAGCTACTGAGATGGCTTACCAGATCGACTACAGCGAGGGTACTAAGGTGCGCGTGGTAGTGGGTGCTGGCATGGTCCGCAATGAGTACCTGAAGGATGGCGCATGGGTGCAGAGTGGTAAGGCTTACGTGGTGGCACATAATAAGCAACGTCAAGCAGAGCGCGCCATCAAGACTGTGAAAGAGTGGATTGCAGTAGAGTAAGACAACCGCCCCGCAAGGGGCTTTCCTATAAGGGTATAGCATGGACATAGGGCAACTACAAGAAGAGAATAACAGGCTTAGGCTTGCCATAGAGAACATCATCAAAGAAGCATGGGAGGATGACCGACTGTACACAGACCAGCGTACGTGGGTTGCTATAGAGGCAACTATGCCGTTAGTAGGTGTGTATAGGTAAGAACGTAGTAGAAATATGTAGAGGGCGCACTCGCAAGGGTAGCGCCTCTTTTCACGTTCCTGCTATGCACATAGATGATGCCTTACAGGGTGTAACGTCCTATCTATGAGGCGCATAGGGCCGCTATACAGGGGCTAGGAGGGCGTACTATGTACATGGTAGGGGTGTATGTAGGGCGGACAGTGGAAGGGCGTACAGGGGCGTATAGGCGTTATAACGTAGGGTTATATAGAAGCTTGTCTATATAGGGTGATGTGTATAACACTACAGGTAGTGGTAGTCTATGATAGAACACTGTATGTAGTAGTGTGTATAAGGTGGCCTGTGGATAACCCTGTGGATAACCCTGTGGATAACCCTGTGGATAACCCTGTGGATAACCCTGTGGATAACCCCGTGGATAAGTATGCTATTATGTTGCTTACTATACATCGTATTGTGGATAAGTATGGTGTTGTGTGGTAGTATAGACAACACATTGTGGATAACTTACGTGTACCCTGTGGATAACTATTATAGTTAGTCAGTTGGCTAATGATTAAGCGCTTCATCGCGCCCTTCTTCTTATTAGGGACAGAGTAGACCATCCTGTCTATGTGGACAGAGTGACAACACAGTCATCCTATTACCACCAAGCAATGTTTCTTTACAACATCATGACAGAATGATAACGTGTATGTACGTGAAATGAGTCTTGACAACGGGGAGTAGGTGGACAGGGTGAATGTGGGAGGGAGATGGGGAGTGACTGGCAGAAGGGGTCGATTCTTCCTAAGCCTTGATTCTAAAGGGGAAATTGGTAAACGAGTCGATAGGGTTATGCGATTGATGAATGACAATAAAGTGTATGAGAATCGTTCGACAGGCATACATAAACGATCCTTAGTGTACAGAACGTTATCAAAGTCACAAGATATTTTACCATTCTGACAACGTTTACATGGCACAGTCCTTGCTCTATTAAACCACTCTTGCGCTTTTTAGGCCAAAATAGCAGGGTCATTTTCCAGAAAAATTATAAAAATTTTCGGATATTTACCTTTCTAGAAGCCCTTAATACACCTCGAAAGCCTTATTTCCATAAATTTTTTAACGTATTTAACTTCAGATTCACTACAAATTACTGTCGTTTTGCAGCCATTTTAAGGGGTGTAAGAGGCTCCGAAACGGTTACTAGGTAGTAGCACTAGGGTATGTTGATGGACAGCGCTGAGGGAGCGTCAGATAAGCCTTTACAACTTGATGGAAAACGCTTGACAGCCTACCTACTTGATGTAATACTAGCCTCACAATGACGATTAGGAGATTAGCATGGAAGCTAGTAAGCCAGCAGTGTATGCGTATTTACGTGTGTCTACGGACAAAGGCCAAACTACGAATAACCAGCGTAAAACTATTGAAGACGCAAAGTTTGTTGTCGATGAGTGGTACTCGGAGGACGGCGTGAGTGGTAAGATTAACGCACTTGATCGGCCTGTGTTCAGCAAGCTCATGGAGAAGGCTGTAGCTGGCTCGGAAGTAGTCACAGTCAGTTTAGACCGGTTGGGACGTAATGCTATTGATATCCTAAACACTGTGGAACGATTTAAAGAAAAGGAAATCAAGCTTCGTTGCTTGGCCCTTGGAGATGTGGACCTTACCAGTATGGCAGGGCAGATTCTAGTTCACCTGATGTCACTGATTGCAGACGTAGAGAGGCAGTCCCTGTCCATCAGGACTAAGGCAGGGTTAGCTCGTACAAAGGCTGAGGGGACGTTACTAGGCAGGAGAATGAAGGTCAGCCACAAAGCACTGAGGGCTTGTGTGAAGGGGCGTGCTGAGGGAGTATCATGGGCAAAGCTGGCAGCAGAGCATTCTGTGGATAAGAACACCCTACTCCAGACTGTAAAGACTTGGGGAGATAAGCCCGATGAGTATCAGGTTCGATGGGAGAAGCAAATTAATCAGGCAGCTAACAAGTTGTTGGAGGTATGACGAGATTGCACATAAGATACTACATCGTCGTAGAGTGAACTATGTGTGGCCTCCTTCCTAAAACCCTTAATATCTTGAGGTAGGCACGGAAAAAGTTTTTTAATCTCGTTCTCTACCGCTAGTGCTGTCCTTCCGGGAAAGTCAAAGACTCTTTCTTCGGATATAAACATATCAGCACGTTCTAGATTTCGATTGTGGTCAGCGGCACGCTTCTTGTAGTCTGTTGATATTCCAAAACCTGTAAAGCATTGCCCACCTGTATCTTGTACCTTCAACACGTACACTACGCCCTTCCTAGATACTTTGAAACCACCACCTGTAGAGCACTCTGGACAATGGAGGCTTTTTATACCAACTTCACCCACTCTGCCTACATACGTGCTATGCTTCTCGCAATGTGCCCAGAACTTTAATCTGCCAGTTTTATGTATATCTGCTTTCTCATATTTAAAACTTACGAAATTTAGGGGAGTCTCGGATTTATCTAACTCCCGTTTTATTTGGTATTCACGTTGTGCAAGAGTCCACCTAAAATGTTTGCTACACCTGCACGGCCTTCTACCTTGCTGCAACTCTGTTAGGTTTGTTATAAATACACCATCACACAATCCATTATCAACGTATTCATCATAGCTACACACGCCGCAAAGCATACCCCAATAGTAGCCGGCAGAGTGCCCAAACTGTTTAGGCTTACTCAAAGGTGTTCGCCAGAAAGTTGAACCCTCGGGAAATGCCCCGGTGGCGACAATACTTTCAATTACACTCCCCTCGTCCGCAGTCCTCCTATCTGAGATAACCTCTTTTTCACACTCTATACACATTCCTTTGGTTTTCTTACCTAGTAAGACGTGAAAATTAGTTATACTCCAAGTAAGGTTGTGCTTATTACAGTGGAGCGTAAGCTTAGTCTCTGTGCCGTGGTAAGGTTCAGCCAAGCTTACAAAAGATGTTTGACTACCAGACAGCTTACGTTTTACACGGATAACACTCTGTTGCTCGTTCCACCGAGGGTTAGCAGAACAACCGCAGGGAATTGCACCCTTAAGGATGTTCCCTTTTGTCATCTCGAACACACCGTCACCAAACAACTCAGGGTCTTGTGCGCAAACAGAGCAGTACAGCTTGTACAGCTTCTTATCACCCTGCATACTACCTAACTCCACGACGGTAAGATGCTCACCTACACCGAACGATCTGCCTATAAACTCATCTTTAACACGCACGTACTTCATCCCTAGATACTCCTTAACTTCATCAGAGCATCTTCCAGAATAGCGATAGCTGTCAGCTTAGCATCAACTTGACCTTCCACATCGGCAAATTCCTGCTTCACACCCACTAAGTTTTTCTTGCACCAGATAACAGAGCACCCCACTGTACCAGCGATTTGCTGATAGGTGAGGCCGCGCTTACGAAGTTTTACTGCTAGTTCCTTGTCAACCATACTTCCCCTGTATAATGTAAATGAGAGAATATCCTCTACTAAATACATTATACCATAGGTATGCTAGTTTGTCAAGTGTTATCTACACTATCCAATAACTTGTTTACAAATCTCATCCTCAGTGTGCTCCCTATCAACCCCATCAGCACCCCTCTGCTTAAACCCTTTGGGCAACGTCATCACAGTGTCAATCCCAAGCTTCCACCCTGCATAGCCTCCAGCTAGGTCTACTCCAGTTTGTCCACCGGAGATTATCTTTGTGATAGGATGATGTTCATGTACCAAATCTAACATATGGTACACTAACCCATTAGTAATCTCCTGAGTCCACCCATGTTTGGCTAGAGTGTAAATACCATTACCAGCTACATTTATAACACTACCCTCAGCGGTTTGCAGCCGCTTCCAAAGTAGCCTTGCACAGTCTATAACACTGGTATTGAAAATATCAAGCTTCAAATACCTCCCCCCAGCAGCCTTATGCGTCAGCCTCTCTCCAGCCGTAGAATAATCCACAGCCAGAGCAATCGTCACATCAGCATCATTAGCATTAGCATATGTGCGAGGGCCGTAGGAGCTACTTTTGTGTTCACGTATAACTAGAGCCATACAATTCCCCCCATTCCTTATAAGCATCCCTCATCCACTGAGCTAAGTGTTCTGGTACATCAGGCTGCTTGCCACGCTCTCTACAAACAATCCTAAAACCATTCCCACCACATTCTGTGCAATGGTTGTTGTCCCAATCGTATTCAGACTTGCCCCTACCTAGACAAGAATTGCAAGTTTCCTTTACATCCCATTCAACAGGCTCCCAACGCATTGTGCCTGTGAGCTTCCAGCCGTCTTTAATTATCATCGTCATCTCTAGGCCAGCGCCCATCAAGCTTCAGTGCTTCAATAACATCATCTGACAAGGGTTCACTCACGAGTATAGTCCCTCCACACCGTGTTATTAATTACAGGTGGGTTGTATTCCTTCACAGTAATCTGTACACTACATAGAGGGCAAGCTACATAACTATACCCTTCATCCATGTCTCGCTGATTACTATAATATTGCTTCACATCTTCTTTAGCACACTCCACCACAGTCTTACAGTTGTGGCAAGTGCCCCGCATAGGGATTGTCTTAGGGTCTACACCCTTTGTGATGATTTTAATTGTCATTTCTTCCCTTTTGCACGATATTCATAGCCCCAATAATAGTGGTAATACCCCCTACGTTGAATAACTTCAAGCCACCGACAATCCCCTTTACCAACTCGTCTAGGCCATAAGACAAAGAAATCATGCCACTCTTGTTTGGCTGACCTACGTTTCAGCCTGCGCTCTGCCGCAGTAGGCCCACAGTTAATTTTCATTGTTGTTCCTCCCAACGTTTAACAGCATCTTCATAACTAATCGGTGTGTAATTAACTTGTTCTGCACTCAGGCAGAGGTAGAGTGGGTCGATTACATTCTCAATAATCGTTGTGCCACCAATGTCAAAGCTGTATTCGTCAGGCTCTTTCATTACTCTCTCACTGTGCAAATGCCCATGAAAGTTACCCTTCCACCGCTCTGCCACAGCCTGTGGATGCAACGGAATATGAGTAAGAATAAACTCATTCAACGGATAGCTTCCATGCACATCCTTAAAGTAAGGTGCATACTCTTCCATCCGAAGCACATCGTGGTTGCCTTTGATAAGCCTCTTAATCCCGTTCAGGCGAGCACAGATTGGCAAAGCACTCCTGTTAATGCAGAAGTCTCCTAGATGATACACCTTATCTTTTGGGCCAACAACACTGTTCCAGTTCTTGACAAGAGCTTCATCCATTTCTTCGATGGTGTCCCAAGGACGTTCTGGCTTGCCATTCTTGGTAGTAAAGGTTACAATCCCACGATGTGAAAAGTGGGTGTCGCTAATAATAAATCTTTCACTCACAACGATCCCTCTCATTAATAGGCTTTAAAAGATTCATGATAACCTTTAACTCAGCCTCTGTCAAGTGTTTTGGCACCTGATGTTTAGTGGCGATAGTGTGGCGTATAGACTCGAAGAGGAGTTGTAAATCTGTTTTAGGAGAAGTCATAACATAGGCTCCTGAACACTCCACACGAACGGCCTACGTACACCCGCCGAGAACTCCTCAGCAGCCTCCAGCGCAACCTGAATGCGGCTCTTAGCACTCATAATAGTATGTACACCTGTAGTGTGTAAACTACCAAGAGCAATCTCACTACCGCAGCCCACAGCTTCATAATCAAGAGCACTTTCAGCAACTTGGTAGTCGCTAAATACTTGGAAGATACGGCCCTCATAACCTACCAAAAACTGCCCACCAACTTCTGCGTCATTATCTTTTGTAGCAAATCCCCCAGCCTTCAAGCAGCTACGAATAGCATCGATAAAAGTGGTAGCCATAAACTTATCAACAGCTACTCGTGGGTCACGGTCAGGGGCTACGAAAGAGTGTGCCAGAAGTTGGCCCATGCGGAAGCTAGTTGTAAAGCCAAACATAAATGGACCTACGTGACAAATCTTACTGTCGTTGCGAGTGCGCTGTGAGAAGTCTCCTCCAGTTCCTGCGGAGTCTGCACCCATGTGGATTGTTGTGCCGTCTTTAATAGCGATAATACATGTCATACAATTCTCCAAAGAAAAAGCCCACGCCTTGTGAGCATGGGCCATAGTATTACGTTGCTTGTGCTGTGTCAAGGGACTTAGCAGCCCTCTTAGCTCGTGGCTTACGGGGTGGCTTAGCTTGCTCCTCAAACTTAGCTTTAAAGTATTCACTACGCTTCATAGCACGCTTCATCCAGCCTTCGGCATCCAGCCAAATGTCTTTTCCATCTAACATAGCATCAAGCTCTTTCTCAGTGAGGAAGCCTTCATAACTTTCTCGGAACTGTCGCGTCTTGAACTCATGGTCAAACTTACTCTTAGCCATGTACTCATTAACATTTCCCCCAGCACCATCTGAGCCACAATGAAGGCAAGCGTTAAAGCCGTAAGACAACTCGATACTGTCTCCCTCAATTAAGATGCAAGTGCCCATGCTATGAACGCCGCCAGTAGCAACGATATGGATGTGGGCCTCGCACTTACGCATAGCATGGATAAAAGCCTCTCCAGCATTTACTGACCCACCGTAAGTTTGCAGGTAGATAACAACTTCATCGTCCTCTTTAGCTTGCTCAAGGATTTGGATGGCTGTGGAGAACTGAGAAACACTCTCTAGGATGTCATCAATTTCAATCCTGTAGGTGCCGCTCTTGTGTGGTGTGTAGCCTACAAGGAACTCACTAGGGGAGCCATCGTCGTAGCCGCGCTTAGGACGGCTGTTAAGGTATTCAATTTTGTGCATGTTATTCCTACTGGTAATAGTACATTTTAACTAGGGAGCGAGTCACACCATCCCGCACACAATCTTCTGGCATAAATACAACACTGCCGATAAGGGAGAGGTTATCTAAGTCCTCATCGCTAAGATAGTCGGGCTGTTCTGCCAAAGTTTTTTCAATTAGGGACAGAGTAGATTGCAGACCACTCATTCCACGTAAGTCATTCTGCTTAGAGTCACCTGTCATAACGTATGTAGTGCCTTTACCAAGGCGAGTCAGCAGCATTTCCAAGTCATCTGCTGTGAAATTCTGGCATTCCTCTCCGATTATGCAGACATTCTCGAAAGACCGTCCACGCATGTACTCTGCACTCTTAAGCTCTATAAGCTCTTTCTCAAGGCAGTAGGTCATGTACCCCTGCCCCATGAATTTAGCTAGGTGTTCCAATGTTTGTGCAAAAAAGGGCTGAAGTTTCTCAAATTCTGTGCCCGGTAGCATGCCAGCCGACTTACCAGTTGCCACGTTAGCACGCACAAGATAAATCTTCTCAATCTTCTTTTCTTTCATGAGCGTCGCTGCCCACCAAGCTGCGAGCATTGATTTTCCTGTGCCTGCCGACCCTTGCAAGAACAGAATCCGCACACCGTCGCGGAGCATCGCAACTGCTTTCTTTAGATTCGGTGTAGCAGGGACATACTTAACAGAGGGTCCGTTACGTAGCGACTCACCTTCAGCAAGCTCAGCAAAGAACTTCTCTTTAGCACAAGGCTTAACAACTTCGTCAGCAATCTTTTTCTTACGTGTAATAGGAGTTCTTTTCATATTATTCCTAGTTATGCTGCTTTGGGACGACCAACACTCTGCTTCTTAACAACGTCTTTCTCCATCTGCACATCATACATCCAGCCAATCTGAATAGGCCAGCCTTCTCGGATAGTGTAGCCTTCAGCATAAAGCTCATTCAACTTCTGCCCCATGTCGTACAGGCTGTGAGCCATTACAGATTTTGTTTCTTTTTCAGTCATTAAGAGTGTCCTCTTGGGTGTTGTAACATTGTGGAATAAAATACAAACTATGATAAAGCTCATTGTCTGCTTCGTGTTGCTCGATGGAGGCCACCATGTCGTCTAGGGCGCTCAAGCTTTGCCCCCTTTGACTACTGCTAAGATAGCTTGGTTCTTACGCCACTCTTTATCGGACTGTAGTTTACCTATAACTTGGTCACGGCAGTGGTGTGTTGCGTCCTCTAAGTCCATGATAGGGCTTGTCACAAAATACTGGCAAAGCTTATCTTTGGAGTCTTTATAGTAAACATTGAGGCCAATCATATCCTCGTCAGTGTCTGCTTTATGGTAGGTGTTGGGCATAACTTGTTCCTTACGTTGTGTATGTAAGGCCACTTTACAATGCGATTGTGGGCTTGTCAAGGGGAATTATTTGGAGGGGTGTTGCAGACATTCAAAACCTATTGTACTGCATAGTGTCGATATTGTCAAGCTAAATTTATGCGATAACTTGTTGATTAGATAACACAATATTACACTATTGAGAAAAAGCTTGACAAAACAGGGGGTGATAGTGTATAATCGTTTTATTAGAGAAAACACATAACGGGGGACATATCGGAGCGCATCTCAAGTTACGCGAAGAGAAAATCGACTTCCGGCGTAAGACAAGTCATGGCTTAAAGTCCATGCTACGAGATTTATCGAAAGAAACAGAGGGCGCAGTAGAGATACTGGTAGCCTTGCTTAAAAGTGCTGATGAGCGAGTACGCTTACAAGCAGCTAATAAGCTTCTTGATCTTAGGAAAGAATGTGAAGTAATTATTAACACAGACGACATTCAGAGGATGTTGCTTGAAAGTAAGAACCCCGATAGGGTAAGAGGTTTGGTTGAGGATGATGATAGTCCTGATATAGATTTCACACAAATCCAGAACGTTTAAAGATTTTGCCGCCTTAGCTCAGTTGGCAGAGCGCCAGATTTGTAATCTGGATGTCAGGGATTCGACTTCTCTAGGCGGCACCAGAGTTCGGGCCAGCTAAGACTGGATAACCAAATTATTGCAACCAGTGTGCGATATCCCGGAAGTAACTATGCTTGATTAGGCAATAAAACTGTGTGTTTTCACAGCCTCGCAAGAGTGAGTAATCTCTAGCTGAAGAACTCAGCAAGAACAACTGCCACAAGGCCCATCTAATTATAAGGAGCCTTCATGGCTGACAATTCAACACTCCCCGCCACTGGGCAGATTATCTCCACCGACGAACTCACTACGCTTAACGGTGGCGCTATTGTCACAGGTGAAAAAGTTCAACGAATGAAAGTTGGCTTTGGTAGCGATGGTGTGTTACGGGATGTGGATGCTGCTAATGGCTTGCCTGTGTTGGCAGGTATTAACCAAATTACCCCCGGTGTGAGTAACGGTGTGCAGATTACAGCACTAACTTACCCTTCGAGCACTGTCAACAACAGTTCTGTGCAGCTTGCTGCTGGTGCGACATTCACAGGTGGTATTGAAACTGTACTCTCGCTTCAAGCTGCACAAGTGATGATTAAGTGCGACCAGCCATACAACGTCTTCATTGACCAGTTTATTGATTTGGCGGGTACACAGTTAGTGGCTACGTACACGTTCACAAGGTTGGCTGGTGTCCCACTGAATGAGAATGTCACCTTGCCCGGTAACTACATGCGTGTGCGTGTGACTAATACGGGCGCAGCAGCAACCACTACATTTGTCTTAGAGACTACCTTCGGTATCATGGATACGCAGCCGAATACGTTGTCTAATTTCGGTAACTTGCGTGTTGTCGCACAAGAAAACGGAGTAGTTTCCACAGTAAATAGTACAACAGTTAATCTGGCAGCTAACGCCGTATTCACAGGAGCATCTGAGGATGTGTCTGAATTCTCAATGATTATGGTGGGGTTGTTCTCTAGCCATGCCAGTGCCACAGACGGCTTCTCACTACAACAGTCTAGTGACGGAGTGAATTGGGACTTCACAGATGTGTTCACGGTTCCTGCTGCAACTGGTAAATCATTTAGTTTTGCAGTGCAGCAGAAGTTTCTCCGGATAGTTTACACTAACGGACCAACACTCACAACTGCTCTGCGTATTCAGACATTGTATAGTAGGGCGGTTAAAAAGCCTAGCTCTGTTCGCCCCCAAGATGGGCGCGCAAATGACAACGACTTTGAAGAATCTTTGTCGTATCAGATGTTGTGGAACGGCACTACTTGGGACCGTCAGAGGGGTGACGCCACAAACGGTATGAGGGTGAATACACCCCCTTCTGTAACATTTACTGCTACTGCCGCCGCCGCCACTGCTGTAACAGCGACACTACCTTTGCCGGGTGTCGGGCTTTTTCACTATATAACAGGTATTGAGATTATGCGAACCGCCACCGCAGCTTTAACTGGTACGGCTGCATTGGTGGTGACGACAACCAACATACCGGGCGGCTTGGCTTGGACGGTAGGCAACGCAATGGTAGTTGGTGCCACTCAGCGTGACGAGTCAATCACGTTCGATAACCCTATCAAGTCCACAACCGCCAACACAGCTACGACCGTTGCAGCACCGGCACCGGGTGCAGGAGTAATCTGGCGTATTAACGTATATTACTACACTGGGCCTTAAAGTATTATAGCAGAAATGCTAAAAGAATCTGAAGGTCGCTACCTGAAGATGAAAGTCCTGCTTGCACAGGCCGCAGACGGTCGCACCGTCAACTCTTGCTCGTATCGTGGCGGTGTCGGATTTCAGGAGAGTTGTACAAGGGCGACATAGGGGCGTCAAGACACGGCACCTAATTTAAGATTAGCCTGAGAAGGTTATAGTGGTGAGGGGCGCAAGAATGTGTGCTCATGTTATGTAGGCATAGGTAGAGTGGCCGCATAGCACAGTCAATGGCTTAGCTATCAGAAATGGTAGCTAGGTTTTTGTTGTTTATAGAAAGTAAAACAATGGTTAAAAAAGACAAGAAGACGTACGGCCCGTGCTCAATAAAGCAGCAGATCATTCTGCAAGATAACACAACAGATGTTATTCTTATGGGCGGCGGCGCTGGCGGCGGCAAGTCCCGCATCTGTCTGACAAAGAATTTGGATGGCATACGCGATAAGGAATTTCGCTGTGTTATCCTCCGTCGCTATGAGCCTGAACTTAAAAAGGGTGGTGCTCTCATTGACGAGAGTAAGAAGATTTACACAGATTTTACCAAGATTCCGTACAAGACGCAAGCTAAAGTTTGGCAATTCCCTAGTGGCGCTGAAATCTCCTTTGGTGCTATCTCGTCGGATGAAGATTTAGGATCGTGGCAAGGTAGCCAGTTTACCCGTATTATGGTGGACGAAGCTGGCGACAAGTGGACTGAGAAGCAAGTGCTATTCTTGCAGTCTCGTATGCGTACCGCAGATTCTAAGATTCACCCTCAACTTATCCTTACCTGCAATCCTGATGTCAACTCTTTTCTAAAAAATTGGGTTGATTTTTGCCTTGACCCTGACACTGGAGTACCTGTCGAGGGCACAGAGAACAGAGTAAGGTGGTTTTGTGTAGAGGATAACAAAGCTAAGTGGGCAGATAGCCCTGAAGAGTGTTACGAGTTGTATGGGAAAGAAAAAGGTCTTATCTACGCACATAAGATGCCTAGGGAAGAGATGAATAAACTCACGGAGGCTGAAAAGAAAACGCTATTCATGCCAAAGAGCTTCAGGTTTGTTCCTACCAATGTGTTTGACAACCCTTATCTGATGCCTCCGAATAATAACTCTTATTTGGCAAGCCTGTTAGCACAACCTTACGTGAACCAGCTTAAATTTCTCCACGGTAGCTGGACGGCTCGTGAGCAAGGGAGCATGTTCTTTAATCGGGAATGGACTCCGATAGTTGACTTTGTACCTCCGAATGTGACTGGAAGGGTAAGGGCTTGGGACTTTGCTTCGGAGGCAGAAACTAAGACTAATAACCCAGACTACACGGTTGGGGTAAAGATGAGCCGGGATAGGTTTGGCACATACTACGTAGAAGATGTTGTGCGCTTTAGAGACACTACTGACAAGGTTCTAAAAACAGTTGTCTCTACGGCATTATCAGATGGTGTGGAAGATTGTAAAGTTTGCATCCCATTGGACCCTGCTGCTGCTGGAAAAAGTGCTGCTTATTTCTACAGAACCACGCTTGCTGAAAATGGCGTCCCTTGCAGAATGGCCCCCACCACAGCAGGTAAAGGTAAGCATATTCGTTACATGCCTTTCTGCTCCATTGCAGAAGCGGGCGCTGTACGGGTTGTTCGGGGCGACTGGAATGAAGCCTTCTTTAATGAGCTTGAAGCATTCTCGGCAGATTTAAAAATTCAAAAATCAAACAAGGATGATATGGTGGATGCTGTTTCTGACGCTTTTACAATGTTGGCACGACAAACTATTATGCCAGATGTAGTGCTCCATAGTAGCACGCAAGCATCCCCTGTACCAACTATTTAAGTAAAACCGCCATTATATGTAAAATAGTCCTTGACTTTAAGACACTACTATGCTATAATGGCCTTTAATCGAGGAGTAGATACGCCTATGGCTGACAATAAGACGCCTACGGGCAATGACACATCTTCTGCAATTGCCGCTGATCCGGGTATTAGCTTGCCGCGCATTAAGCTCAGCGAGACAGGAGTTTCCGCATTAAAAACTACCTCCGGTAAAATCTACGAGGAAGCTAACCAACAATTCCGCTACCCAAACATGCTTAAAGTGGTGTCTGAGATGAAATACTCTCCACCTGTCAGCATAGCGTTGGGCGCTCTGAATACTCTAATGAATCGCTCTGAGGTTACTGTCGAACCTATTACGGGTGAGACAGCTACTGATAAAGTGCGTCGTGAGTTCTTGTTGTCTGTGTTGCATGACATGGATAATTCGTGGCAAGCTACTATGCAAAGTATTTCTACTTACAAAGAGTACGGCCACCAAGTTAGTGAGATGGTTTTCCGTCGCAGGCTTAAGAAGAATGGTAGTAAACACGACGATGGCTTAGTAGGCTTGGAAGGTCTTAAAAATCGGCCCCAAAACAGTATTGCACGTTGGAATTTTAGCGAAGACGGTAGAAAACTGGTAAGCCTATCACAAAGCCTCCGTAACATAGAGAACCCACAGCGCTTTCAAAATATCGTAGACGAGCAAGGCCATATCGAAATCCCAAGGGAAAAGTTCCTTCTGTTTCGTGCTGATCCGGTAGATGACAATCCAGAGGGAGTCAGCATACTTCGCAGCGCATATCTTGCCTATAAGCAACTAACACTTCTCACTGACTCTATGATGGTAGGCGTGAGTAAGGATATTGCAGGTTTGCCTTTTGCGCAGTTACCGGCTGAGTTCATGTCTCCAGATGCGAGTGTGGGCCAAAAAGCTACCTACGATGTTGTAAAGAGTATTGTAGACAATATCGCCAATGGTACGCAAAGCGCAGTTATCTTACCTAAGCAAGTTGACCTCGACGGTAACGAGATGTTTAGCTTGCAGATGCTTGAAAGTAAATCTGGTAAGGCGTATGACCTGCCGTTGATTATCAAAATGCTTCAGGCCAATATTCTCAGCGTATTGTCTTGTGATTCTCTGACAATGGGAGCAGAAGGTGGTAGTTTATCTCTGCAAGATGGTGACACAAATATGCTTGCATTGCAAGTATCTTATCGTTTGTCTGAGATAGCAAACACATTGAACACAGAGCTTGTACCGTTGCTCTGGAGGCTTAATGGTTGGGATACATCGCGCCTCCCTGCAATCAAGTTCAAAGACATCAGTTCTGTTTCTTTAGAGGAACACTCTAAGTGGCTCCAGCGAGTTGCTTCAGTTGGCCTTTTGGAAGTTGATCGTGGAGTCCTAAATAAGATTCGAGAGGTGGGAGGCTTTGACCCTAAACCTGATGATGCCCCTATTGACGAAGATAATCTTTCCACTACCCTTGCCGGTAAGGCTACATCAGCCGGTGCAGGTATGGGAGTAGGTGTAACAGGTGACGGCACTTCTAAAAAACCCGGTGGGCAAGACAAGTCTAGCCGTAACAGTGAAAATAAAGGCTGATAATGGCACATGAACTATTCCGACTGATGGAGACTGTGTACAACACGCCCCATCTTCTCACAGAGCAAGCTTTGCAACCTATCGTAGAGTACATTCAGAATCGAAACTCTTTTGCGCTAATCGCAGACACTAAGCCTGTTGAAAAAGTGAAGGCTGAAAAGCTGAGCACAATCGGGCAGATTAATATCGACGGCGTGGTCACTTACAAACCTGTTATGGGTATGTGCGGACCACAAGGTACTAGCTATCAAGGTATTCTGGAGCAAGCAGAAGAATTGATTGCCGAAGGTTGTGACACTATTCTTACAGTGCATAACTCACCGGGGGGTCAAGCAAGCCACTGTTTTTCGACGGCTAACGCCATACGTGAACTGTGCGACGAAAATAACGTAACGTGGATTGCCTATATTGACACAATCTCTGCGAGTGCATCACTGGCGCTAGGTGTACCTGCCGATGAAGTCATTATCCACCCTTCCGCTGAAACAGGCTCTGTAGGGTGTATTTTAGCTTTGATGGATACTTCAAAAGCTTTAGCTAATGCTGGCTTGAAGCCTGTCTACATTGCCTCCACCCCCGGTAAGACGCCCTTTGACGACACTGGCGCATTCTCTAAAGAGTTTATCACAGAGATGCAGAGTAATGTTACACGACTAGGTAATCAATTTGCTGAGCACGTTTCCACCCACACAGGTATTGATGTCAAGGATGTATTGGCAATGAATGCCAAAATGTTCCATGCAGAGGCAGCACTAGAACACGGTTTGGTCACAGCCATTATGGACCATAAACAATTCGGCAAATATATGGCTGACAAACAAGGAGCAAAGAATGCTTAAGCATCTTCAAAAGTTTTTTAACGGGGATAAAACCCTTTCAACAGAGGAAGTAGAAATGACGGAAATTGAGAAAGCAACCCTCGCGGCTGCTGAAAATAAAACAGCAGAACTGACGGTCGCACTTGAAACCGCTACAGCAGCCCTCGCTGAAAAGGCACTGTCCTTTGCAGAACTCAACGCTAAATTTGAAGCAGCCACTGCTGCCCTGAATGCGTCGGAAGATGCTCAGAAAGAATTGGCTACACAGGCAGCTACTAAGCGTCTGGAAGCTCGCACGGAAGCTATCAAAGCTGCTGTAGGTACTGACAAGGCAGAGGCTCTGTTGGCAGCTACGGACGCGATGGACGACGTAGCATTTAACACTATTGTTTCGGCAATGGCCGCATCGTTTGATGCAGAAGCAAAAACCCCACTCTTCCAAGAGGCAGGTGCTGACGTAAAACCAGTGGTTGACAACAAGCCAACTCACTTCAACCAATTTATCAAAAACGAAGGAAAATAAGAGATGACTAAACTTGCAACATTGGGCGCACGCCTGTCGGCTTCACTGGCCCACGAATACGCACCAGAGTTCGGCTATTGCCGTAAGACTGCCACTGTCACTATGGAAGCTGGTATGGATGTTGGTGCTGTTCTGCGTCTGTCCGCCGGTGTATGGGTGTGGGTAGCTGCTGCTGATGTAGCAACCTTGCCTGCTGACGTAGCTGTCCTGATCGAAACTGTAAAAGATGTTCCATCGGCTACCGCTGGCGCGCAACAGTTCACCATTCTGTTCCGTGGACCTGCTGGCGTAGCTGATGGCGGTCTGCTGTACAAAGGTGTTGCTCTGACCGCACCGCAAAAAGCAACGGTACAAGCCGCTCTGGAAGCTAAGGGCATCGCTGTCCGCACTTCCGTCTAATAGATAAGATACACAGGAAAAATAATGACTACAGTTCGTGACTACTTCAACAGTTTCAAAAACGCAGACTTCGTTGAGGGCATTACCCAAACCCCATTGCAGTACGGCTACATCAACAGCCGTAACGACTTCAATGTCAAAAGCACCAACCAAACTGCGATTATCTTTGATAAAGACTCTAGCACAACTACTCTGCTGCCACAAGTAGCCCGTGGTGCCAAGATTGCTACGCAAGGTAAAGAGCGTAATGCTGAAACCTTTACTCTGCCGCTGGCTTACTTCAAGCACGCTGACCGTCTGACTGGCGATGATATCCAATCGTGGCGCGCACCGGGCCGCACTGAAGAGAAGTCGATTGCTATGGCTACCGCTGAGAAGCTGGAAGACATGAAGCGCGCTTGGAATCAAACCCAAGAGTACATGAAGCTGCAAGCTAAAAAGGGTATTTTCAAGACCCCCGATGGCATCGTGATGGCTAACATGTTCACCGAATTCGGCGTAACGCAAACTTCGATTGACTTCGTTCTGGGCACCGCTGGTACTAACGTGGATCAAAAGATTCGCCTGCTGAAAAAGGCTGTATCGACCAACGTAATGAATGGTGGCGCTATCGGCGGTATCGAAGTTCTGGTTGACCCTTCGTTCTTCGACAAGCTTATCTCGCATGCAAACATGAAAGAGGCTTACAAGTATTACGTCAACAACGGCAAGCAGCTTCTGCGTGACGACCTCACTAGCTATATGAAGTGGGGCATCATGGACACGTTTGAATTCCGTGGCGTAACGTTTGTTTCGTACGATGCAACCTTCAATCTGCCAACCGGCACTACGGAAGTCGCCTTCGCTGCTGATACGGGTATTGCTACTGCAACTGGCGTAAAAGACCTGTTCCGTGGCTATGTTGGCCCATCGGCAAAAATGTCGGAAGCTAACCAGCAAGGTCAAGAACTGTTCATGCGTACTTACATGGACGAGCGTGACGAGTATGTAGATTTTGAGATGGAAGCAGCCCCGCTGTATTTCTGCACAAGACCCGCAAGTCTTGTAGCCGTAACCTCGTCTAACTAAGACGTAAAGTAAGACTCTGCCGAATAAATATCGGCCAGTCTCTTTAACCCTGCAACCTCCCGCCTAAGCAGGGCGGAGGTTGTTTTATTAAGGAGATTTAAATTGAATTCAAAAGAGTGTACCAAGTGCCTTAAAGAAGTTCCATTAAGTCAGTACAAAAAACGTAAGGATACTAGTCATGGTTTCCGTAGAGAGTGCAATGCGTGCCTAGAGGCTTACAGAAAGATTAGACTTTCTGAGCCTACAAAGCGAGAAAAAGAACGTCAGCGTTTACGTGAGATGAGAGCTAACCAAACTCCAGAACAAAGGCGCACCTACAATGATAAATGCTTAGCTTATTATAGTCGCAATAAATCGGAGTTTAATCGCCGGGTTCGTCAACGACAAGCACAACTAAAACAAGCTATACCTAAGTGGGCTAACACAGAGTGGGAAAAGTTTCTAATGCAGGAAATCTACCATTTATCAAGTCTTCGGCAAGAAGTGCTTGGTGTAGAAATGCACGTAGATCACATAGTACCGCTTACATCTGACTTAGTATGTGGACTTCATTGGTCGGGTAATATACAAATAGTCTCTGCCGAATACAACCGATCTAAAAGTAACTTAATATGGGAGTATATGCCGTGATTATTGACGCCACAACAAACCTTGGAAAAATCAGACTCAGAATTGCAGACACAGGTGATTTATGTTACCTAAGTGATAGTGTAATCACATCGACTCTGGCAGACAACGGCAACAATCTCAACGCCACTGCCAAGACATGCGCAATGTATATCCTCGGAATGCTTGCACATAAAACTCACAGACGCATGGCGCAGCTAGAGGTTTGGGGCGCAGAGGCTTTCAAGGCGTATAAAGAATTCCTCCTGCTTGCATATACACGACCTGAGTTCATGGATTTCTCCCCAGTACCTTATTCGTCCACAGAAGAGTTCTCGCCAATCTTAGACTTCCAGCGCAACTGGAATAAAGGCTTCTATAACGGTACTGAGAGCCAAGCCCTTGCTGTCTCCGCAGACATCTCACCAAATAACAACACACGTACAAACTAAGGAACTTATAAATGTCCCAACAGAAACTTATTGATATTGCTGGTGGGCTATTCGTCCCTACCGTTGTTGTTACCGATGCAGCAGGTAATGCTGTCACTCCTGCGAGCGCTATTGTACCAGCATCCACAAGTGCCATCACTGCCGTAACCTCTGCCATCGCTGACACTATTATCCTCTCATCGAATGCTGCACGCAAGGGCGCTGTAATCTACAACGAGAGCACAGCAATCCTCTATCTGCGCCTTAGCTCTGGTGTAGCATCTGCCACAGCCTACAGCGTACAAGTGCCAGCCAACGGTACGTACAAAATTGAGTTGAACGAATACACAGGCATCATCAAAGGTATCTGGGCAGCAGCTAACGGCTTTGCACGAGTAACCGAGTTCGCATAATGTTCTCAGACTTCGACCGAATGGTTGCAGAGATGATGCAAGAGTTTGGCTTCACAACAACCTACTACGTCAATGGAAGCCCCGTAGTAAATGACTCCACTGGCACTGTCACCCACACCACTACAGAATACACCATCCAAGCTATTAAGATGGAACTACCACGCCCTACTAACGGTGCAGTTAGTAATTCCAACTCCTTAATCCTCGAAGGCGACCAAGTGTTATACGTGCGCCCTGTTGAGAAAGCTGATGAATTTGCCACAGCTTTTGTACCCAATCCCACAAGCGACCGAGTATTAATCCAAGGCACTTTGTGGGACGTTATCAGTGTCAAAGAACACAATCCGTCAGCATCAGACAACATCCTGTACGAACTCTACGTACGTAAATAAAGAAAGAATATCATGGCCCTCCAATACTCCGTAGCAGTTAATAACGCCCGCCTTGACGCTGTAGAAGCCACTATCGCTGCTTCTGCTAAACTTAAAATCTACACTGGTGTAGCTCCTGCCAACTGCGCCGCCGCTGCCACTGGCACCCTGCTGGTTGACATTGCACTCCCCATTGACTGGATGAACGCAGCAGCTACTAACTCTAAAACAAAGCTTGGCACATGGAGCGCAAGCGCTTCCGCAGCAGGCACAGCAGGCTACTTCCGCATCACTGACACAGTAGGTACAGCAGTTGGCCTGCAAGGTACTTGTGGTCAAGGCTCTGGCGACCTCTCGCTGGATAACACTGTTCTGGCATCGGCTCAAGTAGTTACTGTAAGCGCATTCACACTGAACGCAGCAAACACTTAATATGTAGGAAGCTGTATTAATGGCATAATCATTAGGAGAAGAGTATGTCATTAAGTGAAGTGTTTGTCAAGGGGCGCACATGTCCTTAATGCTTTTATTCCAAGAGGTTGCCAGCGGATCAGTTACAGGCACTTCTAATCTTAGTGAAACTCCTGATGCTGTATCTAGTGCAGGACTTGTAGCAGTTTCTAGTACCTCTGGTTTAACTGAGGGCGCTGAAACTACATCTAGTAGCACGGCTGTGTCTGTTACAGGTTCCGCAACTCTGGGTGAGAGCACAGAGACCACTACAAGCATTGCAACAGCAGCCGTTAATGCAACCTCCAGTGTTGCCGGTACTTCTGACACAAGCTCTGCCACAGCTACAGCCCTGTCTAGCGGCTCTGCCGCGCTCACTGAGGAAGCTAATACAGCAGTCTCTAGTGGGACAGCAGCGGTCTCAAGCTCTGGCAGCATCACTGAGGTAGCAGAAACTACAGCAACATCTGCCAGTAGTCTTATTACGGGTAGCTCGGTAATCACTGAGGCAGCTAATGCAATCAGCGCCTCAGGGGTAGTGGCTGTTGTATCTAGCTCTAGTAACGCAGAAGTGGCAGACAATGTAAGCTCCTTAGCCACTGGCCCTGTAGCAAGCTCTAGCTCGATAACAGAGGCTGCTGATAGCACTTCTAGCGCGGCGTCTTCCAGTGCAGTAGGGACAAGCAATAATAACGAGGCTAGTGATACAACTTCCTCCGCAGCTACCACTCCTATCACAGCAACCTCCAGCGTACCCGGTATAGCCGATTCTGTAGCAGCTACAAGCGCTGTAGAAATAGCTTCCTCGGCTTCGTTGATCGAAGTAGGGGATGGCCTAGTATCACAAGCTGTAACGCCTGTCAGCACCTCAGCAAACATGGGTGAGTCTGCTGACACAGTATTTGCCACAATCTCGGCAGCAGGGGGCGTCTCAGGCGCTCTATCCTACACTGAAATCGCGGACACTGCAACAGGTGGTGGGCTGTCAGCAACGTCTGCAATTACTAATGCCACAGAGATTAATGAGACCGTTGCCTCCAATGCGAGTGTACTGGTAAATGTTGTTGGGACGATTGGCGAGGCAGCAGAGTTGGTAACAGCTACTGCAAATGTCTTATCTAGCGGAACAACAGCCTCTACAGAATCAGCAGACTCGTTACAAGGTGTGTCGGCCTCCAGTGTGTCGGCAAACACAGCATACACGGAATCGTCTGACACACTCACAGCAAACACCTCTGGAAACACTTCCACAGGTACTCTAAACCATGCTGACACTGCTGACTATGCAGTTTCCGCAGCTAACTCGCCTATTTACGCACTGTCCTCTATAACAGAAGCATCTGATTCTGTATATGGCTTCGTCGGAGAAATGGTTGCAACACCTTCTTCTGATAGACTGTTCTATGTTATGGCAGAGCGAAGGACTCTCGTGATAGAGAGTGGTGACAGATTAGCTGTTGTGAGAATGGAAAACAGACGTGCTGGCATTGATAATGAAAACAGAACAAGCGTTATTAACAAGGTGAGAAATAATGGCAACTAAATTTGAGTATGACCACGCCGTTAATGCCACTTTGGATTATGGCTTTAACTGGGCAGCTAAGGGTTGGCTCCTCGCAGGGGAAACTATAACATCTAGCTTATGGACAATCCCCGTAGGGCTGACATTAGTGTCACAACAAAACACAGGGACTGTAACAACAGTTTTTGTGTCGGGCGGCGTAGCAAACAATGTGTACGAGATTACGAACACAATTACTACGAATAGTGCAACTCCACGAGTGGATAGTCGCACGATCAAACTATCTTGCAAGAAGCGGTGATTGAATGGCTATTCAAATTTCCTCAGCAGTAAATAACGCCTGTCTTGATGTAATTGAAACTGTGATTGGTACTTCTGCAAAGCTTCGTATCTATAGCGGAACGCAGCCTGCAAGTTGTGCTGCTGTTGCCTCTGGTAGTTTGCTCGTAGATATTTCCTTGCCGCTTGATTGGATGAGCGTAGCTGTTGGTAACTATAAGGCTAAGCTTGGTACATGGAGTGCCCCAGCATATGCAGCAGGTACAGCAGGACATTTCCGTATTACAGATTCTACAGGAACTACGGTAGGTATGCAAGGGTCAGTAGGTTTGGGTAATGGCGACCTCTCCCTTGATGACATTACATTCGATGTGGGGCAAGTCGTAACAGTAACCAGCTTCACAACATTCGCAGCAAACACTTAATCAATTAAGTAGGTACATTATGGCAGCTATTGAAATTGGGTCAGAGATTACGACCGTCACACTCCAAAATACAAGCGCCGTTACGAAGACGCAGGAGCCGATTACTTTTGGGCATGTATTTCAAGTGGGGCATCTCCCAACTTACAATGTTGCTGTAGAGCTTCGCTCGCCAGCGGGTGTAAGTGTACCTTGCCAGATTGATGTCAAGAATACGTACCCTGATGGCTCTGTGAAGCACGCTATCATATCTTCGCTGATCCCTATCACTGGGTCTGCCCGAGACCTTTACAGCCTCCGTAGGGCGGCTATAGGGCCGGTTGCAGCAGCGCCTAAGCCAGCGGACTTCGCAGGACTGAGCGCATCTGTTGTGTTGACCGACACAGGTGTGGACGTTAGTGGCCCAATCACAGGTACTTCATATGTTGCTGACGCTGCTGCGAAGCTGGCGTCTGGGCAGTATGAAACTTGGCTGTCTGGAGCTATTGTGAGTGAGTGGATTGTTCGCCTTCCACTGATGTCTACCAATGGCGTAGAGAATCCCGACTTGCACGCTCGCGTATGGATTCGCGCCTACGCAGGTATTAACCGTGCGCGCATTGACTACTCTATAGAGAACAACTGGGCCAAGCCTAAAGCAGCCCCCGTAAGGGGTGGTAGTCCTTGGGAGAATGTCAACATCACGGAGAAAGTTTACCGCTTTAGCTTGAAAGCTGGTGACACAACTGTGCTCACACGTAGTGTAGTAGGTACTCAAGTAACTAAGCTTAGTTACAACCGTCAAGGCACTTACGATGGTAATGCCACAGGACTTCCTAATGACGCCACAGTTTATACAGCCACAATTATTGTAGACGGTGTTGCAAAGATTACCTCCGTCATTGGATCAGCGGCACAGAACTACGGACAACTGCGCGCCGCGCTTAATGCTCAAATGGGAGGCGTTGCCACAGTAGATATGGATGGTAGCCGCCAAGGTTTGCTGTTTAAGTCTGCCACAAAGGGTGCTGCCTCTAGTGTTGTGATTTCCTACGGTACGTTGTTCCCAGCTTTGGGCCATGTCCAACTGTATCGCCCGATGTTTGGTGATGAAGTCTCTCATGGCTCTAGTACGCGCTGGAAAAAGACTTTCTGGTGGGGCGCTACCTCCACTATCCACGTAGAGCACAACATAGAATACCTGAAAGCCACAGGCGCAATTCCTAATTATGATCCGACACTGGTTGGCGACAACGCCACCATAGCGGCTAAGTTGGCTGTCATGCTTGCTAATGAGGACATCAACTGTAACGGTATTACGAAAGCTTATTTCGGTGATGTAGGATTTGCTCCGGGTATTGGTATCTTGCCTGAGTGGACGGCTATGTACTTAGTCAATCAGAGCCCAAGCGCCAAATACGTAATGCTCAAGCAAGCAGACTTAGCTGGCGGTTGGGCAGTAAACTTACGGGACTTTAAGACAGACCTTCCTATCAGCTTCACTGACTGGCCTTACGTTACTAGCTCACCTAATGTGGGTGATAGTCTTAATTGGTCTACAGGTCTGTTTGAAAAGCTGCCTGTGCCTACGAGTGCTGGAACGATTCCGGGGGGCTTCAACCAACCTGATACAGCACACTGCCCTGACTTCTTCACCATCCCCTACCTGCTATCTGGCGACCACTTCTATTTAGAAGGTCAGTTATTCTACCAGCGTTATACGTCTTGGAGTGGGAATTCGCATTCTGACTACCGCAACGGTGGTAAGTGTCTGTGGTGGCGCGACCAAGTAAGGTCGCAAGCGTGGTCTATGAGGACAGCATTGCACACACACTACATTCTACCAGATAATCATCCTCTGAAGGCTGACGTTGCAAATATCCTTGAACAGAATCGTCTGTGGTACACGGCAAACTACTTAGTAGAGAATGCGCCAGAGCGTAATGAACTAGGTGCTCTCGTTCATATGGGTGCCACCATCTACGCTGGTAATATTGGTGTTGGGCAGTTTCAAGATGACTTTAAGACTTCTGTTGTAGGCCGCGCACTGGAGTTAGGATACGAAGAATGGCGCCCTTACTTCGATTTTAAGACTAAGTTTCCTGTAGGGCGCTTGACATCCGGCCCGGACTTCTGTTGGCAACTTGGTGGCTCTAATATGTGGCTGAATGTTCGTAGCGTCCCAAGCGGCCCTATTCATCCGACATTTAAGCAAGTTTACACTGGCACATTCAGTCCAACGATCACAAGCGCTCAGTGTGGTTCACAAGCTATGACTACAGCAATGGCGTCACTGGAAGGCTCGCGCCCTGTGTTGAACAGTATGGCAGGATACCCTGATATTATTGGTGGCTACCCTTCTAACATGCAGCCAGCAGTGGCTTATGCAGCTTCTTTTAACGCTGCCGGTGGAGAAGATTCTTGGCTAGTGTTTAATAGCCGCAGTGTCAAGCCAAACTACAATCTGGGACCACAGTTTGCGATTGTACCTAGAGAGCCAAAGGTTGTGGCACCATTGGAACCTCCTCCGGTTGTTCAGCCCCCTGTTGTTGTGACGCCTGTACCCACTACACCACCTATTGTAAAGCCACCTACTGTGCTTGAACCCCGGTCTGTAATTATTACTAACACCGTGTTGGCGAATCTTACAGGTTTGTCAGTCATCCTCACTAAAACTACTAAGACGTTCTTGCATATGAATTTGTCTGCTAGTGCCACAGGCGAGCTTAGGATTAAAGATTCTAGGTTTGTTAAAGGTGACAAGTACAAGTGCGTCGTGATTAACGCCGCTGGTACTACCTTGGCTACAGAGACACCTATTCAAGTTGTATAACATAATTAAATTGGAAGAATAAATGGCGACAACTCTTCAGGACTCATTCACCGATACCGATGGCGTTCGGCTGGATGCCCACACAGGTGAACTTGGTGCGACTTGGACGCCAGTATCTACTTTTGGCGGGACACTCAAGCCCGCAGTTTTTGCCAACCGGATGCGTGGTGCTGACGCGGGCGACAGTTTTTGGATGGCATCCGGTATAGCAGATGCTGATGGTGAGTCTACCACAATTAACTTGTTCAGGCACGATGGCGCAGCGGTAGCAGTAGGCTGCTTAATCCGAGCAAACTCAACCTCCAATTCCTACTACTGGGCGTTTTGGCACTCGGGCGGCCTGTTCAGGATATACAAAACTATCGGTGCGGGCAATGCCGGTGTTGGTGTCAATGTAGCTTCAACTACTATTGCCATGCCAGCGGGCGCTTTTTCGCTCAAATTAAAGGCGACAGGGACTGGCGCTACTGTATTGGTTGAGCTATTCATAAATAGCAATGTAACTGCGGACCTTAGCTACTCAGATGTCGCCGCCGACCGCCTCACTGTACCGGGTAAGAGTGGGTTGTACTTTGGCGAGGCTTCGGGGGGGACTACGGGCGTACACGTTGACTCTATTACGATGTCCACTGCGGCGGCAAGCTCCACACTATCTTTCACAACTCCGGTAGCAGGGCGTATACATCAACGTGTCGGTTCTACAGGAACCGTCAAGGCTAGTGGTAGCTACACTGGAACGCCCACCTCAATTGAAGCCCGCCTTGTTGCGGACGGCACGAACACACCAATTACAGGTTTTGACTGGTCAGTTAAGGTTGCCACCCCTACTGGTGGTGCGTTCACATTCACATTCCCAACCGCTCCGATGGATGTTTGGTTTAATGTGCAAATGCGGGATAGCGCCATACCGGGCACGGTCTACACATCTGGAAAAACAGGTGTAGGTAGGTTATACGCATCAATTGGTCAAAGTAACGCCCGAGACTTTATGTACTTCGGTTCTAACACACTTGTACCTGACGCACGAACACGCGCCCACGGGTACATAGTTAAGGAGCCTGCGGGCGCTGGCCCACTACAAACTTGGGTCTCCCCTAACCCTGCTGATGCAGAGGGTGCTATTACTTTCAGCAATGCACTCGCTGTTGCGCACAACGGTCTTGTTGGCTATCTGGACCTTGCTGTATCAGGCACCGGCCTTGGCACCGATTGGCTACCATCTAGCGCAACCAGTTACGCCCGCTTCCGAGATGCCGTACTTGCGTTGGAAGGTAAAATCGAAGGCGCATTCTGGATTCAAGGGGAGAATGATGCAAACTCCGGTGTTACCGAGGCGACCTATTATGCTAACCTTGGCACACTGTTCTCTAATATACGCACTGACTTTGGGCAACCTACTTTACCTATTGTTTTGGTCACGCTTCACGCAATCCCGCTCGCCAACTACGCTACAGATGCCAACATGCAGGCAATTCGTCGCGCACAGGTAAGTAAGTGCGCAGACGCAAATGTTTACCGTGTGGATAGGATTGATGTCCCGGTTGGCGCAGACAATATACACCACTCGACGGCGGGCTTCGCTACACTTGGTGCCCGTGTTGCGCATGTGTTTAAGTTCATTGCGGGGTTGTCAACATTCTACCGTGGACCTAGTATTTCCTCTGTCGTAAAAGTTAATCCCACAACTTTTGACATTAACTTACTACATAGTGGTGGTACGGATTTTACTCCAATTTCTGCTATAACAGGAATAAGGGCGCTTGATGGAGCTACACCTGTTGCCGTGTCTAGTGCAGCTAGGCAGACAGCCACAGCAGTTCGTGTCGTGCTTGCAAGCGCCCCTGCTGCCTTGCCTACGATTCAGAACTTGTTCGGTGTTACACCAGACTACAGCGGTGTAGTTAAGGATAACTCAGCACTGGCCTTACCTCTAGAATGGAATAATGGGGTTGTAGCCACTGAAGGGTCTGCCACGTCTACAGGGAGTGCCAACCTAACAGAAGCTTCTAATACACTGACTGCAACAGCCACGGTTGTTGTAAGTGGCTCTGTCACCGCAACAGCAAACATCACGTTAGGCAGTTGTACAGTGGTGGGGGTGGGGACAGCAAGTGTCAACACACTTGAGATTCCTTCCAACATTGTAAGTAGTGGAAGGCTCTTAACTCCAGCAGTGCGTCTATTGGAAGCAACAGGCAGTACGTTAAGATTTATTCGAGGTAGTCAGCAAGAGTTGCTACTCTATAACACAGGTGCAAGCGCAGTAACTGTCACTATCAGAGGCTCTGAAGCCACCTCTATCTCCGTACGCGGGGCTATTGGACAAGCATTCGAGGTATCCACAGGGTTTGTTATTATGGTACCAGCTTATCAGTTTGTAGTTGCTAAGATGGACCCAGCTTATGAATACCTAATAGGTAACATCAACATAACAGCATCCGTAGCAGGCGTATTGTCAGTGGCGCTATTCTCAGCCTTCTAATTCCGATAACACTTGACTTTTACGCACTTCTGTGCTATAATAGCTTTTAATTGAGAAAGCAAATATATGGACTTTGGAGCGCAAATTAAAGCTTGGGAAGATAAAGCTAATGCAGCCATGAACACAGGTGTTTGCAAAGCATTTGAGTCGTTAGGCGTAGACTTAGTAAAACTGACAGGGGATATGCGTGTAGGGGGCTTCTCTAACGGAGACATGGCTAATAACTGGCACGTTTCTGTAGGAGGAGCCACTATGGTTGTTCCTAACGGGCCTGACCTAGCAGGGGCAGCAAGCTTGGCGCGTATCAGGCGCTTGGCAACTGAGCAAGTATTCTTTAAGAAGGATAGTGTTGTTTTCCTTACTAACGTTATGGGGTATGCGTACAGGGCCGACGTTCTAGGTTGGAAGGACATTAGCCAAAGCACTAACGGGTGGCGCTGGTCGGGAACAGTCGGAGCTTATGGGTTTACCACTACGGCTATTAACAATTTGAAGGGTAAATACTTTTGAGTCAAATTTTTATTAGGGCAAAGTTTATGCGGGCACTAGCAGCATACGCGACAGCACATTCCCCAGTTCTTACAATCTCCCGCGAAGGCGCTCCCTTCTCCCCACCTTCAGATGGCAGCACGTTTCTAGAAGCCCTCCTACTACCTGCTGACACACAAGTGGCTACGTTAGGCGGCTCTCGTAGACGATTTTTCGGAAGCTTCCAAATAAACATTTGGGCCAAAGATAATATTGGAACCGGTGCTACTGAAACGATTGCAGAAGAAATTGCACAGTTATTTCCTGTGTTCCCTAAGACATTGTTCCCAGTGTCTGTCGAAACTCCTGCCAGTGTTAAGCGACCTATCGTTGAGAATGGCTGGCGCGTTTTACCCGTAATTATAAACTACCGCTATGAAGCGGACAACTAATATCTAAGGAAATAACATGGCAGTAGTAACTTCTACATCTAAAAACTCGGCAGCACCTATTACGCTGGGTAGTATTCTTCTGGCACTTAGCGGTGACACTCTGGTCTATGTACCTAATAACGGTGATGAGCTTGTATTGTATAACACCACCGCAACCGCTGTTCCTGTCACTATTGACGGCTCCGCTGGCACCACTGTCTCGGTTCCCGGCGCTGCTGGCGCAACTCTCTCCGTAGCTGCTGGCCTCGTTGTCACTGTAGCTGCTAACTCTTTTGCATACGTAGCTTTGGATAAAGCAAGTGCTTTCCTTAATGGAACAGTTTCTATCGTTGCAGCAACTGGTGCAGTAGTTCGTGCCGCAATCGTAACACAATACTAATCTTAAAGGAAATATTAAATGCCTACTCTCGCATTCAGTTCTGTTGGTTCTACTCTCTCTATCTCTGCTGGCGTTCCAGCAACTTTCGATGCAACCGGGTTCGGTAACCTGACCTACACGCTTATCAAGGAACTTACAGATATCGGCGTCATCGGCGGTGACACAGCAATTATCAATCATAACCCTGTTGCCGAAAATACAACATACAAGCTTAAGGGTTCCCGCGACCCCGGTTCGCTCAGCATTAAGGGTGCGTATTCGCCTACGGATAACGGCCAAATCCTGCTTAAAGCTGCGGACATCTCCCCTAATATCTACGCTGTTAAAATGGTTCTGCAAAACGGCACTATCTTTTACTCGCAAGCCCTTATCACCGGCTTTAAGGTAACGGTTGGTGGTCAGTCGCAGATCACTGGTATGGAAGCTATGGCTGCTCTGTCGGGCACTCTGGTTGTAGTTTAATTAAATTATGAGGGGCAGGTAATCTGCCCCTCTATTCCGCAGCATACATAAAATCGCATACACATAAGTGTAGCACAAATCTACCAAAGGAACAAATATTATGGCAAGTTTTAACCTCTCTACCCGTGCTCTTGTCGATCATGTCGAGATGCACCTCACCGACCCAGCTTCCGGCATCGACCTGTACGCAGACGCTGCTGAAAAAGAAGCTGTCACCATCACACTCTACGGACGATCCTCTAAGCAATACCGCAACTACATGGCAGCATCGCTCCGCAAGCAAGAAGCTGAAAAGAATAGTAAGAAAAAGAAGTCGCTCGAAGAAATGATGGACGAGAACGCAGAGTTCTTGGCAGCAGTCACCGTATCGTCAGCTCACCTTGAGTTTGAACATGATGGTAAGCCACTTCAGCCACAAAGTAAAGAAGATTTTAAGAAGCTTTACTCCACGTATGATCTGGCATGGATTGGCGACCAAGTAACCGCCTTCATGAACGACTTGGGAAACTTCGTACAGAAGTAACAGAGGAGTTGTGCTTGTATGTTCGTCATCAAGCATGGCTCAATGCCACCCCTAAAGAGCAAGAAAAGCCACGCCGAGAGATGTACACAGAGGGGAGTCCATACTTAGAGATGGCTCCCCTTTCTTCGTACCAGCAATGGATACTGGAACTGTGGCATAAGGCTGGCACTATTGCTCAAGGCGCTGGTGGGTTACTTCCCCTAGAATGGCCTTCACTAATACAGTGGGCAAACAAATTTTACAGCGAAACTTACATTGAATGGGTGGAACACCCTAAGCAGAATAAGCGTCATAAGACACAATATTCCCCAATCACATTATCACAGTGTACGCTGCTTGACAGCGAGCTAGAATTAATAAGACAGCTTAGTGTTGAATATTCATCCGAGTATGCAGCAGCTAACGAACCGACAAGAATGTGCCCTAAGACAGTTTATGAAGATGAAGTGTGTGAAGAGGATGTTCTGAAGAATGCCGAAGCCATTGAGAAAGCTATGATGGAGATGTTCGGAGATAACAAATAGTACGTCTGCCTTAATAGGCTAATTGAATTTAAGGAAACCTATGGCTGTTGATGTCACTGCTCTGAGTATTTCTGTAACAAGTACAGGTATCCGTGAGGCCTCCAACCAGCTTGGAGGCTTGTCCACGTCTGCTGTAAACGCCACACAGCGCATCCTAGCCTTGACAGAAGCCATAGCTAAGTTTAATACTGCGGCTATGTCGGTCAACACAGTTAATAGCTCGTTGTCGCAAGCCTTAAAACAGATGTCAGCAATGACAGGGGCCACTGCCGCTGCTGCTGAGTCAAATAAGAAGCTTACAGCCTCCTCGCCGACTACAGCACTTATACAACAGCGTAGGGACATGGAGGCTTATAACACGTCTGCTAGGCAATACGCCCAAGCTCATACTGAAGCCATAAGGATGAATAACGCACTCGATAAAGAGATTAAGAAAGCTTCAATATCACAGCGTCAGCACAACGATGGTATGCGTGAGGCTCACGGCCTTGCTCGGGGACTCTCAGGCTCGTTAGGAGCTTTGTGGTTGACTTATGGTAATCTCGCTGGGATGCTGGCAGGTGTAGCTATTGGCTCAGGATTGAAAGCCATCTTTGTGATGGGCAAAGATATCGAGCACACACTTGAAGGTATCCGGGTGAAGGGTATGGAGTCGGTAGATTCTATTAACAAGCTTCGGGAGTCTATTCTTGATTTGGGTACAGGTATCTATGGCCCACAAGAAGTTGCTAAAGCTTTTGATATTCTGGTGATGGCTGGTCTAAATGCACAGCAAGCTATGGTGGCGATGAAGGATGCTCTTAATCTGGCATTGATTGGGGGTACGACTGTCGAGAAAGCTGCATTCACTCTTGTGCAGGTTGGTACAGCTTTGGGCTACACAGCAGAAGGTTATAGCCGCATCGGCGACGTTATTGCAAAGACTGCTGCTGTTTCTATGTCGTCTGTTGAGTCGTTGTCTGAAGCATTCAAATCCGGCTCAGTGGTTGGTAAGTTATATGGAGCATCACTTGTAGATATTGGCGTGGCATTTGCCGCCCTGTCTAACTTGGGTATTCGTGGTAGTGCAGCAGGTACGTCGCTCAAGAACATGTATAAAGAGTTGGCTGCTGACAGCGATAAGTTGAAAAACACACTCAACTTGATTGGCCTGAAGCCACAGAATTTGAAAGACATTGAGGGTAACTTTCTGCCTATGGTGCAGTTGTTCAGCACTCTGGATGGCGCACTTAGCAAGTACACAGCAGCAGAGCAAAAGACGTTGCTTGCCCGTATGGCTAATGAGCGCGGTATGAAGTCCTTGGTTGAACTCTTAAGCTTGTACAGGATTAAGATCAAATCTTCGGTAAACGGTACTGAGGAGTTTACAACTGCTTTGGAGGGTATGGCTAAAGCTATTGACGAGAGTTATGGCTTTATGGCTCAAGGTGCCGCTGCAATGGCATTGACCGTGGATTCGCAATTTAAGTCTGTAAAGAATACGTTGCAGACAAGTTTGATTAAAGCATTTCAAGATATCCAACCGGAGTTATCGTTAGTTGCTAGGAGCTTAAAGAGCGCCTTCAACTCGTCAGAGTTCATAACTGCAATTGGCACTATTGCTAAAGCTGTGGCAAGCTTCATCGTTCTAGTAGTAGAAAACGCAGAAGTCTTGGGCGACCTCCTTAAAGTATTCTTGGCATACAAAGCTGCAATGGTGATTGTGGGTGTTATCACAGGGATCGGCGCTGCTATCCTAGTGATGGAGAAAGCGTTGATAGCCGCTCGTGTTGCTGCTATTGCCTTCCAAGTGTCGTTAGGTGTTGTAGGTATCG
>Ga0326733_1000048_pt1 | contig 46113 bp, 42 predicted proteins | sample 14_GP2_308_FD_207946 | JGI IMG/M metagenome (GOLD analysis project Ga0326733, IMG submission 207946) | Glacier ice microbial communities from Ngari, Tibet, China - 14_GP2_30.8 | ecosystem: Environmental > Aquatic > Freshwater > Ice > Glacier | place: China: Ngari, Tibet | collected 2018-07-17
TACACCGTGCTGCTCAACGGACAGCCCTGGGTCAGCGGCGCGACGTCGGGCATTGCGGGTGAAATCACGCTGCCGCCATTTGCGCCCGGACGCCACCGGATCGATATCATGGCCCGCAGTGGTATCGGCTGGTTTGCAACGCATTTGCAGGACGGGCCGGTTTGGATCAGGCGCAAGGCTTTCCGGTTCAGTACGCCGTTACAGTTCGAAGTCGAGCGCAGCACCGACGCGGCCGAGTTCGTGTCGGTGCGGCTTTTTCGCCCGGCGAGCGCTACAAGCCGCATGACCGTCATTGCCAGCATCGAGGCACCACCGAACGCGGAAACGATCGGGCCGTTTCCCGGCTGGCTCTTTGCCGAACGGCGTCATGACGTGCGTCCAAGCGGTGACATGGCGTTGCCGATTGCAGAGACCAGCGGGCAGAAAACCGATGCCGGCCAGCCGATCTACATTCCCCTGCCCGTTGGTGCGCCACGGGGACGTTACCGCATCACTTTAAGCCCGGACACGAGCGACAGTTGGGTATCTGTTTCTCGTCTGACCACCGGCGCATTACCGAAACCGAGAATCATTCTGGAGGAAACAAACCATGCCGACTAACAGCGACCGTTTTGCCGGTTTTGTCGGCGGCTTTCTGGCCGTAGCGGCGCCATGCCTGTCGTTTGCCAGTACACCGGCGTTACTGGAGACTGCCTATTCGAGCGCCTGGAAACAGCGCGGGGCGGTGTACAAACAACCTTCTGCGCAGGATCTGGCGTCTGTGAAAAAGATTTTCGTGCAACTGCTGCGCGGCACCAACACGGCATCCGTGGCGGCCGATGCGCGCGTGCTCGGCTGGCAACTGGACAGCCAGGCCCGCAACGGCCAGACCTGGCACGTTATGGCTGAAATGCCCGGGCAGGCCAGTGGTCGCGGCCTCTACGCCTTTTCCAGCGGCGGCAAGCATGCCGTACAGGCGCCCCACGTGCCAACCGATGGCCTGACCGGAGAGATTCTGCTCGGCTACGCGCAGGACGGCCTGCCGAGGGCCATGGCCTGGAATACCGTGCCGCGCAAGGGCGGCGACCTTGCCCATCTCGACCATACCTATCTGATCGCATTTTCCCGTGCTTTCGCTGAGGTGCATCCTTCCGAACGTATTTTGCAACTGCATGGCTTCGATGCGGAACGACGGCGCACTCCAGAAGCTGGCACGGCTGCTGCCATCGTCAGCGCGGGTCACACCAATCCCTCCGACACATTGCGGGCCGCCGTGCGCTGCATGCGACGTGCGCTGGAACCGCAAACCCGCCTTTATGGCGTGAACGTGCGCGAACTCGGCGGCACCACCAATAGCGTGTTGCATGCGCTGCAACGCGACAGATTCGACGGATTCATTCATGTCGAAATGAACCTGTCTTTGCGAGAGCGGCTGGTAGCCGGCTCCCAGGAACGTCTGGCGCTGTTTGAATGCCTCGGCGGATCACAGTGAAGCGGCTCGTGAAAGCTAGCCTGGTGGCATTTGTCGTCGTCGCCACAGGTACTCCGGCAACGGCTTCCCAAGACGGCGTGGCGGCACTGCGTAACAAAGCCGGCGCTTCACTGCAATGGGACAACATCACGCGGCATGCGTACTGGATGGCCGGTCCGGTACCAACGCACGATCGCCGGCACGGATGGCATGCGGTCGATCTTGAAAACGACGCACTGCTTACGCTGCATTTGCCGGCGCATGCAATGTTGCGCATCGTTGCTGACCCGGATGGTCCGGCCGACGTGCCTTTTGTCGCAGTGTCGGAAGGTTCCGGTCTCGCCCTTGAAAAGACGTTTTTGCAGGGCGAGGATGGTCGGTCGTGGCTCCTCAAAGCCGACCCGGCAGACGCGAGTTTTGTGGTGCACCTGGGTCGTGCGCAGGGCGCCGGCGGCCGACAGCGCATCGCATTGTTCGTCGGGCGTGTTGCCGCACCGGCGGAACCCGTTCTGTATCCGCAGGTGCTTGCACTGGGCGGAGAGCAAGTGCTGGTGCGTCGGGCCGACGAAGCCGTCGCGCGGTCTTATACGCGGGTTGCAGCTGGAGAGACGCTGGTCGCACCGGTGCGCCAGGCCGAACGCCTGATGCTGACATATCAACTTGATTCGGCCCGTGCTGGCTCATCCTCGGGCAACGCGCTCACTGCGGTCAATGCGCTTCCCAGGCTCGAAGCGGCATTTCCTGGCCAGCCTGTGAAGCAAATAAGCCAGGTCACCGGCCCGGAGACCACGGCGCCGTTCAATATTGGCGGTCAATGGCGAGCGGCCAGCAGGCAGGAGAACTTTACAACCGACGTTGCTCCAGGCCAGGAGCATTTACGACTCAGTGCCAGTCATGACATGCTCGTGCATATCACGGCTGCCAGCAAGAACGAATTTCTGATTCCGTCATTAAATGCGCCGGCGGCCTGGCGTGGAAGAGACAGTGATCAGGTGCTGGAGGCAACGGAGCAGAGCATGCTCGCAACAGCGGCGTCGAATCAATGGCGCGATATCAGCTTGCTGGCAGCAACGAAATTTCAGCAGGCTGCGGCATCCCGGCCCGGTCATCCTGCTGCGTTGGCCGCAGCGCAAGAACTGGCTGGCCAGTTCACGCAGTACCAGGATCTGGCCCCGGACCGCGCAGCAGCGGTGCAAGCGCGCAGCGTGATCCGGCAGCAACCACAGCCAGTCGACGAAGCCGCGCGCAGTCACATCCACGCCAGCCGAGACGACCTGCCGCCGGCGCCCCTAGCACTGTTTCACCAAGTCGACGGCGAGCCGCTGCGCTATCTCCTGCCGCGCGTATCCTATCCGATTCACCTGCGAATCATGGTGCCGCGCGAGGCGCCCATGACGACCCTGGAACTGCGGCATGACGATGGCAAGATCAGCCGCCTGATCCCGGTACTGCCGCTCGATGGGAAACACATGCGCCCCGACGGTGCCGCTCTGGCAATGGTGGGGCCTGGTACATGGCCGGCAGCACTGGACGGCCGTGCCGACCGTGCCGGTACGCTTGCTCCGCTGAGCGAAGTGGCCAGCATGGAGTGGCTCGTGCCGCCCGGTGTGACGAGCATCACATTGCGATCCACGAACGGAACTTTGCCGGTTGCCCTGCAATGGGGAGCGGCAAAGGCTTATTTCCTCGATGATGCGTTTCTGGCGGCGCTGGTTGATGTCAGCCCGATCGGCGACGCCGGCAAGCGGATGCAGGAGGATGCGCTACGGCCGCTGCACCGCATGCTGGCCGCGGCGCACGCACAGTTCATTGCGGAAGTGGTGCCACCCGCACCGGCGACAGAGCAACGCAGTCCGGCTTCGACCGAGGCTGCAGCGCGCGCTGCAGCTGCTGAAAAAGATCCCGCGCAGGCAGTCGTGCTGTGGGCGCAGGCCATGCGCGCGGCCGACCCGGTCATGCGCGCCAAAGCCCTGCAAGGACAGGTTCGGGCATTGTTTGCCGCTGGCGATCGTTTCAATGGCGAGCGCCTCCTGCGGTCCTACTGGCTCGCTGGCAATGACCCGGTACTAATCCAGGCTGCCCAGGAAGAACTGGAGGCGCTTTACCAAGCTGAGGGTGATCGTGCCATGCAAACGCTGTTTGCGGCGGCCCGGGCCGCGCGTGCGCCTGGAGATTCTGCCGCAATGGCCACATTGGCGAATGCCTTGGCTGGCGACGGAGATGATGCGTTGGCGCTTTTAGCCGGACTTTCGGCTTCCGAAAAAGCCTTGCCGATGTTGTTGCAAAGCGCACTTCGAAGTCGACTCTGGCGAACCTTCGATGCAATGCTGTCGCACCTGACGCATCCCCGCGACGTCGAGTTCTGGAAAGGGCAACGCGCCCTTTTGGGCGGCCAGACGGCGCAAGCACAGGCGCATTTCATCGAGAGCGGCGAGATGTCATGGCATCAGGCGCTCACAGCTGGCAGCACCATCGCTGCAACACTTCAAGACGCCAGTACAGACAAGGCCAGCACCGTAGCAGCCTGGCTTGACTGGCAAGGACGTCATCCGGGTGCGCGGGTCTGGCGCGACGAGCCGCAGGCGCTTGCACGGCATGACGGCGCGGTGCGCCTGCGCAGTATTTCCCTGAATTTACGTTCCACGTGGTGGCGTGCTTCGGCAGCCCGGCCGATGGTGGCCCGGCTAGTTGGGCCAGTGCGCATTCTGGTGGAAGCACGGCCGCTGCATTCTGCCGCTGACGGCATGATGTCGGGCTGGCTGCGCATCAGAACGGCAAACCAGCTTTGGGTGCAGCCGTTCGACCGTAATCGCCCAACCCCTGGTCTGGAGGCGGAAGGATTGCCAATACTGCCCGGAGCAGCCGTCTTGCGCGAAATCAACCTGCCGGGCGGCCTCCACGAGATCCGGATCGATGCTGGCGACCTGCCGATCGCTACCCGGCTGCAGGTGCAGCGTCCGGCACTTCAACTGCCGGTGCTGCCGGCACCTGCAGCCATCCATTTCACTTCGCACTCGGGACTGATCGGGACAGAGGTTGCAGCGCCTGCATGCGGTAAACAGGTGGGTTGTCAATTGCTCGCCAACGGAACGCTGTATCCATCTTTGGTACGCTTTGATGTGCAGCCGTGGATCCGGTTGCCGGTAGCACCGGGCGGATATGACCCGGTTGCCACGGCACTGGCGGATGGCGATGTTGAAGGCGCTCTAAAAAATGCGACAGATCCCGGCGAACGTATGCGGCTGCTGCTTTGGCTGGCCGAGGTCAAGCCAGCCGAGCGGGCGCGAGCCGTAGCGCTCGGCGCGGCACTGGCGGATCGCTACCCGACGCAGGAAATCCGCGCGCAATGGGAGCGACTGGCAGTGGGGAGTCGTTGGGTGAATCTGCCACTGGTCGACCGTAGCGCCGGCCTGCGATCGCTGCCGGTATTACCCGCATCGCCGGAGTCGCCCTCAGCCAGAATTCGGGCTGCCTTGCTTGTGCCGTTGCGCCCCGGCGAGCTGCGTGCTACCGGTGATGCACGAGTCACGCTCATGCTGAACCAAGCAAGCCGGGACACGGTGCGCATCGAAGTGGCGATGGAGGAGCTGCCTGGTGTCGCATCGCTACCGGTGACAGTCAAGATCGAGCTAAATGGTTTGGCCATACGCCAAGTGCGGCTGGAAACAACAGGCAAGGGGGTGACGTTGCCGCTGACGGTGCCGGCGGGCCCGCAACAACTGTCCGTTTCGATCCTGAACCCGCTATTGAACCAGTCACTGAGGGTCCGTTTTACAGGCGCTCGGCAACCGCTCGAATCAATTACCCGCGACTGGCACGTTGCCACCGCCGCCGAGCCGGTGCGCGTGATGCTCGGTGGCCCGGTATTCGTACGTATCGATCGTCTCGACAAAGATGGGGTACACAGTCAACACCGCTTGCTGCCAGACGCTGTCGCGCAGCTGACACTGGCACCGGTATCTGGCCATGCAGAAACGCTGTACCGGGTCTACCAGCGCCGCATCGACCCGCACATCGGGTCGGCACTGCCTGCGCGCCCGCTCCGGTACCGACCGGAGCCGCTACCGCAGGTTCCGGCAGAATGGCAGGCACCATCGGCGCAATCGCCGCAGGGAGTGCGCTTCACGGACGCCATGCCCCTGGGCGACCGGTCCGATCATACGTTTTCCTTGCGGGCCGCCGCCAGCCGTCGGCGAAACAGTGAAGCCATGGGCGGCAGTGGCGGTGCTGAGGCGGAACAGTTCGTGGAAACCGGCGTCAACTGGCGTCACCGGAGCAAAGACGATACCTCCGGCATGCTGGCCGATCTGTTGCTGCGATACCGGCAGGGCGGCTCGCCGGTGGCCGGCTTTCGTATTGCGGGTGACAGGCAAGAGCACTGGTCTGCCCGCCTGCCGTTTCCTTACGCGATCGATTATTCGGTGGATGGATTCGCACAAAACACACCGGACGGGGCCGGCTGGTCACTGCTCGCGCAGGCAGGGGTTTCCCAGACCCGGATGCTTGGCTCCGGTTGGTCGCACCGTCCGGCCGTTGCGGCACGCGCGCGGTTGATTAGTCTGGATGCAGTCACCGACCCCGCCCGTGTCGACTCCGACGTTTTTACCCGTTACCACGCGCAACACCGGTTGGCGGTTGCCGTAAGCGATACCTTGTCCTGGAGGCCCTGGCGCGATACGCATCTGGCCACCCGGCTGACGATCACCAGCAACCCTGACTTGAATGTGTTCAATCCCGACCATATGCGTATCGATGCACACTGGCGTCAGTTGCTCGGCCGGTTGGTGCTCGACGCAGGCGGCCGCGTGACTCACTATCGCGCCGACAGCGCCCGGGCGAGCGCCAGCACGCGCCGGGATCTGTATCTCGAGGCCACCCTTGACTGGTGGCTCCCCGACAGAACCCGCGTTGAGCTGCGTTCGGCGCTACGGCATGATCCCGGCCTGCGCTACACATGGGGCGGGGTCGAAATGCGCTGGCACTGGGACGGCGGACGGCAGTTGCGTGACTTCTCGACAAACGAAATGGACTTCCGCACACTTCGCAATTGGCACGCGCCAGTACCGGCAAACCGGATCGACGAACAATGACGGCCTCCAGAGAAGCTGCAGATTTCATTGACCTGCTCAACCATGGCTTGCGCGCTCACGAGGTGCGGCTCGAGCGTCGGCATGTCGACACGCTCGCCGGCGGGTGGCCGGCGTGGCGGTCGCGCCAGGATAATCGGGAAACAGAATCGCTCGACCTGCTTGCCGCACGCTATTTACAATCGAGTCTCAATACATTGATACTAGAGATTGCCCGGCTGCGCGAAGCGCAGGGTAACTTTACCCGGCGCTATGGGGCCACCGGTTCGCTTGCAGACAAGCGCCGCGTCATCCTCGACTTTTCGCGTGAACTCGGCGCCTCGCGCGCTGATCTGCGCGGCGACGCGCGCGCATTCGGACGCTGGTTTGGACCCGACGCCATGCAGGACCGGGTACGAATTCGCATTTCCCAGGCCGAACGTGCCATGGTCTTTCATCTGCAATCGATCGGGCGAACCGGGAGCCGGTATCTGCGGAGCACAACGACCGTCGAATCAGCCTGGAGCAAACTTGCCGTCGAGGAAACCGTACTACCGTTGTTGTCATGGGACGGCGACGCACGTGTACGTTTCGAAGCATTCCATGTACTGTCGACGAGCATACAAGAGCTCAGCCCCGATCTTGCGGCACAGGCGATTGGCGATACCACGACCACCTACGTATATCGGGCCGCCCTCGACCATCACCTTGACGTATGGATTCAGCGGGAGGCGCTGCTGCTGTTACGCACGATCGACCTCAAACGGTTCATCGATGTGATCCGACACCGCCTGACGAACATCGACGGCAGCGACGACATGTTCGTGCGGCGCTATGCGATCGAACTCCTGGGCGCCGCCATTGCACAGGCTCCGCAGCTCGATCAGTTTTATATTCTGGGCGGGCAAGACGCCAGCGCATTCGTCAGGCAAGGAACGGCCCAGGCGATGATCGAGGGCAGCGATGCCGTCGTCCGCCAACTGTGGCCAGTCCTCGGACTGGCCGATTCGCAGCCGCAGGTGCGCGCAACGGCACTCATGCAATTGCCGGTGCTGGCCTGCCGTCCGGCGCTTGCCAGCGACGCTCTGCAATGGCTCGACGATGCCCTGCGCACCGACACGAACCTGTTCGTGCTGCGCGTTGGCTTGAATGTGGCGGAAGACAGCATCATTGCCATGGACGGCCAGCAGCAGCCACGGTGGATCGCCACCCTGTTGCCGCGCATCGAGTCGCTGCACACCGACTGCCCCCTGCTGATGGTGCGGCGATGGGCAGCGCAGACGCGGGAGCGCATCGTCTGCCGAACCACCCCCGACCTGAAGCTACTCGCCGAGCGCCTGGCGACGATACCGGCCTCGTGCCGGCCGGGATCTGCGAGCAGGCTGGCGGACACGTCCCACACCGACGATGAAGTTGGACGGGTCCTGGCGGTTTTGACCCAGCGCGACCATGGAATCGGGCTGGAGCGAACTGGTGCCGGCTGGCGGGCCTGGCGCGGTCACCGCTTCGGCTTTCGCCTCTGGCGCCTGCTACACGAGTGGCGCAATCCGTCGCCTGACAAGCGGCAGGCATTCGATCACACCATAGGGCGTATTTTTCGCGGTACCGTACGGGCACCCTCTGGTATTCTCGGCGAACTGGCGCAGACCAAGGTGCCCGGCGAACCGTTGCACATGGCCTCCGAAGCCGGTTGGCGCCCCTACCTGCCGCTGGTCGATGAACTGATTTCCCTGCTCGACGAAAGTGCCTCCGATGGCCCGCTGCGACTGTACACGGCCGAGGGCGTGACGGAAGTCGATGCACCCGCAGGCATGGCAAGGCGCCTTGCGGCACGAACCACGCTCACGCGAAATTTCGAAAAATTTGCCGGCATGCGCAACTGGATCGATGGCAGCTCGTCGCATCCGGCGAGCTACTTGCGAACGATGTCGGAAATCGGCTTCAGGATCCGTTTTCGTGTCTACCCTGCAAGCCAGGCCGACTCTGCCGTCACACGCTTCTTTCCGGCGATTGCAGGTGTTCCGTTCCCAGAACTGTCGAACCGAATTCAAAACTACTTTTTTTCTGCCTATGACAATACGCTGTTCGACCTCACGCTGTTCATTGGCCTGGCAATCATCGGTTTCATCGGCCATCACGTGTGGGTTAACGAGCGCATGCGTCGGGCCAGAAATGGGATACCGCTGGTAGTCGGCGGCTGGGGAACACGCGGCAAATCCGGTACCGAGCGACTCAAGGCCGCCATGTTCAATGCGCAGGGATACTCGATCGTCAGCAAAACGACGGGATGCGAAGCAATGTTTGTGTACTCACCGCAACAAGGCGAGCTGCGCGAAATGTTCCTGTTTCGGCCTTACGACAAGGCGACGATCTGGGAGCAGTACAACGTGGTGCGGCTGGCAAATCGCCTGGGCTGCGACGTATTTCTGTGGGAATGCATGGCGCTGACTCCCGCGTTCGTGCGGTTGCTCCAGCGCGCCTGGATGCGCGATGACATCGTCACGCTCACCAACACGTTCCCGGACCATGAAGACCTTCAAGGCCCGGCTGGCATCAATATTCCGCAAGTGATGACCGAATTTATTCCGAAGGGGCGCGTGCTATTGACGACCGAGGAGCAGATGCGCCCGATCCTGCAAACGGCGGCCGATGATCTCGGCACCCAGCTCAAAGGCGTCGGCTGGCTCGAATCCGGTCTCATCACCTCCGACATACTCGACCGGTTTCCATATCAGGAACATCCGGACAACATTGCGCTGGTCGCAGCGCTCGGTGCCGAGCTTGGCATCGGCCATGATTTCGCCGTCAAGGCCATGGCCGACAGGGTCGTTCCGGATCTTGGTGTACTCAAGACCTTCCCGCCGGCGCGTATCGACACCCGTACCCTCGAATTTTCCAACGGTATGTCGGCAAACGAACGATATGGCTGCCTCGGTAACTGGAAGCGTCTGCTGTTTGATCGTCATGATCCGGACGAGACACCGGGCATACTCATTAGCACGGTGGTCAACAACCGCGCCGACCGCATCGCACGTTCACGCGTTTTCGCCGGCGTTCTGGTGGAGGATATCCGCGCCGATTTTCATGTCCTCATCGGCTCCAACCTCGACGGATTTCGCGGCTACCTGCGGGAAACCTGGGATCGCTATGCGCAGACGCTAACATTGTGGCCGGAGCAAGGTAGCGAGGGCGGTGCGGGCGCAGTCCTGTCAGCCATTGCGCGGAGCCATCGAATCGTCTGCCGCCCGACGCAGGTGACTGCACGTCTGGCAATTATGCTCGACGGTATAGGTGCGCCTGCTGAACTGGTCGCGCATGCCGGCGAACCCTCGGCGCTGTCCGAAGCACTTTTACCGCTGGGTCTTGCCGAAACCGGAGCGCTGCTGGCGTTTCATCAACGAGATGTCACCATGCAGCAGGGCTATGCTGCACTGGAGGCCCGCTGCGAGGCAGCCGCCTCGACAGTTGATCAGGCGCTCAACTTGGCCCTCCGGGAAAAATTGTGGGCCTGGTTCGATCAGCGCATCATTGTTGTAGAGGATTATTATTCTACCGGGGAGGCCGTTATCGCCACGATCCGCGACGCAACGCCACCGGGTTTTCATAACCGGATCATGGGAATGCAAAACATCAAGGGTACGGGTCTTGACTTTGTCTACCGATGGCTTGCATGGGATGCCTGCCACCGAGCCTGCGACGACATGCTCGCGCGTGACCCGGTACGCCAGCGGCGCGGTCTAGGTGCCTTGGTCGACTTCCAGGAGTACGGACTCCTGAGCCAAGAAAAAGTGCATGCTGCCGTCGCTGCGGTTGAGCTCACGCCGGCGGGGCAATTGGACCGGACCCAGGCAGAGATGGCGGTAATCGTGAAGAACCTGAACGCCGCAATGCAAAAAGTCGTTGCAGCCATCAGCATGAAGCGCAGCGCGGGCTGGAAGGAAACAATCTTAAATTGGTTTGAGGGCTTTCTCGATGCCGGAGATGCAGTACGGCGGCGGCGGCGTTCAGACCGCATCTACAAGGATCTGATCAAGCGTCGCATCAGTGAGACACGGGCAATGGTTGAATTGCAGGGGCTGACGCGGCGGCAGAAGGGCGGCTGGTTTTTAACAACGGTCGACAATTTTCTAAAACGGTTTAGTTGATCATCCGTACAGCAAACCTTCTACGTAAACGACTCACAAATCTTCCAATTACCCATATCTTTCTGAGGCGAGACTAAAACCAAATTGCCTGTCGGCCAGTCGACGCATGCCTCACCACATGACAGTCTTTGCTGGCGGCATCTTGCGGATGGACTGCCTCCATTCCGGTAGACAAATACCGACCTCACATCGAGGCGCGTTCGAACGCCTCGGGACTGACTTGACCCAAATGGCTGTGTCGTCTCGTTCGATTATAAAAGACCTCGATGTAATCGAAGATATCGGCACGGGCGAGCTCACGGGTTTTGTAGATACGTTTGCGGATTCGTTCCTTTTTCAGGCTACTGAAGAAGGATTTGGCCACTGCATTGACGCTCCTATGTCAAGAACTATGCGTGGTTACTTTCAAATCGGCAATAAGAAATGGATACAACTCCCTAACGAGATAGCGTTTTAAGCAGCGCTGAATTTCTTTGGTGGACATGCCTTCCGCTGTTCTGCGTGCCACGTACGAACGAATTCTTGGTTCGCTTCGCATACGAACCATTGTTATCGTCCAGAGCGCATTATTTGCCGTACGATCTCCGCCTCGGTTCAACCGGTGACGCATGGTTTTCCCGGACGATGCCTGTAAAGGGCTAGCTCCGCACAAAGCAGCAAGCGCAGCCTCGCTATGTAAGCGTTCCGGATTGTCACCCGCAACGGCCATAAGTACAGCTGCTGTTTGTGGGCCAACGCCGAATTGATCGCGAAGACGAGGCGCGCAGGTATGCGTGAGTTTATCGAGCTTTGTATCAATTTCTTTAAGTTCAGCGGCTAGGCCAAGCCACCGTTTCGCAAGAAGCCGCAGTGTTGTCGTTAGTGTCTGCAATAACGTTGTTGTCCCTAATGAACGTAGGTGTGCGCACACCGCTACACAGGGTGAATTCAACCGGTCGTCGCAACACTAGATTGTTGAACAGATCACGCTCCTCTTCCAGGCGCCGCATCTGCGCCCGTAGACGAAGGATTTCCCCTTTCGCTTCAATCAGCTCTGCAGCCTGTTTCTCGTCTTTCGACGGCACTACCTCTTTAACCCACTTGTAAAGGCTATGGCTTGAAACGCCGAGCCTTGTTCCTACCTCTGCGACAGAATGACCACGTTCGGTTACCTGCTTGATCGCTTCCTGTTTAAATTCCGGCGAATACCTCGGTGCACTCATTGACTTCCTCCTATGGCTAAATCATAGGTCAGGAATGTCTACTAGTGTGGGGGCAGTCCACAATCATAATGACGCAACTATAAAAAAACTAGATTGGTTTTTATTGATTTTTTACATCATTTAAATTGATGCATTAAAATCTGAACAGCAGGTTAAAGTAGATTATGAGAGGCTTAACAAAAACAAAAAAGCCATCAATCTTTCGACTGATGGCTTTTTGCATAATTGGCGGAGTGGACGGGACTCGAACCCGCGACCCCCGGCGTGACAGGCCGGTATTCTAACCAACTGAACTACCACTCCTGTAATTGATGAAGCGGCCGAAGTCTACAATAGTTTTGTATGTTTGACCAGAAGTTCTTGCCAAACCAGAAAGGGGAATTTCTCACAGGCACAGCTATAATTTATGCCCCCCTTTTATCGGCAAACCGCAATGCCTGTCACCGACAACGTTCTAGACCAGATTTTATTTCCGCCGATTGCACCGTACCGCAGCGGCATGCTCGCAATCGATGACTTACACACCCTGTATTGGGAAGAGAGCGGCAATCCTGACGGTATTCCCGTGCTGTTCCTGCACGGCGGGCCTGGTACCGGCACTTCGCCGCGTCATCGCCAGTTTTTTAATCCGGCGCATTTTCGAATTGTCTTGTTCGATCAACGCGGTGCGGGGCGCTCTACACCGCTCGGTGAATACCGCAGCAACACCACACCTTTGCTCGTAGAGGATATTGAACGGTTGCGGCGCATGCTCGGCATTGAGCAGTGGTTGGTATTCGGCGGTTCATGGGGCTCGACATTGGCGCTGGCATATGGGCAGGCGCATCCGGCGTGCTGCCTTGGATTTATTTTGCGCGGCATATTTTTGTGTGGCCGTAGCGAGATTGACTGGTTTTTATACGGTATGGAGCAGTTTTTTCCAGAAGTTCATGCTGAATTTGTCGAACTGCTTCCCATCACCGAACGCCATGATTTGCTGCAGGCATATGGGCGTCGGCTGTTTTCTGACGATGCCGCCATTTATGCACCGGCCGCGCGTGCCTGGAGCCGATATGAGGGGCGGTGCCTGTATCTGCGCCCAGACCCGCCGGCAATTGCTGAATTCAGTTCCGATGCAGTCAGCCTTGGCCTGGGTCGGTTGGAAGCACATTACTTCATGCACGGCGGTTTTTTGGCACCCGGTCAATTGTTGCGCGACGTGCCGCGCATCGCTCACCTGCCGGCAATGATCATCCAAGGTCGATACGATGTGGTTTGCCCGCCAATTTCTGCCTATCGCCTGCATCAGGCCTGGCCCCAGGCGCAGTTTCAAGTGATCGATGCTGCAGGCCATGCAGGTTTTGAGCCCGACATTGCACGTGCCTTGGTCGCAGCGACCGAGCAGTTTCGCCTTCGCAACCGTTTCGACAAAATCTGATGAAACTGTATTTGCGATAGCCAACCGAGTTATGCGACACTGGGCTGACTAGTTGCGTATTTGCACTATCAAACTGGGGGCCGTCATGAAACGTTCAACAACCCGCGCAATATTGACTACCGCACCCACTTCGGTGGCATCAATCGTACTAGTTGCCTGCGCCGCATTGTTGGCAGGCTGTACGCCCCCGGCACCACTCACCAAACCCATGCAACCCGATGAGGCGCCCCTGGCCGCTGCATTGGCAAACATCGATCGTGTTGAAACCACCAGCGACGGCACTTCCACCTCACGCACCGTCAATGATTACAAGCGTGACCTTGCCCTGCGTATCACCCACGTCAATTCCACCCATATTTATCCGGGTCGCCCGCAGGCGCTGTTACGCTCGGTTGTCGTGGTCAAATTCTCAGTTGATGCCGAGGGCAAGCTGCTACGCAGCGAAATCGTACGCAGTAATCGTGATCGCGTGACCGAGGCAACCGCCTTAAGCACACTACGTAATACTGCGCCATTCCCCAAACCGGCGGCCATGTTATTGCGTAATGGTCGCCTGGAAGTTTCTGAAACATGGTTATTTAATAACGATGGTCGTTTTCAGATCCGCTCCGTCGCCTTGCCGCAGATGGATCAATGAATTTGCTTTGATTTACACAGTGGCGCACTAAACATCAAGGAAGCCATGGTGAATTCCATTTTTACAGAAGTAGTGATCATCGGCGCCGGCAGTGCAGGCCTTGCCGCTTATCGTGCCGCACGCTCCCATGGTAAAAAAGTGTTGATGATTGAGATGGGCCCATACGGCACCACCTGCGCCAGAGTCGGCTGCATGCCCAGCAAGCTCCTGATCGCCGCAGCCGAGGCTGCGCACATGGTCGCCATTGCGCCTGAATTTGGCGTACATGCCGCACCGGTTCGCATAGACGGGCGGGAAGTCATGGCACGGGTAAGGCGGGAGCGTGACCGATTTGTTGGTTTTGTCCTCGACAGCATCGACCGCATACCAGAAGCTGATAAATGCCACGGCCAGGCGCGCTTTCTTAGCCCACATCGTTTGCAGGTGGATGACCATACGATCATCGATGCCGGGCAAATCGTCATCGCCACCGGATCGCAGCCGCAGATACCTGCATTGTTGGCGCAATTAGGCAAGCGTTTGGTGACCAGCGATCAAATCTTTGATTGGCAAGATTTGCCAGAATCGATTGCCGTAGTCGGCACCGGCGTCATTGGTCTGGAAATCGGCCAGGCGCTGCATCGGTTGGGTGTGCGGGTGGCATTCTTTGGGCGTAGCGCGCAGCTGGCAGGCATTGAAGATCCGGCAGTGCTTGCAGCCGCACAGGAAGTGCTCGGTGCAGAACTCGATCTGCATCTGGAGGTTGAGCTGCAAAGTGCAACGTGCAATGGGGAGGGCATTGCGCTGAGCTGGAGAGAGCAGGATGGGAGCATCCGGACGGAACAATTTGCCTTTGTCTTGGCAGCTGCAGGGCGCAAACCCGCGCTTGAGCAATTAGCGCTGGCTGCAAGCGGCTTGGCGCTTGATGAGCAAGGCATTCCCCTTTTTGATACCGATACCATGCAATGCGGTGCCACGCCAGTATTCATCGCCGGGGACGTAACCAGCGAAAGGCCACTACTCCACGAAGCAGTTGATCAAGGGCGTATTGCCGGTGATAATGCTGGCCGCTATCCAGATGTGCGGCCTGGCCTCAGAAGGGCGCCGCTTGCCATTGCTTTTACCGAGCCGCAGGTCGCCGTAATCGGCGGTGGCTTTAATGCAGCACGTGCTGTTTGTTACGCCACGGGTGAAGCCAGCTTCGCCAATCAGGGTCGTAGCCGCGTGATGTTGCAAAACCATGGCTTGCTGCACGTATATGGTGAATACGGAACTGGGCGTTTTCTGGGTGCTGAAATTTGCGGCCCTCGCGCTGAGCACCTGGCACATTTAATGGCCTGGGCATTACAGAATGCGCTGACTGTAAAGGTTATGCTCGACATGCCTTTTTACCATCCGGTTGTGGAAGAAGGATTGCGCACGGCATTGCGTGCGTTGCAGGACAAATTGCGAGATAAACCATGGGAGGGCCTGCCTGGCTGCAACGATGAGCGAGAGCATTGTGGCGAGAGCACACCAGGCATCTAATGCGGGTTATGCGCAACAGCGGGCCTTTGAAATAATGCATAGATGACATTATGTTGGCTGGCGCACCGAGCTCGATTTTGAATGCGTTTACTGTGAGGGCATTACCGTAAAATATTATTGCGGAGTGTAAATTTATTTTTGTTTTGGGAGCTACATTATGATGCAATCTAATTTAAAAACAGCCCGTACCGACATGAGAACACTACTTCAGGATGCTCAGGATCTATTCCGTCAGGCTACCAGCGCTACCGGCGAAAAAGCAGACCAGCTGCGCACACAAGGCTCTAACCTGCTTGACTCCGCACTAACACGCGCTCAAGAAGTACAAACCGCTGCGATGGAAACTGGCAAAGAAATGGCTGAGTCGACCGATATTTACGTCCAAGAAAATCCATGGAAATCAGTTGCTATTTCTGCGATCGCCGGCGTAGTAGTCGGCATGCTTTTATCAAGAAAATAATATTATCGTGATCGATCCCCAATCTCCTCACACTACCTCACCTGATTCTCCTGGCTTACTTGCAGGGTTAAATGGCGCATGGCGCAATTTGGCTGGCTTGCTCAACAACCGGGCACAGTTGGCAATGCTTGAATTAAGCCAGGTCCGCACCAATGTCGCAAAGCTTCTCATCCTTGGTGTTGCAGCAATCGTGGCAGCACTATTTGGTTTGGCCTATTGGACGGTACTCATCGTGTATTTGAGCTGGGATGTATTAGGCGGGAAAATATTGCTGATCATGGCGGTCACTTTTACCGCGATTGCAGTAGGTGCCGGGTTGTATGCAAAGAGCCTGCTAGGCGCTGGGAAGTTATCTATGCCCGCGACCATGGCCGAACTGCGGCGCGACCGCGACGCACTGTTATAGGATGATGCGTAATGACTGATATAAAAAACGGGGTGACGGGTGAGCCGTCGTTCGAGGAGCGCAAAAAAGCCCTTATTGCACAGGGTGCAACGCGCAGGCGAGAGGCAGATAGATCAATCGATATCGTGCGCACAAATTTGCACATGGATCGTCTTGCTAAAGGTGTTGTGCTTCATCTGACTAACGCAGCATCTGACAAAGTAGAGCATATGCTGCAAAGTCGTGGTCTCACCGTTAGCAATATGGGAACCAATATCAAACGTTATCTTCCACTGGCAGCAACAGCCTACTCGATCATCAAACGCCGTAATCTTGGTGCACCACTATTAAAAGGAGCAGGAATCTTAGCAGCGATTTCGGGTGGCGCTTATTTGTACTGGCAACGCAAACAGGCATCACAAGCAGCAGATAACGTGATGTCCGGCTTTCCGAATTATCTTGATCCCGACGCTCATTGATCCGCATAAAAAAAGCCAACTTCAAAGTTGGCTTTTTATTTAAAGCGTCTGTCTGCTTATTTCACCGCTGCGGTCATATAATCAACCGCTGCCTTCACTTCATCGTCTGAAGCACTAGAGCCGCCTTTGGCTGGCATTACACCAGCATTGCCAACATAGCCTTTGATCGCATGTTCGTAAAGGACAGGATTGCCCTGCTTGATGCGGTCGGCCCATGCAAGCTTGTCACCAAATTTTGGTGCGCCGGCAATGCCGGCGCCATGACACGCCTGGCAAGCAGCTTCATAAGTCTTCTTGCCTGCATCTACTGACAGTGCTGCCGCAACCGGCTTTGCAGCTGGCAAATTAGCTTCCGGTGTAGCAGCGGCGATGACCGTTGGGGCCGGCGCAGCAGGGGCAGAAGCTGCAGCATCAGGCACAACAGGTAATGAGGTGGAAGGCATCGTCGCAGGGTTGGCACTTTCTGCCGGGGTCGATGATGCAGCAGCGGCAGGAGCAGGAGCTTCAGGCTCCTTGAATTTCGCTCCGGCTTGATTAGCCATGTAGGCCACCGCACGGGCGACTTCCACATCATCCAAATCGGTGTTGCCACCCTTGGCTGGCATGGCACCAATTCCGCCGATGGCGTGCTTTACCAGGGTGTCATAGCCTTTTGCAATCCTCACGGACCAGCCTGCCGTATCACCAAATTTAGGTGCGCCAGCAGCACCAGCAGTGTGGCAAGCCGCGCAAGCAGCGGTATAAACTTGCATACCTGTTTGCAGTATCCGCGGCGCATTGACATCTTTTAAAATGAAATCCCGGTCGGCGATCGGGGCAATCCGCGCAACGACTGCGGCGTCGGTCTGAGCCTTTGACCCTGCGCCCGTTGTCGGATTGACTGCAACATACTGTGCCAGCAGCACGATGCCAATGATTGGTACCAAAAACCCCGCTGCTACTGCAGCTGCCAATTGTTTCGGCGTCTTGATGCCAATACCATCTTCATTGCGCGCGTCACTCATAATTCCCTCAGTTCGATTCTTGTATGCAACTATATGCCAAACCTTTAATTATAGACGACCCCGTCGAAAAACGGTATCCTTCATGCCTGCCCTCCAGAAGTCCGAATGCGGCTGTAGCTCAGTGGATAGAGTATTGGCCTCCGAAGCCAAGGGTCGCTGGTTCGATTCCAGCCAGCCGCACCAAAATTTCTATAAAAATTTAAAGAATTAAACATCACAACCTTCGCAACGTAATCTCCGTAATCTCAGACTCTCGCCCAAGACGTATCGGCAGCCCTGGCCACAGGCCCGTGCCGTTACTCACATAAAGCTGCATGCCGCCCACCTTAAACAGCCCCGAATCAAAGCCGTTGTTGGCCAACTGCACTACCTTGTGAAATCCAAGAATCTGCCCGCCATGGGTATGGCCCGAGAGCTGCAGCGAGACGCCGGCCTTTGCGTTGGCGGGTGCGTTACCGGGCCGATGTGCCATGAGAATGATCGGCAGGTTTTTAGGCGCACGCTCCAACGCTGCGGTTAAATCAGGCGGGGCTTCCTGGTAATTTGACGCTACCGTATCAGTCACGCCGGCAAGCACGAACGAACTATTTTGATGCGTGATCGTGACGCTCGTGTTTAAGAGCATGCGTAGACCAAGCTTGTTAAACATCGCGATCCAGTCCGCGTAAGCCGCATAGTATTCGTGGTTGCCGGGAATGGCATACACACCTAACGTTGCCCGCAATTTGCGCAGTGGCTGAACGTCGTCTTGCCTTGCCTGCGTCGTGCCGTCTACCAGATCGCCAGTGATGACGATCAAAGAAGGATTCAACGCATTCGTTTTTGTTACCACTGCATCGATCCAGGGCGCTTGCAGCAGCCGGCTGGCATGAAGATCGCTTAACTGCACCATACGAAAGCCATCTAACCCAGGTGCCAGGTTTGGTAGGGAAATCTCGATCTTCTTTACATCGGGAACGCGAACCGCTTGCCAAACGCCGACCGCTGATAGGGTCGTGGCGACGCCAGCAATCAATACCGGCACCAGCTTTGATTGAAGCAAACCTTTTGCAAAGGTTTTAAATGCTAGATAACTTAGCGCACCGATTGCATCCTTCAATATAAGTAACAAACCGGTAAACATGATCGCGCCATACACCCAGCTAAGAGGGACGAGCCAGGCAAAAGGAATTTCCGGCGACGCCATCGAGCCAAAGAAGTTGCGGGTGATGAACTGATGCTCTGCGCTCAGCACAATAATTGCCGTTAACACCAACTTGAGTGTTTTAGAAAGCAATAACGGCAGGATAAGCCGCCAGACAACGTACAGCGCAATGGCTAGAGAAATTGTATGAAACATGTATCCGATTTTTTAAATTTAACTTTTGGCAGGTGGCTCAGCCTTTGCCACAACTGTTGCAGGCTTCGTCCCTGCTGGCGTAACCAGCCGCCGGAACATGAAAGGCACGGCCGTTGCAGCCGGTGCGGCCAATAACAAAGGCTTGGGGATTGCGGCAGCGGAAGCCTTGGCAGCTATTTTGGCGATTTTTTTATTTAACTGCACTGCAGGCAGTTGCGTGATTCCCCGGCCTATAGCGCTTTGCCGAGTTGACGGGGGCTGTGTCGCACCGGGTTTGGCCGGCTTTTGAGCGCCGGGCCATGTCTGTGCCGCCAGCTCGGTCATGGCGCCGCCTATTGCAGCGCCCGTGGCTGTTACCAGCATCGTGGCAGCGACACCGGCTGGGGTCGCTGCCGGAAATTTAGGTAACTTCGACAAGGCGTAGGCGTAATTGGTGCCCATGATAAAAGCTGGCGAAATGGCGTCATAGACAATCGACGCCTTGCTGCTGGCCGAGCTGATGATATCGAAGGCATTTTGAATGCCATGGGCGATGTAGGCCGAGGCAACGCCGGCAATGACCGGCGCGTGGGCACCTGCCATCTTGACCATCGGGTTGGGATGCTGTCGTGCGATATTGTTGACGGATGCAAGCAAACCAAAACTCAGCGCCGTGGAGACGCCTGTGAGCATGGAGTTGGATGCCACTCTACGACCGTTCAGCCGTTTTGGCTGGGGCCGGCGGCTGTTGGTTGCAGCTGTCGTTTCCGGCTGCGACGAACTCTTCGGCAGCTTTGCAGCCAAGTTCTTCTTAGCCGACCGCAAACGGGAGTGTTCGGGAGTGAGTGGTGCAGAACTGCGTGGTTGAGTTACTTGCTTTTCATGGGACTCATTACTGCGGTCTTCATATGACAATATGGGAGTTACGGGTTGATGGATAACTTTCATGCGACCTCTGTATGAACTTTTTTCTTGGTGATTAACCGCTGCTAATTAAATTTTTTAAAAGGCCGGCTCAAATATTTCGACCCCGCCAGCCCGAACCGCCAAGGCACATCGACGGCTTTTGAAATGCCGATTCTCGGGCCGCTAAGGCAAGTGACCGCACCCGCTCCCTCTTGTAATACAAAAGGGAGCGCGTCCAGCGCCAAACCGTTGTGTGCATGCGTGATGCCTAATGCCTGCGCAAGCCGACCTGGTCCAGCGCAGAGCAGCAGCGTTGCATCCATGCCGCGCCGCGTGCGCATCAGTTCCAACCCTTTTAATGGCTCCAATGCTCTGAGCAATACGCCTGCGCCATGGCCAGGCTCGCGGCACACAAAATTCAGGCACCAGTGCAGGCCGTACGAACGATAAACATAGGCGTGGGCGGGTTCACCGAACATGACGGCGTTGCGCGGGGTGGGTCCGGCATGGCTGTGCGAAGCAGGATCGTCGCGGTCATACGCTTCGGTTTCGACAATGCGACCACCAACGCCATCTACCAGTAAAATCGTACCGATCAAACGTTGCGCAACAATTGCTGCGGATGCAGTAAAGTCAATGGATGCCAACATTGCAATATGGTAGCCCAATCAACCAGAAATATTGGCCACATAAATGTGTTTTTCGAAAAATTATGAAAATAATGGCTATCGTATGAGCGTCAATATCAATGTTTTTTCACACGCTGAAATGGCAGCTAGCCAACTGGCAGCGGCAATCGCCTCCGACCTGCACGCAGCGCTTGCCGAAAAGCCCCGTGCATTGCTGCTTGTCTCAGGTGGTAAGAGCCCGGTCCCGTTATTTACAGCGCTTGCCAACGAAGCTGTTGATTGGCGCCGGGTCGATATCTCGCTCGTGGATGAGCGCGCCGTTGCACCCGAAGCGCAGCAAGCCAATGCCGCCTTGGTACGCGCCGAGCTGATGTCTGGCCCGGCGCATGCAGCATGTTGGATTCCTCTAATGCCGGAAGAGATATGGAAAACTTCTGGCCATGCCTGGCAGGCGATTGAACGCGCTGCCGAATTGGCCAATGCCGATACGGCATTGATGACACCTGCGGTAGTCGTTCTCGGTATCGGCACTGATGGCCATACCGCATCGCTCTTTCCTGACGCACCCGAATGGCCAAACGCCGCCATCACATCGGCTCGGTATGTGTGCCTGCAACCCCCAGAGGCACCATACGCCCGCCTGAGCTTGTCGCTACAAGCGTTACGCAATCAAAGGCGCTGTTATATGTGGGCAGTCGGTAGCGGAAAAACTGCGACGCTAGCGAAGCTGCAACAAACAGCTAGCAACACTATCGATATCAACATCTTGCATCGGGCAGGGCCGGTTGCCTGCCTCATGGCTGATCCGGCAGTGCAGTTGGAAGTGTATTGCTGCGATATAGACTAAATCTTGCAACGTTAAAAATTTATAAAAGGCTGCTAATTAATTCATTACGTAGCGCATCCTGATCACAAAATCGGATACCCAGGCGAAAGCCTTCGCTGCTGTCCGGCGTATGATAAAGAACGATTGCAGCGGCTTTGATAGTTTCAAGCTTGCCCACTGTTGGTATTTGAAACACGATTGTTAAGCGTGCGCCAACGCCTAACGCATGTGGCGACATCAGGCTCATGCCCATTAGTGAGATGTCGACGGTGCGTGCGTAAAAGGCGGGGTCCGAACCGACTAGAATCTCGGCACGGCTACGCAGAATTTTGCGCAAACGGTTCGCCGCACGTGGACCACCAGGAAGGAATTTTGTCATTAGGGCGTTTGCAGTCATGCAAGGTGTTTCTTCCCATAAATATAGCACGTGCTGATTCAAACGAGCCTTTGTCCATGCCTAAGCACATTTTTACCTACGGATCGTTGATGTTTGCGCAAGTTTGGCAACGCGTGGTGAGTGGTCACTATCACTGCATCGATGCAAAGCTATTTGAGCATGCCCGATTTGCGGTGAAAGACGTTTCTTATCCGGGCATAATCACTGTGGAAGGCGGCATAGTGACCGGCAAGCTCTACCTCGATATCGGTGCCAGCGATTTAACAGCGCTAGATGTATTTGAGGGCAACGAATACAAACGTTGTAGGGTCGAAGTTGCAACCGAAAACGGGCTTAAGTTTTATGCTGAAACTTATCTGTTTTTGCCGCAACATCGCCTGACAAATAAGGTTTGGAACCCGGAGCAGTTCTCCCTCGAGCAATTCCTGAAGGCACATTGCTAGTGACTGAAAGGGTAATTTTTGCAGCGTTCGGGCTTTAAAAATCGAGCCGGTATAATCTCGCAGTTAAACTATCGCCGCGCCGCAGCGTCTTTTCCATTCTGTTTGCCACTATTGATTATGCTTTTCGCGCAAAAACGACAACTCACCACGCTATTCCAGGCGGCGTTACGACCATACCTCGTTGGTACAGAGATTACGGCTGATGTTGTGCTTGAACGTCCACGCGAGGCTTCCCATGGTGATGTGGCATGTAACATCGCCATGCAGCTCGCTAAACGCCTGAAAAAAAATCCGCGTGAACTAGCGCAGGCGATCGTCGCTGCAGTGCTCGCCGATCCGGCGCATGTCGACTTGATCGAATCGATGGACATCGCCGGCCCAGGATTTATCAATCTGCGCCTGTGTGCATCAGCTCGCCAGGAAGTGGTGAAAACCGTCATGGCGCAAGCCGGCCAATTTGGTAAAACCACCGAGGGCGCCGGCCACAAAGTCATCATCGAATTTGTATCAGCAAATCCAACCGGGCCGTTGCATGTCGGCCACGGTCGTCAAGGAGCGCTGGGTGACGCTCTCTCGGCGCTGTTTGAGGCCCAAGGTTTCGACGTCACCCGCGAGTTTTACTATAACGACGCCGGCGTCCAGATCGCCAGCTTGGCGCTGTCTGTGCAAGCGCGGGCAAAGGGCATTAAACCTGGTGACGCGACATGGCCGGCCACTGCTTATAACGGCGAGTACATTGCCGAGATAGCCGCCGATTTCCTTACCGGACAAGCGGTCATGGGTAGTGATGGCCTCGAAGTCGTTGCCAGTGGTAATGTCGATGATCTTGAGGCGATTCGTCAGTTTGCAGTTGCTTATTTGCGCCGGGAGCAAGATCTCGATTTACGGGCATTTGGCGTGCAATTCGATCATTATTATTTAGAATCCTCGCTTTATGCCGATGGCAAAGTTGCAGCGACCGTAGGCGCATTAATCGATGCCGGTAAGACCTACGAGCAGGATGGCGCACTGTGGTTGCGTAGCACCGACTATGGCGACGACAAAGATCGCGTCATGCGTAAATCGGACGGTACCTTTACCTATTTTGTGCCGGATGTGGCGTATCACATCATAAAATGGCAGCGTGGCTTTGATCGCGCTATCAACGTGCAGGGCAGCGATCATCACGGTACCGTTGCCCGGGTGCGCGCAGGTTTGCAGGCGGTTGGGCTGGGAATACCACAAGCATATCCTGCCTACGTGCTGCACAAGATGGTAACGGTCATGAAGGATGGCGAAGAAGTAAAAATCTCCAAGCGCGCCGGTTCTTACGTCACATTGCGCGACCTGATCGAATGGTCTAACGATACAACCTTGGGCCACGCAATTTCAGACTGTGGAACTTTAGACGATTCATCATCGAACGAGCTTGCTACTGGTCGCCTGCCGCAACCACAGGATCTGACCCGCGGCCGGGATGCCGTCCGCTTTTTTCTCATTTCCCGCAAGGCCGACACTGAATTCACCTTTGATGTGGATTTGGCACGTTCGCAATCGGATGAAAACCCGGTGTATTACGTGCAATATGCTCATGCCCGCATTTGCTCGGTGCTGGCCCAGTGGGGTGGAGACGAGGGTGCGCTGGCGACGGTTGATTTAACGCCTCTGACCGCTCCGCGTGAAACAACGCTCCTGGCGCAGCTGGCACAATATCCTTCGGTACTTGAACATGCATTGGAAGAGCTCGGGCCGCACCAGGTTGCTTTTTACCTGCGTGATCTGGCGGGTGAACTGCATAGCTACTACAATGCAGAGCGCGTTTTGGTGGAGGACGTGTCGACCAAAATGGCCCGGTTGGCGTTAATGTGGGCAACACGGCAGGTTTTACGCAATGGTCTGGCACTACTTGGCGTGTCGGCACCTTCTAGGATGTAACGAGAACGTATGATTAATTTGAAGATTGCTCTTTTGCCTACCCAACGCCGCCAGCATGGCGGAACCGTATTAGGCGTGATCATTGGTTTAATCATTGGCTTGGCGATTGCGGTGGTTGTCGCTCTCATGATCTCAAAGAGTTCACTACCCTTTACAAACAAACAGGCACAACCTGAACGCGCCAGCGGTAGCAATCAGATTGCCGACCCTAACAAGCCGCTGTATGGCAATAAGGAACCTGCGCGCCAGGCTGCCAAAAACTATACGCCTGAAAAACCGCCTGAAAATGCATTGATCACCGATGCCAAGCCACCTGTTACAGAAAAACCGGTACTGGAAAAATCTAAAGCCACTGAAAAAGCTATAGCCGACGCCAGGTTGGCTGCGCGAAGTGCCGATAAATCCGCCGAAAAATCTTCTGACAAACCTGTTAATGGCGTGGCGGAAAAGCCGGTGGCAGACAAGCCCGATAGCAGCGATGAAAAATGGATCTATTTTTTACAGGCCGGTGCATTTCGTGAGCCCACGGATGCAGAAAGCGCGAAAGCCAAGCTGGCGTTGATGGGGTTTGAAGCCAATGTTACTGAGCGCGCATCCGATAGCGGCCCACTGTATCGGGTACGCGTGGGGCCGTTTACGCAGCTAGACGTCATGACCCGCGCTCGCGGCAAGCTCTCAGATAATGGTGTCGATGTTGCAGTTGTGCGTAGTGCACGTTAAACATAAAGGAAATCGCATGTCTAATTTTCATATGGCTCCCGTAGCCACCCGACGCAGTTTTTTGCAAAATTTCATGGCAATGGTCGGTTTTGCGTTGAGCATCGGCGGGATTGCATCCTGCGCCCAGGCGACGCCGACTGCACCGGTCAACGGTGTTGAATATCGCACGCTGGAAAAGCCACAGGCCATCGAGCCTGGCAAGAAAATTGATGTGATCGAATTCTTTTGGTATTCCTGCCCGCATTGCCATGCATTCGAGCCAGCTCTCGCTGATTGGGTGAAAAAGCAGGGCGACAATATTAATTTCAAGCGCGTGCCGGTAGCTTTTCGCGAGTCATTCCAGCCCCAACAGCGCTTGTACTACGCGCTTGAGGCAATGGGCCGCGCAGATGAATTTCAAAAGAAAATCTTCAATGCGATCCACGTCGAACGCAAATCTCTTGATACTGATGCTGCCATTGCCGATTTCATGGCTGCGCAGGGCGTAGATCGCAAGAAATTTGTTGAGACTTATCAATCTTTCGGTGTCCAGGCAAAGTTGCGTCGTGCAACACAATTGCAGGAAGCTTACAAGATCGATGGCGTGCCCCTCATTGCCATCGACGGTCGCTATCTGACTTCACCGTCTATCTTGGGCGCATCGCTCGGCCGTCAACCGGAAAACGTGCTGCAGTCATCAACGCTGCAGGTAATGGATTGGCTAATGGCTAAATCTGCAAAAAAATAAGGATTTTTCGGTCATTTGTACGTGGTCCGCCTGGCAACAGCGCGGACTTTTTATTGGGATGTCCATGCAACGTGTATTCATTACTGGCGCATCGAGCGGCATTGGTGCAGCGCTGGCCCGGCAGTACGCCGACGAGGATGCTTGTGTTGCATTGATCGGGCGGCGCCTTGTCGAATTACAAGCGTTGCAGGCATCGCTGCGCAACCCGGCGCAACATCGAATCTATGTACTTGACGTCACTGACCATGCAGCCCTCGCCGCTGCGGCTGCTGATTTCATGGCTACTTACGATGGTATCGATGTTGTGATTGCCAATGCTGGTGTTTCCCAAGGCACCTTAACTGAGTACAGTGAAGATCTGGCAGTGTTTGAGCGCATTGTTGCCACCAACCTCAGCGCTATGGTTGCAACATTTGCACCGTTCATTGCAGTGATGAAGCAGCAACAGTTACAAAGACGGCCCCCAACCTACCCAATGCGTCTGGTCGGCATTGCCAGCGTCGCAGGCATCCGGGGTCTTCCTGGAGCCAGTGCATATAGCGCATCGAAGGCTGCCGTCATCAGCTACTGCGAATCGCTGCGGGTTGAGCTGCGTGCCACAGGTATTCGGGTGGTAACGATCGTACCGGGTTATATCGATACACCGATGACACGTGTTAATACTTACCCCATGCCATTTCTGATGCCTAGCAAGCGGTTTGCCGCACGCGCGGTGGAGGTTATCCGGGCAGGTCGTAGCTACCGCGTCATTCCCTGGCAGATGGGATTTGTGGCCAAGCTGTTGCGTATCCTGCCGAACTTCCTCTACGACTGGGCAATGGCCATGGCGCCGCACAAGGCACGCGTGCCTGCCCTGCCTGCCGATGCCGTTTCGCCAAAGCGATGACAGCTACCACCAACGTGTGTTTTCCGAAGCTACTGTCTTCGCAGATTGCTTTTGACATTGCCCGCACCATCGTCGATGGTTTCGACAAGCACTACCGGTTGTTTCGTGAAACCAGCCACCGGGCAAAGCAACATTTTGAAAACGCGCAATGGCAGCTAGCCCAGATTGAACTACGCGAACGAATTACTTATTATGACCAACGTGTGCGCGAATGCATTACATTGCTCGAAGATGATTACGCTGCTGACGAACTAACCGACGAAGTCTGGCGTGAAGTCAAGCTGCACACCATCGGATTGCTGACCGATCATAAGCAGCCGGAATTAGCTGAAACTTTTTTTAATTCGGTATGCTGCAAAATATTGCATCGCACGTACTTTCATAACGACTTTATCTTCGTCCGGCCGGCCATCTCCACCGAATATATCAATACCGCAGAGCCGGTGCCCACCTACCGCGTGGCATATCCCGCCCGGGATGGGCTGCAGGATTCCATCGAATACATTATTGCCAGCTTCGATCTGCAACGCCCCTTTGCCGACCTAAAACGTGATGCTGCACTGATTGCTGCACGCCTGCAGGCATTGTTCGGCGAGACTGCGCCGCAAGCCGATCATCAGATACAGGTGTTGTCGAGCCTGTTCTACCGCAATCAGGGCGCTTATCTGGTCGGCAAGGGCATTAATGGCAATCGTGAATATCCGTTCGTGGTGCCGATTTTGCATAATGCGCAAGGATTGCTTGAACTTGATGCCGTGCTGTGTGACATCAACACGATCACAGTATTGTTTTCTTTCACCCGCGCTTATTTCATGGTCGACTTTGAAGTGGCGTCGGCCTATGTGCAGTTTGTGCGCACGTTGTTGCCGACCAAGCCTCGCAGTGAAATCTATACGATGTTCGGCTTGCAAAAACATGGCAAGACCTTGTTCTATCGTGATTTCTTGCATCATTTGCGTTATTCCTCGGATCGTTTTGAAGCAGCGCCCGGCATCCGCGGGTTGGTAATGGTGGTGTTTTCATTGGCTTCATTGCCGTATGTATTCAAGGTGATCAAGGATTATTTTCCTGCGCCCAAGGAAACGACCCGTGCACAGGTCATGGCAAAATATTCGATGGTGAAAAATCATGACCGGGTAGGCCGCATGGCAGATACGCTGGAATATTCCGACGTGGCATTCCCACGCCAGCGTTTTAGCGCCGAGCTCCTAGCCGAACTCAAGCAATGTGCGCCTTCGATTGTTGAAGAAGAGGGCGAACACATCGTTATTCGTCATCTCTACATCGAGCGCCGCATGACGCCCCTCAACATGTGGCTTTCGGCAGCCGAAACGAATGGTGACGACGAAGCGCTGGAGCACGGCGTGGTTGAATATGGCAATGCGATCAAAGACCTGGTGGCCGCCAATATTTTCCCTGGCGATATGCTCTACAAAAATTTCGGTGTCACGCGTCATGGCCGGGTAGTGTTTTACGACTACGATGAAATCGAAACAATGACTGATTGTAATTTCCGCGCGCTGCCTCAACCACGCAATGAAGAAGAAGAAATGGCGTCCGAGCCCTGGTATCGGGTGGCCCGCAACGATATATTTCCTGAGCAGTTCGGTATATTTTTGTTGGGTAACCTCAATGTACGCAAGTATTTCCTGCGTCATCATGCTGACTTACTGACGGTTCAATTCTGGCAACAGTGCAAGCAGCAAATCGTGGCGGGCCAGCTCCACGCTGCAACACCTTATCCGCAGCATTGTCGCCTGAATATCTCAACGTGAAATCTGACGCCATCCCGCTTTCCGATGACTGGGTTGCACGCAGTCTTGCCAGTGTCTGGCATCCGTGCACGCAGATGCAGCATCATGAAACCGTGCCATTAGTGCCGGTCAGCCATGGCCGCGGTGCCTGGTTATACGACATGCAGGGCAAGCGTTATCTTGATGCGATCAGTTCTTGGTGGGTCAATCTGTTTGGCCATGCAAATCCGCGTATCAACGCTGCACTAAAAAACCAGCTCGACCGGCTGGAACATGCCATGCTCGCCGGCTTTACGCATGAGCCGGTGGTGCGGCTTTCCGAGTCGTTGTCGAAGCTAACGGGAAATGTGCTCGGCCATTGTTTTTATGCTTCCGACGGTGCCTCCGCGGTGGAAATTGCGCTCAAGATGAGCGTGCATGCGTGGCGCAACAGTAGTGCGTCCGGCAATGCCGAAAAATGCGAATTCGTCTGTTTGGCACGCAGCTATCATGGCGAAACCCTGGGTGCGCTGGCGGTAACGGATGTGCCGTTGTTTCGTGCTGCATACGGCGCGCTTTTACAAAATGTCCATGTCGTTGCCAGCCCTGATGCACGCACGGCCGAGCCGGGTGAATCGGCACAGGACGTGGCTGATCGCGCCGCTTGTGAGCTTGAGCAACTTCTGCAGCGCCGTGGCAAACATATTGCAGCTGTCATCATCGAGCCTTTGGTTCAGTGCGCAGCGGGTATGGCAATGCACGATCCTGTATATCTGCGCCATGTGCGGCGGCTGTGCGATCAATACCAGGTGCACATGATTGCGGATGAAATCGCTGTCGGGTGCGGGCGCACCGGCAGCTTTTTTGCTTGTGAGCAGGCGTCGATCTGGCCAGATTTTTTATGTCTTTCCAAAGGCATCAGCGGGGGTTACCTGCCGTTGTCGCTGGTGATGACACGCCACGACATCTACCAGGCTTTCTATGACCGCGACGTGGCGCGCGGCTTTCTTCATTCGCACTCTTATACTGGCAACCCTTTGGCATGCCGTGCAGCCTTGGCAACGCTTGAAATTTTCCGGGATGACGATGTGCTGGCGCAGAACCGCTTGCGTGCAGCGCAAATGGCGGCTGGCATGGCGCCTCTTGCCGACAATGCGCGGGTAAAAAATATCCGCCAGTGCGGCATGATCTGGGCTTGCGATGTCGTGATTGACGACGCCGTTGAAGCCACTCATTTTTCCAGAAAATTTTTTACCGCTGCGCTCGAACATGAGCTGCTGCTGCGCCCGATCGGGCGCACGGTGTACTTGATGCCGCCGTATGTGCTCGATGTCGATGAGATGGCATTCATGTGCGATACCACCCAGCGAGTGCTGCAGCAGGTATTGGGCCAAGGCAAGGGCCACGCTAACTGTTCCACGATTGTGTCGACTGCGTCATGAGTACGGCCCTTTTACAACCACTACAACACCGGCTGGCCGCGCTTGAAGTTGATGGCTTGCGTCGGCAACGTCGCTCCACCGAAACACCTTGTGCGCCGCACGTGCGTGTAGACGGCCGTGCGTTGCTGGCGTTTTGCAGTAATGACTACCTGGGCCTTGCATCGCATCCACAGATCGTGGCAGCGCTTCAGGAAGGAGCAGCGCTTTACGGTGTCGGCAGTGGTGCCTCGCACCTGATCAGCGGGCATAGCGTGGCGCATGCATTGTTGGAAGAACGCCTGGCTGATTTTTTATTGCCCCATTTGGTTGCACCTCGTGCCCTGACGTTTTCTACCGGCTACATGGCCAACCTGGCATTACTCTCGGCTCTCGGCGGTGTGCAAACCGAGCTATTCTGCGAAGCGCTCAATCATGCCTCGCTAATTGACGGTGCACGGCTATCGCGCTCCAGGGTCAGCATTTATCCACATGGCGATGTGGCAGCGCTGGAGGTACTTCTCAAGGCCAGTACGGCGGCGACCCGGCTGGTCGTCACCGACAGTGTGTTTTCAATGGACGGGGACTTGGCGCCATTGCCTGCGCTACTGGCGCTATGCGAGCGTTATGAAGCCTGGTTGCTGGTGGACGACGCACATGGATTCGGCGTATTGGGCGAGGGTGGGCGTGGAGCGTTTGAGCATTTCGCGCTACGCTCATCGCAATTAATCTACATGGGCACACTCGGCAAGGCCGCCGGCGTGGCAGGTGCTTTCGTTGCCGCTCATGAAGCCGTGATTGAAACCTTGGTGCAACGTGCCCGGCCCTATATCTACACAACGGCTTCGCCCCCGGCACTTGCCCATGCGCTGCTGGCCAGTCTGGCAATCATCGGTGGTGCAGAGGGCCGGCAACGGCGTGCTCATCTTAGCCATCTCATCGCCAAATTTGACGCAAAACTGATGTTGCAGCAATGGCGCCGTTTGCCCTCGCTCACGCCCATACAACCAATTATTATCGGCAGCAACCAGGCTGCCCTCGATGTGGCTGCCACACTGGGTGCGCAAGGTTTTTGGATTCCTGCAATTCGTCCGCCGACTGTGCCTGCAGGCAGCGCCCGGTTACGTGTCACGCTGTCGGCATCTCATACGATCGAAGACTTGCATTGCCTGATCGATGCCCTACATGCGTTGGAAGCTCGGGAAACTTCGGAAGCAGAGTCTTGAGCCGCCATCCCCACTGGTTCGTTACCGGCACCGATACGGAAATCGGCAAGACGCTGGTTTCCTCGGCACTGCTGCACGCGCTACGTACAGCCGGGGTCGCCGCCGCCGGCATGAAGCCAGTAGCTGCTGGCGCGGTAATGCAAGACGGCGTACTGCGAAACGACGATGCGCAGCAACTGGCTGCTGCTGCCGGGGTTGCTTTGCCGTCGGCCTTGGCAACGCCCTATCTCTTGCGCGCAGCGATCGCGCCACATGCCGCGGCCGCCCTGGAAAATATTGAAATTGATGTGGCACACGTGTTGGCTTGCTTCAATCGTGTCAAAACCATGGCACAAGCGGTAGTTGTCGAGGGCGTCGGTGGTTTCAAAGTACCATTGTCGGATACCACCAATACTGCCGATCTGGCGCAGATGCTGGGCTTGCCCGTCATTCTGGTAGTGGGTTTGCGCCTGGGTTGCCTGAACCATGCATTGCTAACAGCCGAAGCCATTGCCGCACGCGGGTTGACGCTGGCGGCATGGGTCTGTAATGTGGTTGACCCTGAGATGGGGCATGCCGAGGCTAGCATCCAAGCGCTCACCGCACGGTTGCCGGCACCGCTATTGGGCGTTGTGCCACGCCTGGCCAAGCCAGATGCCGCAACCGCAGCAGCACACCTGGATTTTTCTCGTCTTGCGGGCTGGCCAGATTCCAGCTCTTTTACTTTATCCCTCTAGGAATTTATTTATGTCCTCGCATCCGATTGCATTTCAAGCCGCTGTCGCGCCAGTGGTGGTTACGCCGATCACCGCCGATACCTGGCCGGTTGCCGATGTGTTGGCGCTGTTTAATCTGCCGTTCAACGATCTGCTCTATCAAGCGCAGCAAGTGCATCGCGCGCATTTCGATGCGAGCGAAGTCGAACTGGCAACGCTGCTATCGATCAAGACCGGTGGCTGCCCTGAAGATTGTGGTTATTGCCCGCAGGCGGCACGCTACGACACCGGCGTTACTGCGCAAAAAATCTTGCCACTGGCAACCGTGCTGGAGGCGGCGCGCCAGGCAAAGGCGCACGGTGCCACGCGGTTTTGCATGGGTGCCGCCTGGCGCGAGCCGAAAGACCGCGACCTAGAACAGGTAGAGCAAATGGTGCGGGAAGTCAAGGCGATGGGCCTGGAAACCTGCGCCACGCTCGGCATGCTGGGCACAGGCCAAGCCGAACGCCTGAAAGACGCCGGGCTCGACTACTACAACCACAATCTGGATACGGCACCGGAATTTTATGCCAACGTCATTTCCACCCGAGATTACCAACACCGCCTTGATACCCTAGGCCGAGTACGTAGTGCCGGTATTAAGGTTTGTTGCGGTGGCATTGTCGGCATGGGAGAGTCCCGGCTCCAGCGCGCCGGGCTGGTGGCGCAACTCGCCAATCTCGACCCTTATCCGGAATCTGTTCCGGTCAACCATTTGGTGCAGGTTGAAGGCACACCACTGCATGGCACCGAAGCACTCGATCTGCTGGAATTTGTGCGCACTGTGGCAGTTGCCCGCATTACCATGCCCAAGGCCCGCGTGCGTCTTTCGGCAGGCCGTCGGCAGATGGGCGAGGCAATCCAGGCGATGTGTTTTCTAGCTGGCGCCAATTCAATTTTTTATGGCGACAAACTGCTCACAACCGGCAACCCCGAAGTCGAGGAAGACCGGGCTTTGCTGGCCAAGTTGGGCATGCGCACCCGCGCGGCGTGAGCCTGCATTTGCGCCAATAGTTGTAAGGTCAGACATTGCCTCGCTACTCGCGCATTGTTGCCCTCACCCTGGCGTTACTGCTGCATTTGCTCGGGCTATGGATGGTGCTCGCGCCGGATGCCCTCGAATTATTGCCGCCATCGGCCGGAAGCGAAGTGCTGACCTACCTCGCTCCGCTTGCGATAGCGCCGCCGTCATTGGTAAGGCCGCCGTCTCCACCTGTAGAGCCGGCATCGCCGCCATTGGCAAACAAACCTGAAACACCACCGGCACCGCCGCGCAAACCTCGCCGTGCACCACCACAAGCACGCAAGCCAATGCCTTCTCCAATGCCTTCTCCAATGCCGGAGCCAATGGCTGCACAGCCACCTGTTGCATCAGCGCCGGAAGATGATTTTTCCGCGCGTCTCAATGCCGCCAGAAAACGCCGCCAGGCACAAACCCAGGATAGCGACAGCACTGACGAAGCCACCGAGACCGAATCGCAACGCGCCGAGCGCATCGCCCGAGACAACATCGCCTTCCAGCAACGCGGCCAGGGTGCCCAACGTGATCAAAGCGGAGGCGTCTTCCAATTGCGCAGCGTGCGCTTGCATAATGCACAATTCATGTTTCGCGGCTGGAACACTAATTTCAAGCGTGATTCGGCGCAAGTCGTCGATGTGGAGCAAGGCTTGGAGCCCGATATTGAAACAGCGGTGGTCAAGCGCATGATTGCCTTGATCCGCACGCAAAGACCCGGCAAATTCGTCTGGAAATCAATTCGCGCGGGTCGCCTTGTGAACCTTGATGCCAGCCCCGGATACGATGAAGAATTGCAGCAGTTTTTGATGAAGGAATTTTTTCCGGATTACCTGGTTTTAAAAAACCGATGAATAGGCATGGAAGGTTTTGGAAATACAGTTACACGGCAAATTCTGAGGCTGCTGCCCTGTTATGAATATCGAGCACCCTTACACAATTGATGCCATAAGTATCAATGTGGCCAACGCAACCTGTACGCTTACTATTGTTGACCACCTTAAATGGGATCGATTACATCTAGATATATTGCAGGCAAAAATTAACTATTACCTTCGATGGATTGAAACCGGAGAAATTTATTTGCAATATCCTCATGCCGCAGGATTCGAATTCCGCATTCACATTGCGGCAATATTTGCGCCAGACGAATCGGCGCTGGCATTTCTTGCGCGAGCTCAAGAAGTGTTAAACGCATCTGGATTTCACATCACTGTCGGTGCATTAGCATCGAACTACGCGGAGATTCCACAGTAGTGGCGTATAGGCTATACAGCTATTGTTTTGGGTGGAGACATGCAGCAAGAGAACAAATTTAAAAAATGTAGACATCAAATTTTCTAATAACCATTATTGCTACTAGAAAATTTCGGATTTTTGGATTGGTCGTCAATATATTGACGAATTGGTAAAACGCTGCAATGAACGCGGCCTGTTTTCTAAATTAATATACTTGCATGGAAGAAAATGCCCACTAAAAAAAGTGGGCATTTTTCCAAAAAATATATTAAGTAATATTATTTTATAGGAATATTTTGGGTGACCAGCCCTCCGGTTGTGTCAAAACCGTTCATTGTCTTTTGAATGATAGCTGCTTCCTCTGGGCTTACAATTCCATCATTTTTTTTCGCCTGATTAATCAATTTTTTTAACAATAGCTCTCTGCCTATCGAGGCCTGTCCAGCCTCAGGACTTAAGGTATTGCTACCTGATGTCTCATCGGAAGTTGAAATCGTACCTGTTTTATTGAAATTATCCATTGTTTTTCCAATGACGGCTGCCTCGTTCTGGTCTATAACCCCATCGTTGCTTTTCGCATTCTTGATCAATTCTTCCAACAGGAGCTGCTTGCCAAACCCAGCCTGCATAGCCTGTGGGCTTATGGTTGCATTTAAGAGTGGATTAAAGCCTGACTGATTTTGTCGCGCATTATCTGCCAACTGCATCGCGTTGTTAATGGCAGCCATAATATCTTTTGGAATTGCCACTGCACCAGGTTGCACCTGAGCAACGTTAAGGCGCATGGGGGAATCGAGTAAAGATAAGCGAGGTTCAATGGAAAAATTCATTATTGCTCCTAATAGCGCCTGGGGGGCGTGAACTGTTTAATTTGGAGGATGCCAAATTTTTTTACACGTAGCACTAAATAAATTTGTTTTACGCGTAATTCACGGTACCGGGAACCGCCGATCGACACCACCTGAGTGTGCGAAGTACTAGTTGGTTTCACGCATAATATTTTAATATGCAAAATTTACGAATTACTGCTTCAAAGGCCAGTAATCGATAACCCAAGTGAATCAGTTATTCTCAAAATTTTTTCACATTCTCATTTTTGCAAAAATCCACTATGGCAAATTACGTCTACACCATGAATCGCGTCGGCAAGATCGTGCCGCCGAAACGCCAGATATTGAAAGATATTTCACTCTCGTTTTTCCCCGGCGCCAAGATCGGCGTGCTGGGCTTGAATGGTTCCGGAAAATCGACTCTCCTGAAAATCATGGCGGGAATCGACAAAGACATCATCGGCGAAGCCGTACCGATGCCCGGCCTGAATATCGGCTATTTACCGCAAGAACCACAACTCGACCCGGAGCAAACGGTGCGCCAGGCAGTCGAGGGTGGCTTGGGTGAAGTGTTTGAAGCAAAAGCCAAGCTCGATGCGGTGTATGCCGCCTATGCCGAGCCGGACGCGGATTTTGATGCTTTGGCGGCCGAACAAGGGCGGCTGGAAGCGATCATCTCGACAGCAGCCGGCGACAACCCCGAGCAGCAACTCGAAATGGCCGCCGACGCACTGCGCCTGCCACCGTGGGAAGCAAAAATTGGCGTACTTTCAGGCGGTGAAAAGCGCCGGGTCGCCCTGTGCCGCTTGCTGCTTTCCAAACCGGACATGCTCTTGCTGGATGAGCCCACCAACCACCTCGATGCAGAATCGGTTGATTGGCTGGAGCAATTCCTGCAACGTTTCCCGGGCACAGTAGTAGGCATTACCCACGACCGGTATTTTCTCGACAATGCCGCTGAATGGATTTTAGAATTAGACCGTGGCCACGGCATTCCCTGGAAGGGCAACTACAGCTCCTGGCTTGAACAAAAAGGCAACCGCTTAAAGCAAGAAGAATCCTCGGAATCGGCACGGCAAAAAAATATTGCCAAGGAATTGGAGTGGGTACGGCAAAATCCAAAAGGCCGGCAAGCCAAAAGCAAGGCTCGCCTGGCTCGATTCAATGAGCTTTCCGAGCATGAGTACCAAAAGCGCAATGAAACGCAGGAAATTTTCATTCCAGTGGCCGAGCGGTTGGGCAATGAAGTCATTGAATTCAAGAATGTGTCCAAAGCCTTTGGCGACCGGTTGCTCATCGACAATCTGAGCTTGCGCATTCCGGCAGGTGCCATTGTCGGCATCATTGGCCCCAACGGCGCCGGCAAATCAACCTTGTTCAAAATGATCACTGGCATTGAGCAACCCGATAGTGGTGAAGTCGTCATTGGGACAACCGCCCGGGTGTCGATCGTGGATCAATCTCGCGATACATTAACCGACGGCAAGACCGTTTTTGACGACGTTACAGGCGGGGCAGATATCCTCACAGTTGGACGATTCGAAATGCCTTCACGCGCCTATCTCGGGCGATTCAATTTCAAGGGCGGCGACCAGCAAAAGCTGGTGGGTAATCTGTCCGGCGGTGAGCGTGGCCGGTTGCACCTCGCAAAAACGCTACTCAAGGGCGGCAACGTATTGTTGCTCGACGAGCCCTCCAATGATTTAGATGTCGAAACCTTGCGGGCGTTGGAGGATGCTTTACTGGAATTTGCCGGCAGTGTGTTGGTTATTTCACATGATCGCTGGTTTTTGGATCGCATTGCTACGCACATACTGGCATTTGAAGGCAATTCTCAAGTCAGCTTTTTTGACGGCAACTATCAAGAATACGAGGCAGACAAGCGCAAGCGCCTTGGTGAAGAAGGGGCTAAACCCAAACGAATCCGCTATAAGCCGTTGTCGGTATAGCAATATCGACATCAAAGAAATGCGATTTTTTACGCGATTGCACGGTTGGCACCACATAACTTCGTGTTTCGCCTTAGTTTTTCGTGCGGGCGAGATACTTTGCACAAAAAATTTATATCATCCGTTCATCATCAACCAACTCTCTACGGGGTCATCGTGGCAATAAATCCAACATCATCGGTGCAAAACAACGCAATGACCTCATTGAACACAGTAGCAGCCGACAAAAATCAGCCGGTTACTGCGCAAAATGAATCAATCAAGGCTATTGCGGCCGAGTATAAAGCCGATCCGCAGAAGCTTGCCGATGGGGTTAATAATTTGCGCGCGGCTCTTAAAGAGCCGAATCCCGACGGGATTGATAAGGCCGTAACCGAAATCGCAGAAGTTTTGAGCGGCGCGGGTGCTGCGCCGGCCGCTCCCGCTCGTGATGCTGTTTTGCCTGCTGCCGGCACAGCAACCAAATACAACAATAATCACAACGAGGGGGCACAAGGTGCCGGTAATCACGGTGGCGGCTCGCATGCAGCCAGAGGCTCTGCCGGTCCTGCACAGGTGGCAAAGCCGCCTGCTGATATTGACCGTCGAAAACTTGATTTCCTACGAGAAAACCTGACAAAGTTGGGCATTCCCCCCGATCAAATAGAAAAAATTCTGGCTCAAATGGAAGCCAAGATGAGGGCCGAACTTGCAGCCCAACAAGCGGCGTGGGAGGCTGCGCAAGCTGCAATGGCACAAAAGCCCAAAATAGAGCCAGTCATCAATACTCAGGCATCAAAAACACCGACGGCTTCAGACGACTCGATTACCCTTGCCAACAAGAAAAGCGTTTCGTTCAAATCAAAAGGCGGAGCGCTTGCTGGTTCAACTGAATCAATTGGTTTTGAAAATAAAAAACTTCAGGATGAGATTGCAAGGCTAAAACAATTTGACCCTGCGCGCGCTCAGAAATTAGAAGAAATAAGTAAAGTGCCAGTGGCAAATTGGTTTAGCAATGGCATGCGAGACGAGTCGGCAGTTAAAGAGTACATGGCTTCTGCAGAAGCTTCTGGTAAAAAAGCGTTGATTACAACTTACAGCATCCCCCAACGTGATTTTGGGCATTTTTATTCTGCCGGTGGCGTCGCAAATCGCGACGAATATTTAAAAACAATGAACATGATGTCCAACTCCATAGGCAACAGCAAAGCCGATGTGCATTTGGAGCCAGACTCATTGATGGATAGTTACCGGATGCCACCCGAGCAAGGCGCCGCCCGACGTGCTTTGTTAAGCGAAGCAGTAGATACCTTTGGAAAAAATCCTAATGCCAAGATTCACCTTAGTGCTGGTGCTCCAGGGTGGCCAGAAAGCGTTCCACAAGACCAACAAATATCAAAGGTTGTTGATGGCATGTTGGAAGCTGGTTTGGCGAAAGCCGGTAGTTTCACTGTCGGTGAATCCAGTTATGTCACCACACCAAAGCTGCTTGAATATGGGAACGCAATTGTTAAGGAGGCCGAATCACGTGGTATTAAAGGGCTTACATTTAAGCTTGATACGTCGCGTAATGGCGCCGATGTGAGCCACAACCAAGGTGAAATGTCATGGGCTGAGGCACCTGGCGCAGCACTTGGTTACCGCTCCATAGCAGATTTCAAGGCAAGCGGTGAGTATGCTGCATTAATGAGCGGGCCTAACGCTGCAAAATACGCATTAGACAATGTGAGCGAATTTTTTAGCAATAAAGTAACCACTGAGGCAGACGGCCGTATCGCCCCGGCAGGCTCGTTTATTCCAGACTTTGCAATTCAAATGTATGACAAGGCTATTCAACTTGGAATATGGCAAGCGCCAGGCTGATCCAGTAGCATAATGTTTGGAAATTACGAAAAGGACGCCATTACGGCGTCTTTTTTTTGGAAACCAACAAATTTAAGCAGATTTCAATAAAAAAATTGTTTCAAAATTTCTAAAAACTTAAATTAAAGCAACACTTTCTCCATGGAATTTATTAAACTGACGTATGGCAAGGATGCGAGCTTACCGCCAAGCGAATGTGTAAATAACTTTCAATGTTTTCAGGAGTGTAGCCATGGATCAGCAAAAGCAAGTCGCTAAACATTTTAAGGTTTTAGTGAAAGCGCAGGCTTCACGTGCTGACAAAAGCACTGCTGAAATCGTGCGCAAGGGCATCACACTCCAGCAGATCCACGGCACCGATTATGCCGCGCAGTTTATGCGTGAAAAAAATGTCGATATTGAAGTCATCATGCGGGTGTTGTTAAATCTTTCAACGAAGCGTCGCTATGACGATATACCCGTCATGACATCAGAGAGATCGCCTGGCAGGCGCAATTAGGTTGCGCTACGTCATTCAAAGTCCGCTTCATGTGCCTTTTTTCGGTGTATCCAGATAATAGGTAGTACGCTTGCGCGGGCTGAGATAATCATAAACCTCGCGTGGGAGCTGCGCGGGTTTTAAACTGTTTGCCACAGTAATGTCGGGTTCAGTGATCAGGTCAATAATGATGGCTTCGCTTTTGGGCACCGTCCGGTCATAAATCAAGATGCTAGGCCGCAGAGGTTTGGAAGCGTTAACCGACACCACCATGCCGAGCGTTTCGTCGGATAGCCGCACAATCGTCCCGGGGGGGTAGACGCCCATGCAATGGATGAATGTTGTTAGCGGCCCGGCATCGAAATGGTGACGCTGCTGGGCAAACATTTGCGATAACGCTTCATAAGGGCTGATGGAGTCGGCAATGTTTGGCTGGTTGCAGAGGTTGTCGTAGGTGTTGACGATAGAGACAATTCGGGCCAGTGACGAGATTTGTGCAGCTTTCAATTGATGCGGGTAGCCACTGCCATCCATATGCTCATGATGCTGACTGACGATATCGGCTGCCTCACGCGAAAGCCCCAACTTGCCTGCCATGTTCGAGCCATATTGCGGATGCTGCTGCATTAAATTACGTTCGGCACGGGTATGCGGCTCGGTTTTCATGCGTACGCGGTCGGGGATGTCGAGCTTGCCGATATCATGAAACAAACATCCAACGCCCAATTGTTTGATGTCGGCAGGCGGTATTGCCAGCTGGCGTGCCAGCATCATTGCCAGCACGGCTACATTCAGAGAATGAAAATACATTTCCTCGCCGGCGACCTTGTCATTCATCAAATGAATAGCGATGTCTTTATCGGTTAGGATTGAATCGAGCATTTGCTGGATCAACTGCTCGGCACTTGCCAGTGATGCTGCCGGCCTTGAAAACAGGTTGGTGTTGATATTCTTGAGTGCCGTGGCAGCTTTCAAAAACTGTGTCTCGCATTGGGCCACCGCTGCGCGTTGCTGTGCAATCCTGTCGACGCGTTCGCGCTTGGCCAGTATTGCAGCGCTGTCTTCCAACACCACTTGCGCCGTCTCGCCGTCGCCTGGGTGACCAGGCTGCGATGCATCAGCCGGTGTTGCAACATTTTTTGCCGATAAAGGCAGTGGCCGGGTATCGCTACGGGTTGGGTCTACGCGGATGCGTTTTAAGCCCAGACGTTTTAACTGCGCTAGCTGCTCATCGGTTTTTATCTTAAAGCTGTTGCGGGCAAAGTCGTGCTCCAGCCAGTTCAGATCCAGATACACGAATATGCCGATACAGAGCTGTTCGGGAGCAAGATAGATCGCTTTGGAGGGTTCGGTCATATTAATGAAGTGAGCAATTTTACTGTTGCCATAAACCGATTGCAGCACCAGCCATCAAGCCCAATGTAGCAAGAATCGTTAGAGCAAAACCAGGGCCACGTTTAGCCGGGTCGCGATAGTAAGCCAGCGCATACCAAAGACGCCCAATTATCCATACAACACCGCCGGCAGCGGCATAATAATCGCTAAGGTAAAGCGCACATAACCACAGTGCCGGCAAAAACATGACCATCTGCTCGACCGTATTTGCCTGCACCCGTAGCACGCTTAGGAACGGCAGCGGGCCCTCCATGGCCGGCGCCTCAATTTTGAAGGTTGACCGCGCTCGCCCAACATTAAAAACAATCCAAAAATAACTCAGCAACGCTGCTAGAGTTGTCCATGCAGTCCAAGCGTAGTCAGGCATTGTCATGACTGTATTCCTTTCCAAAGTGGGCAACCCATGCCCATTGACAAGAACTCATCATACTGCAAGGGAGTGATTTTTAGACATTACTCGGTGTGCGGGGTATGATCATCGGCACAGAAATGCCACGTTGAGAAATGCCAAGTTGATACGTAGGCATTCATCCGGAGACGACCATGTTGAAATTTTCGGCAACGCAGATCGAGCAGTTTCACCGCGACGGCTATCTGGTGCGCCGTGCGCTAGTGCCTCAGTCTGTATGCGAGGTAATGCGCCTGATTGCCTATGCGCATTTGGATGCAGCGGTCGAGCCACTGGAGTATGAATCTGAAGTGGGCTACCCCGGCGCGCCCGCTTCGCTCCATGCCCCTGGTGGGCGTACTGTGCGCCGCCTGCGAAACGCTTACTGGCGGCACCGCTGCTTTAGCGCCTGGGCCGGTGACCCGAATGTGGTGACGCCAGTTCAGCAACTACTGGGTGAGCCGGTATGCCTGACTCTTGCACATCATAATTGTTTGATGACCAAGCATCCCGAATTCGGTAGTGCTACCGGATGGCACCGCGATACACGTTACTGGTCATTCGAGCGGCAGGAATTGATATGCGTCTGGCTCGCACTCGGCCCGGAAAACCCTGACAACGGGGGTTTGCAATTCATCCCTGGCTCACACCGCCTGACGCTTGCGCCTGAGCAGCTTGACTCGCTTGATTTTCTACGCACTGAATTGCCCAACAACCAGGCATTGCTCGGCGAGGCCGTGCCACTTTCGCTGCAATCGGGTGATGTCGTGTTTTTTCATAGTGCATTGTTCCATTCGGCGGGTATAAATACTTCCGACGAAATTAAAGCATCTATTGCATTTGCATACCATGGCATCAGCAACCCACCACGTGCGGGAAGTAAGTCGGCTGTTGCCGGCAGTATTGGATTGCCACTGCGCTAAAGTCAGATCCGTAGCATAATCTGCAACTTATTCTATATGTAACATCCCGTAAAACCGGTAAACCACTGTCGACGTCATAGCGTTACTGCTCTGCGTGCCCATGTTTGTGGATGCCAATATTTTGATTATCAACCCTGGAGAACGACCCATGAAAAAATCACTGCTGATTCTTGCCTTGCCACTGTTGCAACTGGCTGCTACCAACGCATTCGCTGCTGCCCACACCGCTGCGCCGGCCGTATCGGCTACACCTGCCGCATCGGATACCACTGCAACCAAGAGCCGTGCTGAAGTCAAAGCCGAAACCAAAGCAGCAATGACGTCCAACAAAGCCACCAAGCCGGGCGAAGTCGGTTCCCCTGCAACAGTTGACAGCACCAAGGTTGCTGCACCAGTTGGCGATGCGCAGAAAAATGAAGCAGCCGCTGCTCAAGCTGTAGACCAGAAGTCGGCTGGCACCAAGAGCCGTACCGAAGTCAAGGCTGAAGCAAAATCACAGAACCAAAAAGAAGTGCATAAGCAAAAAGGCGACAACATGACAACTGGCAAGTAATTGCTTTGTTGTTGTAGGTTGGTAACCTTGTTGCCGATGAATGCGCACCTTTAACGGGTGCGCATTTTTTTTAGAATGGTTGTGTACGTTGCTCGAGCCATTCCCACGCCGGGCCCTTCACATGGGGAGCGATACGTTGGCGAACCGTGGCATGGTAGGCATTAACCCATTCACGTTCGTCGAGTCGTAGCAATGCCGAGTCGATGCAGCGGGTGTCGATCGGGCATAAAGTCAGCGTTTCAAATTTCAGGTATTGACCAAATTCCGTCGTGCCGGCATCTTGGTTGACTACCAAGTTTTCAATACGCACGCCCCATTTTCCAGGCCGATAAATACCGGGCTCAATCGAAGTGACCATGCCTTGTTGCATTGCCGTGTGCGGCTCTGCCGCAGCACTGCTGGAAATAGTCTGTGGCCCTTCGTGCACATTCAAAAAATAGCCCACACCGTGGCCGGTCCCATGGCCATAGTCCACGCCTGCACTCCAGATTGGCGCGCGAGCAATGGCGTCTAACATTGGTGAGCGAGTGCCAAGCGGAAAGCGGGTAGCCGACAAGGCAATCAATCCTTTTAATACCAGAGTGAAATCCCGTTTTTGCAATGCGGACGGTGTGCCTACAGGCACGACTCGGGTAATGTCTGTGGTGCCACCAAGGTATTGGCCACCAGAATCGATCAATAACAAGCCATTGCCAGCAATGATGGCATGCGCATCTGCCGTGGCGTGATAATGCGGCATAGCGCCGTTGCTGTTAAAGCCGGCAATAGTGCCAAAGCTTGCGCATACAAAACCTGAGCGTTCTGCGCGAAACGCAGTGATCCGGGCATCGATCTCATATTCGGTAATTGCTTGTGAAGGCAGCGCTGCTTCCAGCCATGCAAAAAACGCGCACAGCGCAGCGCCATCCTGCTCCATGGTGGCGCGGATATGCGCCACATCTGCATCGCTTTTTTTAGATTTTGCAAAGACGGTTGGGTTGATCGCCTCTACCACCGTCGCCAACGGCGCAACTGCTTGGCGAAATCCAAGCGTTATCCGACGCGGGTCGATTAGCAAGCGTGCGCCGGGGCGTAGTCGTCCAAGTGCAGATTTCGCTTGTGCATAGGGCGCTAGCATTACACCGTCGTCGGCAAGCGCTTCTTGCAATGCGGCTGGTATTTTGCCTTCGGCCACGAATAGCGTTGTGCGCTGGTCGGCCAGCAATGCATGCGCGACAAACACGGGATTAAAGCTTACATCGGTGCCACGCAAATTTAAAAGATAAGCAATGTCGTCAAGACTAGAAATGAAATGCGCATCGGTGCCAGATGTCGCCATGGCTTCGCGCAGGTCCGTAAGCTTTTCAGCACGGCTGCGGCTGGCCTCGGGTGGCAGGTGTTGAACCACCGGCTGCGTCGGCAATGGTGGCCGGTCGTGCCAGATTATGTTCATGAGATCACAGTCGGTTCGCAGGCGCAGCTTTTTTGGCTCGAAAGCTTGCTGCAACAAACGAGCAGTGGCAAGCGAAAGCACGTCGCCATCAGCGCCTGCAACCTGGCCGGCGAGCAAGTGGTCGGCTAGCCAGTCAATGTGCTGGGCGCTGACACCTGAGATCATTTTCATCAAGCTGATGCCGGTATGCGCCAGCTCCGTTTCGGCCTGTTGCCAATACCGTGCATCGCACCACAGCCCAGCAAAATCAGCGGTAACAATCAAGACACCAGCAGAGCCTGTGAAGCCGGAAAGCCACTGCCGCGATTGCCAGTGTGCCGGCAAGTACTCTGACAAATGCGGGTCGGCAGACGGCACAATATAGGCGTGTAAATCCTGTTGCGCCATGGCCGAACGCAGCGCTGCCACGCGTGCAGAGATGGAAATCGTATTACTTGGCGCCCCTTCATCAGTGGCCATGATTATTTCTGCCGGCCGTCGGGGAGTATGTGCTTGTCCTTGGGGGACGGCGTGGCCGGCGCATTGTTTTTTGGGTTTTTCTCTGGCTGTCCGTAGCGGTCGGTATTGACTTGGCCGCTGGCCACGTCGACCGCTGCCTGTTCAATCTCTGGGCGTGGCACACTGGCCTGGCTATCGGGCGATTCGTCACGCTCGCTTGGAACCCGTGGCGAGCTGCTCTTACCTGCTGGCCCGGTTGTGGTGACCTTTATTTCCTGGGAAGGCGTCTCTTTTGGATCGTTTTTTTGTGTCATGGCAATTTGTGGGGCTAGAAGCTTGTTGGAAAAGCGAGCGGCAGTCAGCTCGGCGTTGTTTTGAATTCTATCGTCACAGGCTCAACCGTGCTCTTGCTGCATGGTATTCCACGGCTAGCCTGCTGACGATGTCAGCCACTGCAGGCGCATCCCCGATCATGCCTACACCTTGCCCTGCGCCCCAGATGTCGCGCCAGGCTTTGGCTGCGTTGCCACTGGAGCCAAAATTCATGGCAGTTTTGTCGGCTTGGGGCAAGTTGTCCGGGTCCAGGCCGGCGGTGATGATCGATTTTTTCAGGTAATTGCCGTGTACGCCTGTAAAAAGGTTGGTGTAGACAATGTCGGCGGCAGTAGCTTCAATTACTGCATCGCGGTAAGCCTGGTCGACATTGGCCTCCTTGCTGGCCAGCCAGCGCGAGCCGATATAAGCCAAATCGGCGCCCATTGCCTGCGCTGCCAGCACTGCATCGCCCGTGGCGATTGAACCTGAAAGCGCAATGGGGCCGGCGAACATTCTGCGCACTTCACCAACTAAGGCAAAGGGCGATAGTCCACCGGCATGGCCACCCGCGCCGGCTGCAACCAAAATCAAGCCATCCACGCCAGCTTCCAATGCTTTTTCTGCATGGCGCAGCGAGATCACATCATGCAACACGATGCCACCATAGCCATGGATGGCTTCCATCATCTCCGCCGGTGGCGCTCGCAACGAAGAAATAATAATCGGCACACGGTGTTTGACGCACATCGCCACATCTTGGGCTAGGCGGTCGTTGGATTGATGCACAATCTGGTTCACCGCAATGGGCCCTATGCAAGCCTCGGGATGTTGAAGTTTATGGGCAGCCAGATCTGCTTGCATATCGGTAAGCCAGGTATCGAGCAGGGCTGCCGGGCGGGCGTTAAGCGCCGGAAATGCGCCAACAATGCCTGCCTTACACTGTGCAACCACTAGCGCCGGCCCACTGGCAATGAAAAGTGGTGAACCGATCACCGGAAGACTCAGGTTTTGCAATACGGCAGGCAGCGCCACGACGACCTCCAGTTAGAAAAAATAATGATTAGTGAGGGTCGACACAAGCGCTCTAAAAACCTCGGCGCAGCATGTCGATATGGGCAATGCCGTCTTCATCATAAGGCACGGACACCGCTACAAAACCAAAATTTTTATAGAACCGCTGCAAATGGACTTGCGCACTGATCTTAATTGGCAGGCCAGGGTATAGGCGACTAGCCTGTTGCAAACCTTCATGCATCAATAGCCGCCCCAGGCCGGTACCGCGTACGTGGGGCGCTGTAACGACACGGCCGATTACACATTCCGGAGATTTTGTGCCGGGTGGCAGTACTCGCAGGTACGCAGCCAGGACCCTTGTCGATATTTCAGGCCCTGCTTGGGATTTCTGCCAGCCCAGCAAATGATACGCGGTGCGATCGGCAGCATCGATGTCGGCATAAATACATCGCTGTTCAATAATGAATACAGCTTGCCGCAATGCCAGCATCGCACACGCTTCGGCAGCTGAAAGCGTTGCCATGGTTGCAAATTGCCAGATCAGCATAAAAAAAGATCAGTCGAGCCTCTTGCAAAACTCCTCTGAGTAACAAGTCGCATACGCTACCCGGTGCCCCATAGGGTGCTTTTTGTGATTGATGCGGTCAAATATTTCTGTCGAATTGCTCTACGTC